>OJQR01001555.1_pt1 | contig 9908 bp, 7 predicted proteins | sample 1599011 | NCBI WGS metagenome assembly OJQR01 (sample SAMN03922456, study PRJEB24848) | human gut metagenome | isolation source: stool sample | host: Homo sapiens | place: Germany | collected 2009-11 | reverse complement strand
CATCCAGATGTTCCAGCCGTGCCGTGAAGCTGCGCCCATCCGGGTAATCCACCTGTACAACTCCGCCATCGGGAATGCGGTAGAGGTCGTCATAGTGGCTGTTGATGAGACGAATATCCTTCGGCAGCGTTTCAGGCTCCCAGATGCGCCGTCTGCCGATACCAGCTTGCGGGATGTTTTCGAGGATCTTTACGCTTTCCTGTTGGATGGCCTTGCGGTCATCGTCCGAAAGTTCAAACAGATACCAGTTCCGGGCAGCAGGAATGGCGTTCCTGCCATCGGGCGGCAGGTTCTTTTCCGAGATCTGCCCGCTTTCCAGCGGCTCACCAGTTACCTTGTTATAAGTGGCAAAGCCGACCCCTGCACCGTTTTCTCGGAGATGCAGATAGCGTTCATCGTTGATAAGGTAGACCGCTTCTTTTATCTGCTCCATCAGCACCCACCTTCAAATTCCAGCGAAAACTTGCTGCGGCCATCCGCTTCACAGGACAGCAGCACGGTGGCGTTGTAGGTCTTGCCCTTGGCACTGCGGCACTCCTTCAGGCGGACACGACCATCCCGCAGCAGCTTGTCTGCCACATGAGCATCCAGCCGCTTGCCCAGACGCTTGAAGAACGCATTGTCCTTCCACAGCACGAAACGGCACTCCCGGTTCTCGCAGAACCAGCCCTTTTCACGCTCCACAACATTTGCACCGCAGTTCGGGCAGATACCAATAATCTTGTTTTTCATAAGTGCATTCGCTCCTTTTTTCATTTCCGTGTTCTTTACCAGTTCGGTAATCATCGTATTGATCTCGGTCATAAATTCACCCGGCTCCATTTCGCCACGCTCGATTCGCAGTAGCTTTGTTTCCCAATCGGCGGTCATTTCCGGGGATTGGATTTCTTCGGGCATCACCGTAATAAGGGCTTTGCCCTTGTCGGTAGGCAGCAGCACCTTGTTTTTCTTGGTGCTCTTGCGCTCCAGAAAACCTTTCTGCACCAGTTTTTCAATAGTTGCGGCGCGGGTGGCTGGAGTGCCGATGCCCTGACGCTCTACACCCTCCGGCATACTGTCTGCACTGGCGGTTTCCATCGCATGAAGTAGAAGGTCCTCGGTGAAATGCTTCGGCGGGGACGTTTGCCCCTCTTTCAGTTCGGCACCGGCAACGCTGCACTGGCTCTGCTCCTGCACATCGGGCAGAACAGCCGGTTCTTTCTGCTTGCTCAGCAGTTCGCCCAGCATTTTCCGCTCCATGGTTTTCCATCCCTCGGACAGCACAACTTTGCCTTTGGCGGTAAATTCTTCGCCTGCGCAGATGGTAGTCAAGGTGGTTTCTGCATAGCAGTAAGGCTCACCCACGGCGCAGAGCAGCCGTGCAGCAATCAGCCGCAGGATATTCCGCTCCCCGGCAGGGAGTGCGGCAAGGTCCGCTTTTGCCATGCTTTTCGTGGGCAACAGCGCATGGTGGTCGGTGACTTTGCTGCCATTGATGACCTGCTGCACATGGATGGGAATCGGTTTCTCCACGGCAAACGCCTTGCCCGTATCCGTCACCAGCCCCGGCAGGGATGCCGCCATATCCTCCGTCAAAAATCGGCTGTCCGTGCGGGGGTAGGTGATGAGCCGTTTTTCGTAAAGACTTTGAGCATAATCCAAGGTCTGCTGTGCCGTAAATCCCAGCAGACGGTTGGCATCCCGCTGCAATGCGGTAAGGTCATAGAGCTGCGGCGGGCTTTCGGATTTCTCCTTGCGTTCCATCTTCTGTACCGTGACGCGCCCCTCCTTTCGGCATTTGGAAAGCAGCAGTTCGGCATCCGCTTTCTGGGCAAACCGCTTGCTGGATGCGGTGCCGCCGTCTGCAAGGGTCAGAGCCACCGTGTAGAATTTTTCCGGGGTAAAGGCAGCAATAGCGGCTTCCCGCACCACGGTCATTGCAAGCACCGGGGTCATAACACGCCCTACCGCCAGCGGTTGCCCGTACAGGCACGAAAAAAGCCGGGACGCATTGATGCCGACCATCCAGTCGGCACGTTCCCGGCAGAGTGCTGCATTGTACAGCGCATCGTATTCAGTTGACGGTTTGAGATGGGCGAAACCCTCCCGGATGGCGTTTTCCTCCATGCTGGACAGCCACAGGCGGAAAACGGGCTTTTTACAGCCCGCTTGCTGGTAGACCAAGCGGAAGATCAGTTCTCCCTCCCGTCCGGAATCGCAACTGTTCACGATGCTGTCTACGTCCGGGCGATTCATCAGCTTTTGCAGGATACCGAACTGCTTTTTGGTGGACGCTGACACCAGATACTGCCACTTTTGCGGCAGGATGGGCAAGTCTGCGATGCTCCACTTGACGTACTTGGCATCGTAGACATTGGGTGGTGCAAGCTCCACCAAGTGCCCCACGCACCAGCTGACAAGATAGCCGTTGCCCTCAAGGTAGCCGTCCTGACGGCTGGTGGCACCGAGGACTTTGGCATAGGACATGGCGACGGACGGTTTCTCCGCCACGATCAATTTTGCGATAAGAATCCCTCCAATCTGTTTCGGATTGCAATATGTAAGGCGGCAAACGCCGCCAATAGAATTATTCTTCTGCGTTATCCTCCTCGCCGGTCTCCTCCGGCTCATCCTCCACAGGGATTTCAAAGTCGCCCTTGTCCTCAGTGTAGTTTGCATCGGGGTCAAGGGCTTCTTTTTCTGCCTGCTTTTTCTGCTTCTGCTTCATAAAGGTGTAAATGCCGCCGCCAGCAACCAAACCGACCAGAGCCAGAACGCCTAAGAATGTGGCAGCATACTTCGTAACTTTGTTGCCACCAGTCTGTTCAGAACCGGATGCCGCCGCTTCTTCCGCAGCCTTTTTCGCATCCTCCTCGGTCTGTTTGCGCTCCTGTTCTGCCTGCGCCGCCGCTTCTTTTTCGGCGGTATACGCTTCGGCATCTTCATCTTCCATCAGGGAAAGAAGGTCGGCTTCATCCACGAGATTCATGAAATGAACGGTGTTTTCACCCTTGGCGTTGCGGTCAATGACCAAATAAAACGTGTTGCCAGACTTCGACACCAGCGTGATGAACTGCTGACCGCTGCCATCCGAGTAACTTGTGTGGTAATCGTCCACCAGCGTCAGATTGCCCTCCGGGGTCAGGGCACCGTTTTCCTCATCGGTCACGGTGACCGCATCTTCCTCATCAGTGGTAGAAGTCAGGACGGGCTGTTCCACTTCCTCCACAGGCTCACCGCCATAGGCAAAAGCGGGAGCCGCCATGCCAGCGCACAGTGCCACCGACAGCACCAGCGCACAAACCTTATTCATCATCTTCATTGGAATCGTCCTCCTTATTAAAGGTAGCACCGACCGCGGACAGCGCAGCCGGGGTCGGGGTGGCGGTAGCCGACTGCCGCAGCAGGGCGGCAAGCTGTTCCGGCGTAACCTTGGCGGTGCGCACCATCTCATTCACCTCGGCAGCTTCTGCTTCCTGAATCCGTCGTTCAAGGCTTTCAATGCGAGTGTTGATCTTAATGCGACGCTCCCTTTCCTTTTCCAGAGAAGCGCGCAGCTTATCGAGTTTTTCGCTCATTTCTTCCTCCAATCATTTTGAGAGCCGCCCAAAACCGGACAAATATTTCTGCCAGTAGGACGAATGAATATTGGCATACTTTATGGGGTCGCCGGCGGACACCATCATGCCGTTTCCAAGGTAGATGCCCACATGACTTTTCCCCGGCGTATCATACGTTCCCTCGAAGAAAACAAGGTCTCCGGGCTTGGCTTCGGCTTCGGAAATGTGCTGGCTTTTCTGCCATAAGCCGTTTGCGGTGGTACGCCCTACATCGTAGCCGTTCTGGTTATATACCCAGCAGACATAGCCTGAACAGTCAAAGCCAGTTTCCGGGGTAGAACCGCCCCACACATAGGGCGTACCCACATACTTTTGGGCTTCCTTGTAGATGGCGGCGAATTCCTCATCCGTCAAGGCTTCCGCTGGAACCTGATAATCAATGCCCGGCGCGCCAGAGCCATCGGAGCCACCGGGCGGCAGTCCACCTTTGAACAGATATGGCCGACCACCCAGCGTATCCTGAAAGATCTCATAGCGTTTCCACTGGTCGTTGTCCAGTTCCTCCCGGATAACGACCTCCAGCCCTTTATTCACCAGCTTTGTGTGAAAAATTCGATACTCATAGGGGACTTGCACGGTGTAGGGGATGCCAGTAAAAATGTCGATCATCACTACCGTGCGGTACCGGGTCTGGACTTCCACCCATGTGGTCAGCTTGTATTGCTTGGCAAACGTCTCCTTGAGTTTTGCCTGCACCTCGCTGCGGGTGTAGTCGTCATAGAGCGTGGTCAGGAACGAAGTCAACTGCCACGGGTCGTGCTCAATAGCATCCAGATGGTATCGGTATTCGTCATAGCCGGGGTGGTCGGTGGGGGTACGCTTGATCTTTTTATCCAGTTCCTTTTCCAGCTTCTTGTAGTCGGTTTCGGCTCCCCGGATGTCCCGGTCTTCTGCGGTGTAGATGGTCTGCCCGGATACCTGCGTGGTGCCGGAGAACAGAATGGAACAGGACGAAAACGCTGACATGACCAGCAGCAGGAGCAAAAGAAAAACGCCCACGATCAAAAGAACGTGCGCGTTGCTCTTTGCAAAATTGGCAATGCCGTTGACTGCGGTGCTGACCACCGATCTGCCTTTGTCGATGACCTGCTCCATACCGGACTTTGCAGCAGGAACACCACCAGATGCAGCTTTCTGACCGCCTGTGGTCTGTGCAGCGGTGCCGCCCGACCGGGTTGCGGCATGGTAGCTTTTCTGAATATCCTGTTTCTGCCGCCATCGGGAGAGCCAGTTGGAGCCGCCCTCGCCGGTGCCGGATGCGCCTGCATCTTGTGCCGCAGTCGGCTTCTGCAGGGAAGATTTTGCGGTTTTGGCACCATTCTTGCTCTGCATCTTGGCTTTTTTCTTGAGCTTCCGGGCATAGCGGCTTTTGGAAATATCACGGACATTTCCTGCCGCTTTTTCGCCCTCGCTTAACGCCTGTGTGCCCACATTGTCGTCCTCGTACTGGTCAATCTCCCGATGCACCGCAGACCGGGCGGCAGCAGCGGCATACATAGCACGTTTCTGCTGCTTTGTCATGCGGGATGCTTCATCCGGGGTGATCTCGGCTTTGCCAAAACGCAGGTGCTGGGATTTCTCCGCAGCTTTGTCTGCATCCTGTTTCAGTTTCTGCTTTTTGGGCACCGACTGCTCCACTTTAGACTTTTTCGGAGGGGAGCGTGTAGCCGTGCGCTCCTTTTCCTCCTCAAATTTCAGCTTTGGCTGTTTCTCACTCATGCTTTTGAGCCTCCGCAACTTCGGAAAGGCGGGTCGTGAGAATGCGATAGAGTTCAAGGTCTTTCGGGAAATGATCGACAAAGGGCAGGATCACGTTACCGAAAAACAGCAGTCCTTCGCCCTCGCCGGAATGGGTCACATAGGAAAGCTGATGGGGCGAGATGTTGAGCTGCTTCGCCAAAATCTGCCGGTCTCCGTTGGCTTGATTGAGCATATACACAAAGTCCGAGTTCTCGAAAATGTTCGATACTTCGGGACTTGCCAGCAGATCTTTGACGTTCTGCGTTAGGGCTGTCGGGATGCCGCCCCACTTGCGGAAACGCTTCCAGATCTCCACGGAATATGCTGCGGTCTGTTCCTCCTTCAGCAAAAGGTGGAACTCGTCTGCATAGTACCGGGTGGATTTTCCGGCACTGCGGTTGGCGGTCACACGCCCCCACACGGCATCCTGCACGATGAGCATACCGAGTTTCTTCAACTGTTTGCCAAGCTGCTTGATGTCAAAACAGACGATGCGGTTATTGATATCCACGTTGGTGTGGTGGTTAAAGATGTTCAGACTGCCCTTGACGTAGATTTCCAGCGCAGCCGCCACATGGCGGGCTTCCGGTTCATCTTGCGTCAGCAGGGCGTTGTACAGATCTTCTAACAGCGGCATATTTTCCGGGATGGGATTCTCGAAATATTTGCGATAGATCACATGGACGCAGCGGTCAATGACCGTTTTTTCCACCGGCTGCAACCCCTCTTTGCCGCCGACCACCAGTTCGCACAGGGACAGCACAAAGTCGGCTTTCAAAGCCAGCGGATTGTCCTCCTCCGAGTAGTTACTGTTGATGTCCATCGGGTTGATATACTGCGTGCTGGCAGGGCTGATGTGGATGACCTGCCCATGCAGACGCTCCACCAGCGGAGCGTACTCTGCCTCCGGGTCGCAGATGATGATATCATCGTCCGTCACGAGGAATGCGTTGCAGATCTCACGCTTTGCGCTGAAAGACTTGCCGGAACCGGGAGTGCCGAGAATCAGACCGTTGGGGTTCTTTAGTTTCTTCCGGTCTACCATGATAAGATTGCTGGACAGGGCGTTCAAGCCATAATACAGGCTTTCCTTGCCGTTGTCGAACAGCTCCTGTGTGGTAAACGGAACAAAAATCGCCGTGCTGCTGGTGGTCAGCCCCCGCTGGATCTCGATTTGGCAGTCTGCCAGCGGCAGCGAGGACATAAGCCCCTGCTCCTGCTGAAAATCGAGGCGGCATAATTCGCAGTTGTGCTTCTGGGCAATGCTGACTGCCTGAAACACGTTGGTTTCCAGTTCCTGCTCGGTCTTGCCGGTGTTCAAAACCAGAAAAGTGACAAGGAACATCCGCTCGTTCTGGCTCTGCAGCTCCTTCAAAAGTGCCTTGGCATCCCTGCCGTAAGTCGCCAAATCGGACGGAAGCACGTCCATATCGTATCCGGCGCGGACGGCTTTTTTCTGCTCCTCGATCTTGGACCTATCGAGTTCGGTGATGGTGTGTTTGATGGTTTTGATGGCCTTGTTCTGGTCAACGGACTGGATGTGCATGGTGACGATCTGGCTGGAGTCCATGTCCAGAAAGTCCTTCAAAAGCTGGTCGCTCAAATCAGACGCCGTGATATTCAGGAAGCTGACCGCCCCGAAGATGCTGCCCATCTGAAAGGTGCGGCTGTTCTTGAACGCCAATGCAGTAGGGGCAATGGCATCCTTTACGGACAGACCGCTGGGCACAAGGTCTTTCCAGTTGAAGTGGAACTTGTTGGCACCGTCCATGTTCAACATCCCGTGCATCAGCCGCAGACGTTCCGTACCGTCCAGCGGCTTTGCCAGAACGCCCAGCCGGTGGAAGTTGTTCATCAGGTCGTTCTGGATGTGCTCCAGCCGAGGTTTGACCTGCGCCATGCTGTCGCCCTCGATGCCATAGGTCAGAAATTTTGTCTTGGTCAAGCCGTTGTTGCCCTTGGAAAGCTGCTGCCGCAACATCTGGCTGTACTCGGCGCGCACATCGTCAAAACCATCCTGCTGGTACGGGATACGGATGGACTTCTCAAAGTCTGCGGAATCGGTGGCGGTATTCACGAAAGACAGTTCAAAGTGGATAGAACTGTCGAAAAAGTTGAGAAAAGAGCACCATTCCTCAAAGATGGCGGTCTTGTCCTCCTGCTGGGCAAGCTGATAATTGATGTCCTGATACTGGATGGTGCGGGTGTAGTAGCCGGGACGGACACGGCAGGTGCCGTCCTCAAACATCCGCTGGAACGGGATGCTCTCCTGTGTCGTGCGGGGCACCGTGGACTTGGGCGGCTTTTTGCCGTCCTTATTCTTTTTCAGAAACGGAATCATGGGCGTCATCTCCCTTCATAAGCAGTGCATAGTAATTGCGGGTCTGGTACGGACGCACCTTCGGGCGAACAAAGCGCGCCTGAAAGTAGTACCGCAGGATCTTTTCAGCCGGCTGACCGTTCTTCTGATACATGGCCAGAAAGAACATGGGCAGCATGACTGCCATCATGCCAAGGGTAGCACCAGAGTTGCCTGCGGTGTCCCTCAAAACAAAGAACAGCGGCACGCCTACGACTGCCGCTGCACCAAAACAGATAAGCTGCCGGGCGGTCAGATTGAAAGCCACTTTGGACTTCACCTTGCTGAAATCGCGCGGCACGGAAATATAAGCTGCCAAAATTCCACCTCCTTAGTGTGCGCCCAGAATGCTCCGGGCGACGGAACCAGTCTTGAACAGCGTAAAGCACAGCAGCACCGTGTACCCCACGATGCTCCAGATCGAGTTGATGGCATCCCCGGATATGGCAACATTCTGAAGCAGAACCGCGTAGATCGCCACGCAGATCAGGATCAGAAAGCCCTGAAATCCCAGCGCAAACAGGGATTTCAGGTAGTTCTGTCCTACATGGGATTGCTCGTGGTTGCCCCATGTTGCCATGGGCACCGGGGCAAGGCTGACCATCATGTAGATCTCAATCATTCTTCCATAGACGATGACAAAAATCACGATGGACAGGATGCGCATGGTGATGCCGATGAAGAAGGACTGCAAGAACAGCCCGAACAGTGGTCCTACGTCCATCTGCATCATGCTGGATTGCAACATGGAAAGCCCGATGTCATTCACCCGCGTGTTGCCAGAAATAATGCCGCTGGAATTTGCCACCACCTGCTGCGTCACGTCGAACACCGCCATGATGATATCAAACGTATTTGAGATCATCCACACCGAAATGGCAGTCTTGAAGATCCATTTCATCAGCAGCGCAGGTTCAAATTGTGCCATGTTGTTGTGCTCTGTGATGAGCTGAATCAGCTCATAGCAGGCTATAAAAGTCAAAATCACACCTGCAATGGGCAGCACCACATTCCGGGAGAGGGCTTCGATCATAGCGAAAACGCGCGGTTCAAAACTGGATGGTTTGGTGCCTACCTGCTGGGCGATACTGCCCACTTGGGTGTTCACATCATCGAACAGGCCGTTGAGATTGGACATGATTGCTGCAGTCAGCAGTGACTTTATCCAATCAGAGATTGCTTTGAGAACTGTTTCCACTCAGCGCCACCACCCATCAAGAAAAATGGTTGATAAGGGTCTTGAGCAGGTTGAGCAGAAAAATAAGGTGAGTCAGAATCTGCATAATAGCACCGTCCTTTCAGAATAAAGGTGAATATTCGATTTGCAATGCGTTTCCTCTTATGATAAGAATCCGTTTACCACGGAGGGGTTGGAAATGCTTGCAAGTAAATATGTACGGGGCGGCAATCGCCGCCCGGAAAAGATCAGCCGAACAGACCGCTCAGCAGGGGGATCAGGGTGATGCCAATCAGGGCAACACCGCCGCCAGCCATGAGCTGTTTTATCCCCAATTAGTTGGAACAAGTTCATTTCCCCCTGATTTTTCAAGGGGGTGCACTCCCTCTTGAAATAGTGGGTTCATGCCTAATTAGGTGTAACAACAGCCAACGGCGGGCGGCGGCGTGTCAAGAAATATATGGAGTTTTTAGAAGTGACCCGGCAGGGCGGCAGGTCAGGCCATGACCTGCTCCACCTCCGGGATTGGTTTGAGATTGAAGTGTATTTCAATGGAAATGTGTCGTGTCTTATCGCTGTCGATACGCTCATGGACAACGATCTCTTTTATCAGGCGGTTCAGGGTGGCGGCGTCTAGTTCAGTAATGTCGGCGTATTCCTGAATGGCGTCTATCCACTGGCGGGCGTCGCTTTCAATCTTCGCTTCATCGGACAGCCTTTTCCGGGCTTCCTCTACCCGCGCTTTCAGTTCGGCCTGCTCCGTCTGTGTCCTGCCCAGCATGAGGTTGAAGTTGGTATCGCTGATCCGTCCGGCCATCATGTCCTCATAAAGCCGCAGCACCATCTTTTCCAAAACCTCGATCCGTTCCTCGTCTTTAGCAAGGGAACGCTCCCACGCCTCCCGCTGGCCCTTCTGCTCGGCTTCGCAGGTGTCAGTCAGCTTTCCGGCGATGGCCTCCCCGTCCATCAGGGCGGCGCTGGCGCACTCCCGGATTTTGTTCAGGACAAGCCGGTAAAGGGTGTCATATTCCAC
>OJQR01001551.1_pt1 | contig 9915 bp, 6 predicted proteins | sample 1599011 | NCBI WGS metagenome assembly OJQR01 (sample SAMN03922456, study PRJEB24848) | human gut metagenome | isolation source: stool sample | host: Homo sapiens | place: Germany | collected 2009-11 | reverse complement strand
CAATGCCTACCCCACCGCCATCACGCAGAATGTGGAGTATCTTCTGGACTCCGTACAGGCCAGCACCATGCTCAGTAACTCCGAGTTCATCGTCATGCTCAATCAGGCGGCGGGCGACCGGGAGAAACTGGCCCATCTGCTGAATATCTCCGAGGAGCAGATGAGCTATATCACCAATGCAGACGCCGGGTGCGGCCTGATTAAATACGGTTCTGCCCTGGTGCCTTTCGTCAATCATTTTCCGCACAACACGGAGCTGTACCGCTTGATGACCACCAAGCCCGGTGAGGGCCGCTTTTCCGGGGGACGGGCTTGACGCCCGCCCCCTTCTTATGGACAAAGGAGGTGTGTAAATTGCCGCTGAACATCAAACCCTGCCACCTGCGGACCGCAAGGGACTATGTGGGCCGGTATCACCGGCACAGCATCCCACCCGTGGGCGGAAAATTTGCCGTGGCCTGCTATGATGGGGACCGTCTGTGCGGCGTCGCCATTTGTGGCCGTCCCGTTGCCCGGTATTTGGATGATGGCCTGACGCTTGAGATTTTGCGCTGCTGCACAGACGGGACAGGCAACGCCTGTTCCAAGCTCTACGGTGCCTGCTGTCGCATCGGGTTTGTCATGGGCTATGATCGTATCATCACCTATACGCTGGCGTCGGAAACGGGGGCGTCTCTGCGGGCCGCTGGGTTCACTTTTGACGGCATAGCCGGAGGTCGGGCGTGGACGGGCCAGCGCCGCAGGGACTACTATGTGGCCCCCGCAGAACGGAAACACCGCTGGATGAAAAGACGGGTTGGTGCGATGCCATGAGCAAAAGCAAAATTAAAACCCGTGAAAAGGGTAAAGACATTAAGGTACTGGACAAGTCCGCTGTTGCAGGCCAGCGCATGAAAAGCGCCTTCATCCGTTCTAAAAAGAACGCGGAGGCCCTAATGGATGACCGGCAGGCCACCCCCAATGAATATGCCGCAGACAGGACAGGGCTTGCCGCGGATGATCTGGCCCACGATGCGGCAAATGTGGCTGCGTCCGGCACGAAAACGGCGGTGCGACAGGGGCGGAAGCTGTTGCAGTGCCAGCGGGAGAAATGGGCGGCAGAAAAGCGCCAGGAGAATACGGCCCCAGCTGAACAGCCCCACTCCCCTGGACCGGCCCAGGGGAGTGCCCCGGATAGGCACACCCCGCAGCGAAGCGGAGGGACAGTCCCAGAGCGCCAGCGCCTTCCACAGCATAAGTGCATGATGGAGCATCCACCCACCCAGGCCGGCATAGAGCGCCCAACGGATACCACAATCTCTTATGTAGAGAGAGGTCGGGCCTTTGCCAAGAAGCAGGCCGAGTGGAATCAACAGGTCAAAAACCAGACCGTCCCGCCTGATTGGACGCCGCATATCAAGAGCCCAGACGCCGTCCAAGCGTCCCGGCAGAAGGAACTCCCTGTAAAAACAGCAAAGCAGCCTGCCCAGGCTATGGGGCAGGCCGCGAAGAACACCATCAAACGCGCCCAGAGAACGATAAAAACTGCCCAGCATACCGCCAAGACTGCTCCACGCACGGCAAAAACCGCCATCAATACGGCGGATCATACAGCAACGGCGGCTCGGAAAACGGCACAGGCTGCTACAAAGACCGCGAGAGCGACCGCCCAGGACGCCCGCGTCACGGCAAAGTCCGCCGCCGCTGCCGCGAAAACCACCGCAAAGGGCGCTTCTGCTGCGGCAAAGGCCCTGCTTGTGTCTGTCAAGGCGCTGGTGGCCGCTATCGCCGCTGGAGGCTGGGTTGCTATCCTTGCCATTGTGATGATCTGCTTGATTGGTCTGATCGTCGCCTCTCCCTTTGGCCTCTTCTTTTCTGGGGAGGACAGCGGCATGCGCCAGACCATACCCACCGTTGTCCGGGAGATCAACCAGGAATACGAGGGTAAGCTAGGAGAAATTGAGAGCAGCGTCGCACATGACCGACTGAAACTGTCCGGTTCCCGTGCCCTCTGGCCCGAAGTGCTGGCGGTCTATGCCGTGAAAACTACCACTGACTCGGACGATCCACAGGAAGTCGCCACGATGGATGATGGGAAAAAAGGACTTCTGAAAGAGATATTTTGGGCCATGAACGAGATCAGCCACCGGACAGAAACGGCGACCACCACCCAAACTGTGGAAACCGATGATGGAAAAGGAAATATCATTGTGGAAGAAGTAGAGGTAACAGCCACGATCCTTTATATCACCGTGATCCACAAAACCGCTGATGAAATGGCGGACATCTATAATTTTACCGCTGACCAGCGAGAAATGCTTGCGGAGCTATTGGCTGAAGAAAACAGCGGTATGTGGAGCGCCGTCCTGTATGGCATTGGCACGGGTAGCGAGAAGATCGTGGCGGTGGCCCTCTCCCAGCTTGGTAATGTGGGTGGGGAACCCTATTGGTCCTGGTACGGCTTTGAGAGCCGGGTGGACTGGTGTGCCTGCTTCGTTTCCTGGTGTGCCAACGAGTGCGGTTATCTGGACACTGGTGTGATCCCCAGGTTTGCAAACTGCTCCATCGGCATCCGGTGGTTCCAGGAGAGAGGGCTGTGGCAGGACGGCAACTATGAGCCGCGCCCCGGCGACCTGATCTTCTTCGATTGGGACGATGGGGACGAGGGCCAGAACGGGGTGGCGGATCATGTGGGTATCGTGGAAAAAGTGGAAGACGGGATCGTCTACACTGTGGAAGGCAACTCCAGCAATGCCTGCCGGCAGCGCCAATATGCCAAAGGCCACTATGAGATTTTTGGATACGGCATAATTTCCTATTAAATTAGCAATAATAAGGTGTGAATAAGTAACATTTGCGAGAGAGTGTGTCATGTGCATTTCCTGACACGCTCTCTCGTAAATCTATATAAACATGGTGACGCAGCTAAATAAATTAGAAAATAAAATGAAAGACAAAACTGACTTACAAAGTAAAAATCACTTGTACTTGAAAAAAGATAATACGGATGATACACTACTATTGCCTTTATTCTAGCCTAGAAGGTTGGTGAATCACCGTTGACTCCATCTGATGTATTTACCGGAGTGCTGCATTTGTCTAATCAGAAGTTAGTACAAGAGCTCATCTTGGCCAGTGCTCCATTACACCTTGAACCAGGAGATTTTCTGATCCGTGAGGGAGATAAACCTGTTTTTGTTCCTTTCCTGTTGCAGGGGATTGTCCGTGGCTTTCTTTTCGATATAAATGGTCGTGAGATTACAGACTGCTTTGCAGTACAGCCTGGCATCCCGGTTATGACAGCCGCCGACTTCCGGATGCCGTCTCCACTTTATCTAGAGGCTACAGTTCCCTGTGACTTCTTGACCGTTCCCGTGCCGGAAATTCAGCGTCTGATGGGGGAAAACTCAGAGCTTCAGCAGCTATATAACCGACTTCTGATTGACTCGTTTTCCATGCACTGGGAAATCAAGCTGACTTTATGCCGGAATACGGCTATGCAGAAATATCAATGGTTTTTACAAAAATACCCCGGCTTAATCAACCAGATCAGTCACAAATATATTGCTTCTTTTTGGGGGATTACTCCAGTTACGCTCAGCCGCCTGCGCCATGCACTGCACGAACAAAATTAAGTTATGCCGTCTGTATCGGGACCCCAGTTAAGGGGTTCCGTTTTTTATTGGTCGTTATCCTAAGATAATGCACATTGTCCCAGTGTACGCTATAATCAAACCACATTGGAATAGTTCGTCCTGCGCTGATGTTCGTGGGTTGTGTGAGATCAGGAACCAATTTTTGTGCAAGCAAGTATGCAGTTTTAATGGAGAGGACGGAGTGTATATGAAAAAACGTATTCTGGCAAGTCTTTTGGCGCTGTGCCTCATGGGCGGAATGCTGCCGACAGCTGCATTGGCGTCGGAACCTGACATAACAATGCCAACAACAGAACGGAAATTGGAAAAGAACAATGGGGCGCCCGCTAACCGTGCGCCCTCTGCTCCTGCATCTGCAGGAGCAGAGGGAAATTTCTCAGAACCATTATTGGTTCGTGCGGGGGAAGAAGATACTCCTACCAGTGGCACTTGCGGAGAAAATCTGACGTGGGAGCTGGATTTAGAAACTGGGACACTGACGATCAGTGGAACGGGGGATATGAAGGATTATGAACAGGTTTATAATGGGGACGCTGATTATAGTTTCTCATCTTCTTCACCATGGAGTAACTGTGACGACATTAAATCAGTTATCATTGAATCTGGTGTAACCAGTATTGGAAAATGTGCATTTGTTGGTTGCAAGAATTTGTCTGGAATTTTAATTCCAAACAGTATAAATGATATTGGAGATCTTGCATTTAGGAATTGTAATGGTCTAACTAGTATTTCGATTCCGGATAGCGTATCTGTTATTAATCCAGATACGTTTGCTTATTGTAGCAATCTGACAAGTATTTCAATTCCAAACAGTATAACCGGTATTGGGTGGGGAGCATTTAGGGGATGTAAGAGTCTGGAAAATATCATAATTCCACAAAGCGTGGTTTTATATATTGGCGAGTCTGCATTTGGCGATTGTTCTAGTTTGACTAGTGTTATAATTCCGCAGGGCATTACTAGAATAGGAGATAAAACATTTTCTGGTTGTTATAATCTTACAAATATAATGCTTCCAAAGAGCATCGATGAAATAGATTGGTATGCATTTGAAAATTGCGATAGTTTGACAGACATTTACTATGCTGGTTCTGAATATGAATGGTCAAATATTGAAATTGATTCTTTTCGTAATGATGCACTTCTTAACGCCACCATCCACTATAACAGCACTGGCCCCGACAGTGGCGACACAGGAACAACAATCCCCGATGGTAGGACTACTGCTGTCAAATACCTCACCAGTTGGGACGAGACCAGCAAAACGGCAGTGTTTTCTGATGACAGCTACATCCGTTATACCGCAGCAGCGGATGCAGAGTTACCCTCTGATGGAATTACCCAGCTGGTAAACCGTTATGTGCTGGTGGAGTGCGCTCAGGATGAGAGCGATGTCAATAAAGGACAACTGTTCCGACTCCAGCCTGTCAATTCTGCGCTTGGCAGTCTCACCGCAGGAACGGAGACCACAGTGACCATTGACGGCGTAACATATGAATGGCCTGATGGGATCGGTATTAGCGGGCCTGGCGCTCCATATGAGGTGTTGTATCACACGATTGACGGGAGATTAGTGGGATATACAGTTTTGGCAGAAAAAAAGGGAACTGCCGGCGATTGGAACGGTAGCGACACTGTCCATTTGGACGGCGTTGACTTCCACACCAACTATATGACGGACCAAGATTCTCTTGCGGAAATCAGCAAAATTGCAGATAAGGATCAGGCGGTCGTTTATTATTTTGTAGGAGATGCGCTGCTGAAAGCTAAACTCGGCAATAATGACCCCGTAGATCCCCCCATTGAATTGTATTATACAAAGATCGGAACGCTTACGGCGTTTGATTTGAACCAGATGACCCTTGCAATCGATGGAAAATCGTTCCCTGTTCAAGACGACCGGGATATAAAGGACAATTTGAAAGACGCCGTAGGAAAACAGACGGTGTTTGTCATTACCAGCGGTAAAGTCAGCTACGCCATGCCGCTGGAACGCGTATCTACAAGGCTGGAAGCTGTAGCCACGGTGGAACCTTCCACAATAACCTATCAGGGTGGATATGATCTCACTTCTGTCACTGCAAAGGTTGAAGTCCAAAATGTGTACGATGTGGATTCATGGGTTGACAAAAAAATGCTGGAGACAGCAATTTTACAAAATGTTCCAGAGTGGAACGGCAATATTACGCTGGATCACGCGGATTTTGAGATCGCATGGGGCCCTTCTGAGCAAAGCAGTGAGAGTGTTGAGAAATTTTTGGTGTTCTCCAACGACGCATATGAGGACCATTTTCTCGTCAATGACTGTAAAACCACGATAGATAATACGACTACACTTGCTTTGAACGAGTCTGTGACCATGTCGGCAAATATTGCAGTTAACCCCAATTATTCTTTTGATAATTCGGAATATGCTGACGCTTTCCCAGAAGGCAAGACGGAGAAAAATGTACAAGTGTCCGTTGAAGCGCAGGGAAAGCGCTGGGATGGGAAAAAGCTTCAGGATACTTCCGTCTGCTCTATTACTGCCCGGTATCCCGATAACATCATTTCAGAGGAGGATGTCCTTGATATTGCCGCTAAGGCCGGCGCGGAGCTGGAAAAAATCAATGGAGCGCTCTCATTAGACCTGAACACAATGTATGAGGTATTCGGCCTCAGGGGAGAGGCGCTCGACCAGCTGGAAAAAGAAATTCTTTCTGTGATTGTCATGAGCAATATTCCAGAGGAAACCCTGGAAGAAAAAATATCCAACGATATTGTAGATAAAGTCATTGGCAAATACATTCCGGATGAATTTTCTGCTAGTACATACACTGTGCCGTTGGTGTACCAAATTGCAACGCCAAAATATGGCTTAATTACTGTGCAGTTTAACTGCGAAGTCCACACCTATAATTTGCACGGAAAAAATTTTGCACTTTGGGCTACAGTGGACTATGAAATATTACGTTCAGAAAAACCTGTTCGTGCTGATCAAATAAGCGGATTCTTAGGTCAGGGAACAAGAACAGATGTGGGCGCATTTTCTTCTGCCGCATATTCACTCGTGGAAGCGGAACTTAAAGAACAATACAATGAAGTGTGGGGGAACTCAGCAAATCAAGTGGCAGACTTCCTTTTTAATGACATTGTAAAAATGATTTTTGAGGAGATGGAAACCACCTTTAAGGACGAAGTTTGGAAGCTCCTTGTCTGGCCGACAACCAACGCAAAAATTGCCTGTCCTGTCGATGTATTTGTTTACAATCAGAATGGTGATTTATGCGGTTCAATCGAAAATGATGTCGTCACTCAAAGTTCCAATGAGTTCGGCCTATCTGTAAAGGGTGAAACAAAGTATATTACGGATTTGGAAGACCTATACACGATCAAATACGTAGCAACAGACAATGGCACCATGGATATTACTCTCACTGAATTTTCCGGCTGCGAGACCCCGGCGAGGCAGATTGCATTTTACAATGTTCCCTTGGTGAAGGAACAATCATATACACAAAATATTCCCGAAGCTATTCAATCGGAAACAGAAGAATACAGTCTGATTACCTCTGGCAATAAGGAAGTGTCAGCGGACATAGACCAATCCCTGATAAATCTGAGGCCGATTGTCCCGTCCCCACCTGAAACCTACACAATTATTTTCAATGGAAATGGCGGTACAGCCTCCCAGACGTCCATGGAGACCGGGACGGACGGAACACTGGATACTTTGCCCACTGCCTCTCGAGACGGGAATTATCGGTTTGACGGCTGGTTTACTGAGCCTACCGGCGGTGTACAGATTACAACGAGTACCGTCTTTACCAAGGAAACCACAGTTTATGCTCACTGGGTCTACATTGACAGACCTACAGATGATGATCATCTCTCTGGTAGCGATTCTTCCAGCGATCCCAGCTATCGTATCGACGTGGACGTGATCACCCGAGGCGGTAATGTGTCCGTGCGGCCCACCAGTGCATCTGTTGGCACTCGTGTGGCCATCACAGTGGACTCGGATAGTGGTTATGAACTGGACCGGATTGTCGTGCTTAACGAGGGCGGAACTGAACTTGCTCTCACCCAGCGGAACGAGAATACCTACACCTTTATCATGCCTGACGGCCGCGTCAGCATTGACGCTCACTTTGTGCGAGTGGAGATGCCCAGTACCTCTAATGTGTTCTACGATGTGGCTCAGGGGGCGTGGTATTACGATGCAGTCCAGTATGTGACCCAGCGTGGTCTAATGACCGGGGTGTCCGACAGACAGTTTGCCCCAAATGCGATTCTATCCCGGGCCCAGGCGGTCCAGATCCTGTATGCCCTGGCGGGGGGGCCTACTGTATCTGCTTCCAATGACTTTGTCGATGTGAACCGCGGCGACTGGTACGCCGATGCGGTGTCTTGGGCAACTGCCAACGGTGTGGTTTCAGGTATGGGAAAGGAAATGTTCGGCCCCAACGCCCCTCTGACCCGAGAGCAGCTGGCTCTGATTCTCTATCACTATGCCCAGGTGGCAGGATATGCTCCCCACCAGGGTGGTATGGCCATTCAGGAATTCAGTGATTCCGCATCCATCTCCGGCTGGGCATTGGAGGCTGTACAGTGGGCAGTAAATGCTGGCCTGATTTCTGGTACTGGAGACGGGATGCTCGACCCAGACGGAGCTGCAACCCGCGCTCAGGTGGCGCAGATTTTTATGAATTTCTGCCAGGACAACGCAATCGAATAAGTTTTCACAAAGATGGCCCCATATCGTTTTGGACGGTGTGGGGCCATTTCCTAGGAATGCAGTTTAGAGTGGACATGAACGTCTATGCCCCCAGCACTCAAAGCGTTCTTACCCGACTGGACTACCGATATTCCAGCCCTTTTATTTCTTTTGCCTTGACAAGAGGTGATTCCAGTGTATGATAGCAATATAAAACAAGATACCGGAGGGGAGTTTGTGTCTGAGGGAATGTTCTTTCCGGAGCAACCGTGCTATCATATTGAAATATTGGAATGGATTGACAAAGAAGATATCACAGATGAGTGGCGCTATGTCTGGATGTACGATCCACCAGAGCCGGTCTATTCGGTCACACTGGGAGGCTTTGTTGAGCCTTTAAGCCTTGCCTTTGTGTACGAGTGCATATATACCAAATCTGAATATGAACAAATCAAACAAACTGGTTTTGACTATCAAACGCTTTCCTGGATGACCCATATCCTCACAGACTGCCCTGATGATTTCGACTACGAAAAAGACGAACCACGGAAAGCTGGAGGTGTGACCAAGCAGTTGCCCAGATTTCTGCGCTTTTTACGGCGCAAAACAAATTGAGCCGTATTTTCTCTCTACTGGAGACTCCAAAAGCCTTGCAGTTTTAGCGTCTGACTCTTTCAGTATCTCTCCTTCCACTTTGCCTGTGCAGATAAATAGTCGGGTTTGACTGGACAGCTTTTCCTATCTGTGCTATAATTTCGGCCACCAGCTGCAAATCAATTTATCTAAAAGAACAGGGAGCAACGTATGAAAAGAAAAATTTTATGGGGAGCTATGGCCTCGTTTATCTCGTTTATGATCATAGCAATAGCCTTGATGACAGCCATGTTTATCCGAATGGTCCAAATGACCGTTCCTGAATCTTCAAGTGTGTCCCCGTCGGGGCCATATTACGATGGCCTATATATTGATCTCGTACAGGAAGCGGATTATCAGAACTATTTGGACAATGGAGACAGCGCAGTGGACAGCCACATTATAAAGATTTCCAATGATACAGGATATCTGGCCTGTGCCTCGGCTTCCTCCGGCGATTTAGAGATCGTGTATCCGAAGTTTGTTCATGAGGGGGTTCCTGTTGAACTGCGTTTTGAGAACCGTGTGCTGACCGGTTACCGGCTGACTTATGAGGGAGAAATACAGAGCATGCTCGGAGCCCGTGAGCAGATAGCACTCACAGAAGATGATCAGACTACCATTGAAGATGTGGCGCTTGAGCTGGCTTGGAATGACGAAACTTGGGTGACTGATCAGCCATCACTGGAAGCGGTTCTGGTGGACTATATGGAACAGGTGGATGCTTTTGTGGCTGAAAATGGGCCGCACACTAATGTCACCTTATAAATTTGGTAAAGGGTGCAAGTCACCTAAAAGCGGCAAGAGTATAAGAAGAGCCGGCGTGTTATTTCTCCGCGAAATAACACGCCGGCTCTTCTATTCTTATTACTTCAGGGGTTGAAAGACTTTTGAAGGTAAGCGTCAAATATAATATGAGATAAAAAGAACGAGAGCAGCCAATACTTTGTC
>OJQR01001543.1_pt1 | contig 9954 bp, 8 predicted proteins | sample 1599011 | NCBI WGS metagenome assembly OJQR01 (sample SAMN03922456, study PRJEB24848) | human gut metagenome | isolation source: stool sample | host: Homo sapiens | place: Germany | collected 2009-11 | reverse complement strand
GATCATGCCTAGTCTCGTGGGCTCGGAGATGTGTATAAGAGACAGAAGCAGACCTACCTTCCAGACGAACCTTTGATTTTGTAGCGTGCGAAGTCCAAGATGACACGCCTTCTCCGGCCGGTTCGCACCCAAAAAGCATAAAGGAAAGCTTAATGGAGCATAGGCGCGTTTGTTTTTGTATGCTCAGCCTTCTTCCCCTTGTGCAAATAAGCGAATTGAGCCAAGCAAACTCTCTGCTCTTTGGTAAAGTTTGCTGTCGCACCCCTCGCGGGGTGCGTGGATTGAAATTCTGGCCGTAGGAGCAGAAATCATCCGGGCCAAGTCGCACCCCTCGCGGGGTGCGTGGATTGAAATAGATTGAGCTGCCCGACGGCGTGGAGCCGGGAGGTCGCACCCCTCGCGGGGTGCGTGGATTGAAATACACCGGAACAGGTTAGCGCCTCCAGGTGGTCACCGTCGCACCCCTCGCGGGGTGCGTGGATTGAAATTGTCTCCGGTAACAAGGTATCAGATGAAGCTGGAGTCGCACCCCTCGCGGGGTGCGTGGATTGAAATAGTGAGGATACTATTTTGAAGTTGGCTGGGCAAGTCGCACCCCTCGCGGGGTGCGTGGATTGAAATAGCGGGATAGCGCCGGGGCAGGTCATAGCTGCCACGTCGCACCCCTCGCGGGGTGCGTGGATTGAAATTGAGTCCAGTAGTCCAACTTCTTCTGCGCCAATCGTCGCACCCCTCGCGGGGTGCGTGGATTGAAATTGGCGTATGACAATGTCCCGGTGGACGTTGCGGCGTCGCACCCCTCGCGGGGTGCGTGGATTGAAATGGACTATTTGACCGCCGCCGCTGTCGGCATTGTGAGCGTCGCACCCCTCGCGGGGTGCGTGGATTGAAATTTTTGCTTGTCCGTCAGCCGTGCAGCCATGTCACGTCGCACCCCTCGCGGGGTGCGTGGATTGAAATATGACGGCTCCAGTCACCCCATCACCACCAAAGCAGTCGCACCCCTCGCGGGGTGCGTGGATTGAAATCCGTCCGTATATGGCTTGATGATGCAATCTCCTGTCGTCGCACCCCTCGCGGGGTGCGTGGATTGAAATTGGCGTGCCGTTTCTGGCAGATATCGCAATAAAAGGTCGCACCCCTCGCGGGGTGCGTGGATTGAAATTGGTAAAATAAAGGGGTGATATGGCACCCAAACCGTCGCACCCCTCGCGGGGTGCGTGGATTGAAATAGAGAAGGGGATTATGGCCGGCCGGGATGCCGATGGTCGCACCCCTCGCGGGGTGCGTGGATTGAAATCTTTGGGGTATCCCCAAATACACACCCGTTGTCCGTCGCACCCCTCGCGGGGTGCGTGGATTGAAATTTGCGTTGGCAATAAAAGCATCCATAATAAGCGGTCGCACCCCTCGCGGGGTGCGTGGATTGAAATGTTTGGCGTCATCTTGCGCCCTCCTCCCAATTTGCACGTCGCACCCCTCGCGGGGTGCGTGGATTGAAATGGCCCCGTGCCGATTTTGAACCATGCGGCGGGGCGTCGCACCCCTCGCGGGGTGCGTGGATTGAAATTGTTATACGTCCCGAATAGTGCCATTAAATAGAGCCGGTCGCACCCCTCGCGGGGTGCGTGGATTGAAATCGCCTGCTGGACCGGACGCTGTCCAACGTGCGGCGTCGCACCCCTCGCGGGGTGCGTGGATTGAAATCCTGCCCCCTCCGTAGTGCGGCCTCGGCTTCTTCGGTCGCACCCCTCGCGGGGTGCGTGGATTGAAATCGGGCGGACTGCATCGTTGTCGCTATCATCATCCCGTCGCACCCCTCGCGGGGTGCGTGGATTGAAATATCAACTCCGACTTGTTTCCCTCCCTCCGCCCCGGCGTCGCACCCCTCGCGGGGTGCGTGGATTGAAATGAAGCCCTCCAGGAGAATACAGACGAGTTGGAGCGGTCGCACCCCTCGCGGGGTGCGTGGGTTGAAATAATCTGCCGGAGCTGATGTCCATGTTCAAAGAGATGTCGCACTCCTCGCGGGTGCGTGGATTGAACTGTCTTACAGGGGCGCCTGGTCAGTTTGCAGGAGACGCCGCATAGGGGCGCGGGTCGATTCATATTTTTCACCCCGCGCCCCTGCTGTTTGCGCTTCTTTTCGTTGACTGGTATAGTAGGGAATGATATAATAGGATGATTATGACAAAAACTATGGTGGGAAGATCATATTATGTGGATTTCAAGTGACTGGAAGGACTATGAGCTGCTGGACTGCGGCGGCGGCGAGCGTCTGGAGCGCTGGGGCAAGTATCTGCTGGTGCGGCCGGATCCCCAGGCCATTTGGCGCCCGGAGGGCCGCCACCCCGGCTGGCGGAAATACGACGCCCGGTACCAGCGCGCCTCCACCGGAGGGGGCCAGTGGGTCAAGAAGGAACTGCCCCAGCGCTGGACATTGGGCTACAAGGGGCTGACTCTCAACATCAAGCCCATGAACTTCAAGCATACCGGCGTCTTTCCAGAGCAGGCGGCCAACTGGGACTTCGCCATGGAGCGCATCCGTTCCGCCGGGCGGCCCATCCGGGTGCTCAACCTCTTTGCCTACACCGGCGCGGCCTCGGTGGCCTGCGCAGCGGCGGGAGCCGCCGTGTGCCACGTGGACGCGGCCAAGGGCATGGTGAGCTGGGCGCGGGAGAACGCGGCCTCCTCCGGCCTGTCTGACGCGCCCATCCGCTGGATCGTGGACGACTGCGCCAAGTTCGTGGAGCGGGAGATCCGCCGGGGCCGCCGGTACGATGCGGTCATCATGGACCCCCCCTCCTACGGCCGAGGCCCCTCCGGCGAGGTCTGGAAGCTGGAGGAGAACCTCTTCCCCTTTGTGGAGCTGGTAGCCGGGGTGCTCTCGGACGAACCCCTGTTTTTCCTCATTAACTCCTATACTACGGGGCTGGCCCCCTCGGTACTGACCTACCTGCTGGAGACTCTGGTAGCCCGCCGGTACGGCGGCCGCACCGAGAGCCAGGAGCTGGGTCTGCCCGTAACCGCCACCGGCCTGGCCCTCCCCTGCGGGGCCACGGGCCGCTGGACTGCCGAATGAGGAGCTGCGCTATGAACGATGCGATCATCAAAACAGAAGAGCTGCGCTTCGCCTACGCGGAGGAGGGCGCGGTCAACCCCTTTGTGCTGGACGGGGTAAGCCTGGACATCGAGGAGGGCTCCTTTGTGGCTGTGTTGGGTCACAACGGCTCCGGCAAGTCCACCCTTGCCAAGCACCTGAACGCCATCCTGCTGCCCTCCGGCGGCAAAGTCTACGTGGACGGCATCGACACCGCCGACGAGGATAAACTGCTGGACATCCGCCGCACCGTGGGCATGGTATTCCAGAACCCGGACAACCAGATCGTTGCCAACGTGGTGGAGGAGGACGTGGCCTTCGCCCCTGAGAATCTGGGAGTGCCCCCGGCGGAGATCCGCCGGAGGGTGGACGACGCCCTCAAGGCCGTGGGTATGTACGAGTACCGGGAGCACGCCCCCCACCTGCTCTCCGGCGGACAGAAACAGCGGGTGGCCATTGCCGGTGTCATCGCTATGGCACCCCGCTGCATTGTGCTGGACGAGCCCACCGCCATGCTGGACCCCATCGGCCGGGCGGAGGTCATGAAGACCATCCGTGAGCTCAACCGCTCCTCCGGCGTGACGGTAGTGCTCATCACCCACCATATGGACGAGGCCGCCCAGGCCGACCGGCTGGTGGTCATGGCCAAGGGCCGGGTGGTGGCCGACGGCCCCCCCCGGGAGGTCTTTCAGCGGGTGGAGGAGTTGAAGGCCGTGGGCCTCACTGTCCCCGAGACCACCGAGCTGCTGTGGCAGCTCCGGCAGGCGGGGGTGGACGTTCCTCTGGACGCACTGAGCGACGAGGAATGTGCCCAGGCGCTCTTTGATCTGCTGCAAACACGGGCGTGACCTGCGGGCATGCACCAAATGATAAAGGAATGAAGCCATTGGAACCGATCATTCAGACGGAGCGCCTGAGCCACATCTATTCCGCCGGCACCCCCTTTGAACACGGGGCCCTGGTGGACGTGGACTTTACCGCCTACCGCGGGGAGTACCTGGGCATCATCGGCCACACCGGCTCGGGCAAATCCACCCTCATCCAGCACCTCAACGGTCTGCTCAAGCCCACCTCCGGCCGCGTCCTCTTCGAGGGCCGGGATATCTGGGAGAGCAAGGAGCGCACCCGCCAGACCCGCTTCCAGGTGGGACTGGTGTTTCAGTACCCGGAGTACCAGCTCTTTGAGGAGACCATCTATAAGGATATCGCCTTCGGCCCCAAAAACATGGGGCTGGACGAGGGGGAGGTCGACCGCCGGGTGCGCGAGGCCGCCCAGTTTGTTGGGTTGCGGGAGGACATGCTGGAAAAATCCCCCTTTGAGCTGTCCGGCGGACAAAAGCGCCGGGTCGCCATCGCCGGCGTTATTGCCATGGAGCCCTCCGTGCTCATACTGGACGAGCCCACCGCCGGCCTGGACCCAGTTGGCGTGGCGTCTATTCTGGGCAACATCCACGACTATCACACGGCCAAAAACGCCACTATCATCATCGTTTCCCACTCCATGGAGGAAGTGGCCCGGACGGTGGACCGGCTGGTGGTGATCAACGACGGCCGGATTCCCTTCTCCGGCGCGCCCCGGGAGGTCTTTGCCCACGGGGACGAGCTGGAGGCTATGGGCTTGGGCGTGCCCGCCATGACCCGGGTGTTCCACCGCCTGCGGGCCATGGGTGTGGACATCGACCCGTCGGTCTACACCACGGAGCAGGCCAGAGACGCCGTCCTGGCCAAACTGGGCCATGCCGGTCAGCAGAAGCAGTCTGCACCCGGCGAAAGGGGGGCGGTGTAAATGGCATTGAAGGACATTACACTGGGTCAGTACTTTCCAGGCAACACCCTGCTCCACCGGCTGGATCCCCGCACCAAGCTGCTGTTCACGGTGGCCTATATTGTGGCTCTGTTTCTGGCCAAGCAGGTGGTATCCTACGCTATCCTGTTCGTCCTGCTGGCGGTGCTGATCGCTGTGTCCAAGGTGGGCATCAGGAGTATCCTGCGTGGCATGAAGCCCATCCTCATCATCGTCATTATCACCGGCCTGCTCAACCTGTTCTACACCCGGGGGAAAGGGGCTCCGCTGGTATCCTTCTGGATTTTCACCATCTACCCGGAGGGCATCTGGGCGGCGGTGTTTATGGTACTGCGCATCGCCATGCTCATCACCTGCACCTTCCTGCTGACCTACACCACCTCCCCCATCCTGCTCACCGACGGCCTGGAAAAACTGATGGGACCGCTGAAAACCCTCCATGTGCCGGTGCATGAGCTGTCCATGATGATGTCCATCGCCTTGCGCTTCATCCCTACCCTCATCGAGGAGACGGATAAGATCATGTCCGCTCAGAAGGCCCGCGGCGCCGACTTCGATACCGGCAACCTGCTCCAGAAGGCCAAAGCCCTGGTGCCCCTGCTGGTACCCCTGTTCATTTCTGCCTTCCGCCGGGCCGACGAGCTTGCCATTGCCATGGAGTGCCGCTGCTACCACGGCGGAGAGGGCCGCACCCGTCTGCGCCAGCTCAAGCTGAAGGGCATCGACATCGCCGCCCTGGTCTTCGCGGTGCTTCTGTGTGTGGGCATCGGCGTGCTGCGGCACTTTGGACTTTAAGAAAAAAATAATGGGATTTTAAAGCTTTATGAGAAATATTGCGCTACGCTTGATGTATGTGGGGACGGCCTATCACGGCTGGCACCGCAGCGTAAAGCAAACGTGCCGGCGGCACGTTTGTAGCGTAGGCTCCGCCGGCTGGGCCGGCGGAGAGGAACCGAAGTAGAACGAAAGACTGGAGACGTGAGAGGCCGTCATGCGAAACATTGCCTTAAAACTGATGTATGTGGGGACGGCCTATCACGGCTGGCAGGTTCAAAAGAACGCCGTCACCGTGGCGGAGACGCTGGAACACTCCCTGGCCTCGGTGGTGGGCCACCCGGTCAAATGTACCGGCGCGGGCCGCACCGACGCCGGCGTGCACGCGGAGACCTATATCGCCAATTTCCGCACCTCCTCCTGTATCCCCTGCGACCGGATTCCCCTGGCGGTGAACACCCGGCTGCCCGATGACATCGTGGTGGTAAAGGCTACCGAGGTGCCCGACGGCTTCAACGCCATCGGCTCCTGCCTGAAAAAGGAGTACACTTACCGCATCTACAATTCCCACATACGGAACGCATTTTACGTCAACCGCGCCTGGTTCTATCCCAAACACCTGGACGAGACTGTGATGCAGCGTGCGGCCTCCCACTTTGTGGGTACCCACGACTTCGCGGCTGTTCGGAGCGTCGGCACCGAAACCCGCACCACCGTGCGCACGGTTCACTACTTTAATATCTCCCGCAGCGGAGAACTGATCGAGTGCCGGGTGTGCGCCGACGGCTTTCTCTACAACATGGTGCGCGCCATGGTGGGCACTTGTGTCTACGCCGCCGACGGCAAATTCTCCCCCGATGACGTGCCCGCCATTCTGGAAGGCCGCAACCGCACCGCCGCCGGGCCTACTGTACCCGCCGGGGGGCTCTATATGACCAAACTTTGGTATCAGGAGGACGTGCTGTAAGCCGGACACATTTGGCACCGGCCCGGAATCGCGTACCCGGCCGTCCCACATAAATCCCGTTGAGGAGCATACAATGGATGACATGACTGGGGGGCGGTCCGCCCCCAAACCCAAAAAGCGCCCCAACCGTTTTGTCCGGTTCCTGGCCTTTCTGGTGACACTGGCCCTGATGGTGGGCGCGGTCGCCCTGGTGGCCAACTATGACAAGCTGAATTTTGACTTCATCAAGCGCTGGTTCTCCTACCGCACCTTGGCGCGCAACGACAGCGGACAGGCGGAGTCCTTTCATTTTGTTGGGGACTCCTCCAACGCCTTTGCCGTCGTGGACGGAGATCTTCTGGTCTGCTCCCCCAACACCATCCGGCTGTATTCGGGCAGCGGTCAGGCCTTTGTGGATCAGGCCGTTTCCATGACAAATCCTGTGGTCAGCACCGCAGGCGGCACCGCTCTGGTCTATGATGCCGGCGGCCGGGAGCTCTTTGTCTACTCCGGTCGGGAGGAGGTCTTTTCCCTCACCCAAGAGGACGGCCAGGCCCTCCTGTCCGCCGATGTGAACCAGAACGGCTGGCTGGCCGTCACCAGCCAGGAGAGCGGGCACAAGGGCTCAGTGACGGTCTACGACAACAGCTACAGTCCTCTGGTGCGCTTCAGCCTGTCCAACCGTTTTGTGATGGACGCCGCCGTTGCCCCGGACAACAAATCGGTGGCTCTGCTCACCATCGGCCTTACGGACGGTAATTTTGAGAGCCGGGTGGACCTCTATCGCCTGGACCGCACGGAGGAGGAAACGGAGCCGGACTGGACCTGCCCGGTGGGCAACAACGCGATTCTGGATCTGCGCTGGACCAGCAGCGGCATTTGGGCCCTGGGTGAGTCCGGACTCTATATTGTCTCCGGGGACGGCGCGCTCTCCGGCTCCTACGACTACGGGGGGCGCTACCTAAAGGCCTTTTCCCTGGACGGGGACGGCACTGCCTCCCTCCTGCTGGGGAAATACCGGGCGGGCAGTACGGCGGAGCTGCTCACCATAAACGCTTCAGGTGAGCTGGCCGCTGCCCTCCCCGTAGAGGAGCAGGTACTCTCTCTCTCCGCTGCCGGGCGGTATGTCGGCGTACTCACCGCCGACCGGCTGGATATCTACAGCCAGGATCTGGAGCTCTATAACACCCTGAACGGCACACAGAACGCACAAAAGGTTTTACAGCGCTCCGACGGCAGCGCCATGCTCATTGACAGCACCACCGCCCGCCTCTATGTCCCTCAATAAATTCGGAGGAAAACCCTATGGCTTATCTGATTGCTGACGGCCTGATTCTGGCCGTGCTGCTGCTCTTCGCCCTGGTGGGCGCCCACCGGGGGTTCATCCTGTCCCTGTGCGGTCTGCTGGCCGTGCTGGTGGCTTTTGTGGGCGCCAGCTTCGCCGCCCGCACTCTCTCCCCCATGGTGGCGGATGCCTTAGAGCCCAAATTCGCCTCGGCCATCGAGGAACAGCTCAACGCCTCCATCCAGCAGCAAGTGGCGGAGGAGGGCTCCGCTGCCCTGTCCCCCGACGACGTGCCTCTGGACGGGGTACTGAACGCCCTGCGGGAGATGGGCTTTTATGAAACCCTGATCAACACCGTGGACAAGGCCGTGGAGAACGGAATGACCTCCGTGGCCGCGAGCGCGGCCGCCGCAGTTGCGGCTGCCATCGCCCAGTCCGCCGCCTACCTGATCCTCTTTCTGCTGGGTTTCGCCCTCATTCTCATCGCCTGGAAGCTGATCAGCCATGCCCTGGATCTGGTGGCGCGGCTGCCCGGCCTCCACTTCCTGAACAAAACCTGCGGCGCCCTGTTTGGCCTGGTACAGGCCTGTGTCCTTCTGTTTGTGGCGGCCTGGCTGCTGCAATTCTTCGGGCACGTACTGCCTGAGTCCCTGGTAAACCAAACCCACCTGCTGAAATTCTTCATGACTACCAATCCCCTCTCCCTGCTCAGCGGCCTGTAATCCCGCCCTAAACCAAAGAAAATCAGGTGAAGCTCCTATGTCCATCCCAAACCTTCTCTCCCTCCTCCGGCTAGTACTAGTGCCGGTCTTTGCCGTCGTCTTCTTTCAGCCCGCTCCAGACGCTCATCGCTGGGCGGTGCTGATCTATTTAACCGCCTTCCTCACCGATGTAGCTGACGGCTGGATCGCCCGGCACTTCAACCAGATCACCAAGCTGGGGCGGATTCTGGACCCTCTGGCGGACAAGCTGATGACCTTTACGGTCATTATCTGCATCACCGCCGACGGCATCATCCCTCTTTGGGCGGTCGTCGTCTTTTTCCTAAAAGAGCTGACCATGGCCATCGGCGGCTATCTCATGTACCAGAAACTGGGTGATGTGATCTCCTCCAACTGGCTGGGCAAGACCTCCACCGGCGTCTTTTTCGTGGTCTGCGCCGCGCTGGTGCTCTTCCCTGCCATCCCACGCCCCTGGGCCACCGGACTGATCTCCTTTGCCCTGGCCCTCACTCTGGCCGCCCTGTGCAGCTATATCTTCCAGTACCGGAAGGCTTTAAAGAAAAGAAAACAGGCGTGATTCATACGCAGTTCATAATTTCGAATTAGAATCATTTCTCTGAGGGGACTATTCTCCCCTCCAAAGGAGCTGAATACAAATGCAACCCACACTTTGTTCCAGATGCCATAAAAATGTGGCCGTGATCTTTATCCAGAAGATGGAGGGCGGGACCACCAAAAGCGAGGGCCTCTGCCTCAAGTGCGCGAAGGAAATGGGCATCAAGCCCGTGGAAGATATGATGCAGAAGATGGGCATCAGTGACGAGGATCTAGAGGGCCTGACCAATGAGATGATGTCCGCCTTCGGCGGCGCCGAGGGCATGGAGGGCCTGATGTCCGCGGAGGAGGCCGACGAAGACGAGGAGGACGAGGGCAAAACCGCCACCTTTCCCTTCCTCAACAAGCTCTTTGGCTCGGCTCAAAGCCCCCAGGCCCAGCCCCCTGAGCGGGAGCAGCCCCGCGCCGAGCGCGGAGACAAGGACAAGAAGGGCGAAAAGCAGCCCAAGCGCAAGTTTTTGGAGAATTACTGCATCTCCCTGACTCAGAAGGCCGCTGACGGCAAGCTGGACCGCATCATCGGCCGGGACGAGGAGATCCAGCGCACCATCCAGATCCTCAACCGCCGCCAGAAAAACAACCCCTGTCTGATCGGCGAGCCCGGCGTGGGCAAGACCGCCATTGCGGAGGGGCTGGCCCAGAAGATCTACCAGCGGGACGTACCCTACAAGCTGCTGGACAAGGAGGTCTACCTCTGTCTCTTATACA
>OJQR01001527.1_pt1 | contig 10030 bp, 7 predicted proteins | sample 1599011 | NCBI WGS metagenome assembly OJQR01 (sample SAMN03922456, study PRJEB24848) | human gut metagenome | isolation source: stool sample | host: Homo sapiens | place: Germany | collected 2009-11 | reverse complement strand
ATGTGTATAAGAGACAGACCTCTGCTATGACTGTGTGCTCTGCCTGCTGATCCGGGACCGGCGCACCGCCTCTCTGGGGCGGATGGGAGCGGCCTTTCTGGTCAGTGACTTTATCTCCAATGTGATCAATCTGTACCTGTCCTCCGGAGTGCGGGGGCTGGAGACGGAGGCCCGGGCCCTGCTCCCCCTGATCGGACTGGCGGTGGCCCGATCCTTCACTGCGGCCATGATCCTGTGGGGGAGCCGGTACTACCACCGCCTGCTGCTGCGGCAGGGGCACGAGCGGCGCTACCAGCGCCTGTTCCTGATGACGGCGGAGCTGAAAAACGAGCTGTACTTTTTAAAAAAGAACTCCGACGACATTGAACAGGTGATGACCAACGCATACCGCCTCTATGAGCGGCTGGGGGAGAAGGAAGGGGAGAGCGGTGAGCTGAGTGCCCTGGCCCTGTCCATTGCCCGGGACGTCCACGAGGTGAAAAAGGACAACCTGCGCATCATCCGGGGCATCGAGGGGGAGGTGGAGGAGGTCTACGACCAGGAGCAGATGGAATTCCAGGATCTGATGCACATTCTGGAGAACTCCACCCGGCGGATGCTGGGGGAGAACCGGGCCAGCATCCGCCTGGAGTGCAGGCGCACCGCCAACTTCTCCACCCAGGAGCACTACCGCCTGCTGTCCATCCTGAAGAACCTGGTGACCAACGCCATCGAGGCCATTCAGGGAGCTGGCGGCCGTGGGATCGTGCTGGTGGAGGAGCGGGTGGAGGGTGACACTCTGTTTCTCACCGTGTCAGACGACGGCCCCGGCATCTCGGAGCGCTCCATGCACAATCTGTTCCAGGTGGGCTATTCCACCAAATTTGACCCGGAGACCGGCAACATCAACCGGGGCGTGGGCCTGCCCGCAGTCAAGTCGCTGACAGAGGAGCTGGGCGGCTCCGTCTCGGTGGAGAGCCAGCCGGGGCGGGGCGCGCGTTTTTCCGTGGAGCTGCCGCTCCACCGTGTGAAGGGGGAGAAGAGAGAGAAATGAGGATCTATATCGCGGAGGACGACCCCTCGGTGATCGGGGTGCTGGAGGATATCCTGGAGAGCAGCGCACTGGGCCGGGTGTGCGGCGCCAGCGAGGAGGGGGCCCCGGACCCGGAGCGGATCATGGCGCTGGACCCGGATCTGGTGCTGGTGGATCTGCTGATGCCCGGGCGGGACGGCATCCAGCTGGTGCGGGAGCTGAAGGAGCTGGGCAGCCGGGCCAAGTTCGTGATGATCTCCCAGGTGTCGGCCAAAGAGCTGATTGCAAAAGCGTATCAGGCCGGGGTGGAGTTCTTTATCCAGAAGCCCATCAACCTGATCGAGGTGCGCCAGGTGGTGGGCAACGTGATCCGGCAGATGGAGAACGAGAGGGCCCTCCACACCATCCAGAGCGTGTTTCAGAGCCGGGAGTCCCAGCCCGCCGCTCCGGCGGGGCGGCAGGAGGTGTGGCGCCGGCGCATCCAGTACATCCTGAGCCAGCTGGGCATGGCAGGGGAGAAGGGGGCCGGGGACATCATGGAGCTGTGCCTCTTCCTGCTGGAGCGAAAGCAGACGGCCTCTCAGATCGGAGTGGGCACCCTGTGCAGCCAGCTCAGTGACAGCCCCAAGACCATGGAGCAGCGGGTCCGGCGGGCGGTGGAGCGGGGGCTGGGCCATATCGCCAGCCTGGGGGTGGAGGACTATGGGAACGAGTTCTTCACCCAGTATGCCGCGGTGCTCTTCCCCTTTCCCGAGGTGCGGGCTGAGATGGCCCATCTGCGGGGAAAAGGGGGACGCGGCAAGGTGAACCTGAAAAAATTCCTGGACGGCATGCTGATCCTGACAGAGGAATACTGAAGCGCACAGCTGGCCGCCCTGGGACAACGTCCCGGGGCGGCCAGCTTGTCAAAAAAGCCCTCCTGCAAGGAGTTCCGTTGCCCGCAGGCGACGGAATCAAATTAAATCACGTCATTTCCGGGGGCGTGTACCTCGGAAATGACACCTCTTACACAAGATGGGCCCACTTTCCTGCAAGGGATCGGGACCCAGCTTGCGTGCTTGCTTTCTCGAAAAAGCGGCTCTGCCGCTTTTTCGACAGTCGGGCCGCCCCGGAACGTTGTCCCGGGGCGGCCCTCTGTCTGATTTATTTGGCGTCGGGGCACATCAGCAGGTACATGACGGCCTTCTGGGCGTGGAGGCGGTTTTCCGCCTCGTCAAAGATCTCCTGGGCGTGGGCCTCAAAGACCTCCGCCGTGATCTCCTCCCCACGGTGGGCGGGCAGGCAGTGCTGTACCATACACCCCGGGTTGGTGAGGGTCATAAGGCGGTCGTTGACCTGATAGCCGGCAAAGGCGGCGGCCCGGACGGCACGCTCCTCCTCCTGGCCCATGGAGGCCCACACGTCAGTAAAGACCACGTCGGCCCCGGCGGCCGCCTCCTGGGGGGTGCGGACCAGGGAGAATTTGAAGTCCGGCTGGCTGGCGGCAAATGCGAGCACCTGGGGGTCAGGGTCGTAGCCGGCGGGGCAGGCCACCGATACCTCCATGCCGCACTTCAGGCCGCCCACGATGAGGGAGTTGGCCATGTTGTTGCCGTCGCCGATGTAGCACATCTTCAGGCCCTCCAAAACGGCCTTGTGTTCCCGCACGGTCATCAGGTCGGCCAGCACCTGGCAGGGGTGACAGAAGTCGGTCAGGCCGTTGATGACGGGGATGTGGGAGTGACTGGCCAGGGATTCCACCTCCTCTTGATGGAAGGTGCGGATCATGATGCCGTCGCAGTAGCGGGCCAGGACCCGGGCGGTGTCCTCGATGGGCTCGCCCCGGCCGATCTGGCTCTCCTTGCCGGACAGGAACAGAGCGTGTCCGCCCAGCTGGTACATTCCAGTCTCAAAGGAGACCCTGGTCCGGGTGGAGTTCTTCTCAAAAATCATGGCCAGAGTCTTGCCCCGGAGATAGTCGTGGACCAGACCGTGCTTCTGGCTGTATTTCAGCTGGTCAGCGGTGTTGAGGATCTTGATGATGTCCTCCTTGGACAGATCCAGCAGCTTGAGTAAGTCTTTCTGCATGATAAAAACCCCCGATGTTCAGAGTGAGGATGACAGAGGGAGCGGGCCTGCCCTCCGCGCTGAAGTTAAGAAAGCGCTGCTTTCATGATGGCCAGGCCCTTGTCCATCTCCTCCTGGGTGATGACCAGGGGGGGGAGCAGGCGCAGGCCGGGGCCGGCGGTGAGGACCAGCAGGCCGCTCTGGATCAGCTTGGCGGCCAGCTCCTTGTTGGTGCGCTCCCCCTTCACGTCGATGCCGATCATCAGGCCCATGCCCCGGGTGGCGCCCAGGCATGGCAGGTCCAGGGCCTCAATGCGGCTGCGGAGATATGCCCCCTTCTCCTGGACGGACTGGAACATGGCGTCGTCCATCCGGTCCAGCACGTAGCAGGCTGCGGCCGCGGAGATGGGGTTGCCCCCGAAGGTGGTGCCGTGGGTGCCGGTGGTGAAGACATTGCGGCACTTCTCTCCCGCCATCACGCCGCCGAAGGGCAGGCCGCCGGCGATGCCTTTGGCGAAGGAGACTGCGTCAGGCTGGATGCCGTACTGCTGGAAGGCAAAGAGAGAGCCGGTGCGGCCCACGCCGGTCTGCACCTCGTCGATGAGGAGCAGCCAGTCCCGCTTGGCGCACAGGTCGGCCACCTTCTGCACAAACTCCCGGTCCAGGGGGAGCACGCCGCCCTCGCCCTGGATGAGCTCGAACATGACGGCGCACACATCGTGTCCGGCCATGGCTTCCACGCTGTCGAAGTCGTTGGCGTCGGCGTGGCGGAAGCCCTCGGTAAAGGGGAAGAAATAGTTGTGGAACACGTCCTGCCCAGTGGCGGAGAGGGTGGTGATGGTGCGGCCGTGGAAGGACTTGTGGAGGGTGATGATGGTCCCCCGTCCCTTGCCGTACTTGTCAAAGGAGTACTTGCGGGCCAGCTTGATCAGGCCCTCGTTGCTCTCCGCGCCGGAGTTGGCGAAGAACACGTTGGACATGCCCGCTTTCCGGCACAGCTTCTCCGCGGCCTTCACATAGGGCTCAGCGTAGAACAGGTTGGAGATGTGTCCCAGCTTGCCTGCCTGCTCGGTGATGGCGTTCACCCAGCCCTCGTCGGCGTAGCCCAGGGAGCACACGCCGATGCCGGAGGTGAAGTCGATGTATTCCCGGCCCTGGGTGTCCCAGAGGGTGGCGCCCCTGCCGTGGTCTACGGCCACGTCGAAGCGGCCGTAGGACTGCATCACGTACTGATGGTCCAGTGCTTTGATCTCTTCAAAGGTCATAACGATTCTCCTTCCGGCGCTCCTGGTTCAGTTGACCAGCATGGTGCCGATGCCCTCGTTGGAGAGCAGCTCGATGAGGATGGAATGGGGGACGCGGCCGTCCAGGATGATGGCGGACTTGACGCCAGAGCGGACCGCCTCCACGCAGCAGTCCACCTTGGGGATCATGCCGCCGGAGATGACCCCCTCCCGGACAAGGGCGGGGACTTGGGAGAGCTGGAGCTCCGGGATCAGGGTACGCTCATCCTTCGGGTCCCGCAGCAGCCCCCGCACATCGGTGAGCAGGATCAGCTTCTCCGCCCCCAGTGCCACCGCCAGCTTGGCGGCCGCCGTGTCGGCGTTGATGTTGTAGGAGGTCTCCGCATCCGTCCCCAGGGCCACGGTGGACACTACGGGGATGTAGTTGTTGTCCAGCGCGTCGTTGACCGGGGTGGGGTCTACCTTGGTGATCTCCCCCACCAGGCCGAATCTCTCGTCCAGAAGACGGGCCTGGAACAGCGCGCCGTCCAGGCCGCACAGGCCCAGGGCCCGGCCGCCCAGGCGGTTCAGGGTGGCCACCAGATTCTTGTTCACCCGGCCGCACAGCACCTGCTGTACCACATCCATGGTCTCCTCATCGGTGTAGCGCAGGCCGTCCACAAATCGGGACTCCTTGCCCGTCTTTTTCAGCATCTCGCTGATCTCAGGTCCGCCGCCGTGGACAACCACCACCCGCAGCCCCACCAGGTGGAGCAGGATGATGTCGGAGATCACGGCCTGCCGCAGCTCGTCGGAGATCATGGCGTTGCCGCCGTACTTGACCACAATGGTCTTGCCATAATATTTCTGGATATAGGGCAGCGCCTCGGCCAGCACCTGGGCGCGGTCCACTTCATTGAAGGACATGCGTATTCCCCCTCAAACAGTAAAATATGGGGAGGGAGGAGCCGGAGCACATGGCGGCGCTCCCCGTGCCTCCCTTCCCTCTGGGCCAGGGATCAGGTGCGATAGTCTCCATTGATCTTCACGTAGTCATAGGTGAGGTCACAGCCCCAGCACTCGGCAGCCTCGTCCCCCTCGTGCAAGTCCACAAGGATGACCACTTCCTTCTCGCTGAGAATGCGCTTGGCGGCGTCCTCGTCAAAGGGCAGGCCGTCCCCCTGCCGGCAGACCGGGACGGAACCCGCCTGGGACTGGAAGGTGACGTCCACATGCTCGGGGCGGAAGGGGGCCTTGGAGTAGCCCATGGCGCACAGCACCCGCCCCCAGTTAGCATCGGAACCGAACATGGCGGCCTTCACCAGGGAGGAGCCGACCACCGCCTTGGCCAGGCGCTCGGCGCTCTCCTCACTGCGGGCGCCGGTCATCCTGCAGGTGACCAGCTTGCTGGCCCCCTCGCCGTCCCCGGCAATGGAGCGGGCCAGCTGGCGGCAGAGCTCCTCCAGGGCGGCCAGGAAGGCGGAGTAGTCCTCGTCCTTCCACTCGATGAGGGGGTTGCCGGCCATACCGTTGGCCAGGGCCAGACACATGTCGTTGGTGGAGGTGTCCCCGTCCACCGTTACCCGGTTGAAGGTGCGGGCCACTACCTCCCGCAGAGCGTCCTCCAGCATCTCGTGGGTGATGGCACAGTCGGTGGTGATGAAGCAGAGCATGGTGCCCATGTTGGGGTGGATCATACCGGAGCCCTTGGCGATGGCACCCAGGGTGACCTCTTTTCCACCCAGGGTGAGGGAGAAGGCCAGCTCCTTCTTCACCGTGTCGGTGGTCATGATGGCCCGGGCCGCATCCTCGGAGCCCTCCGGGCCCAGCTTGGCCGCCAGGGCGGGCATCCCGGCCTGGATGGCGGTGATGTTGATGGTCTGGCCGATGACGCCTGTAGAGGCCACGGCAAAATCCTCGGGGGCCCGGCCGGTGGCCTGGGCGGCGGCCAGACACATGGCCTGGGCGTTCTCGTGGCTCATGGGACAGCAGGCGTTGGCGTTGCCGCTGTTTGCTACCACGCCCCAGGCTACCCCGTTCTCCAGGTGGTCCATGGTGACGTACAGGGGGGCCGCCTTCACCCGGTTGAGGGTATAGGTGGCAGCGGCGGTACACTCCTTCTCAGAGAGGATCAGGGCGAGGTCGTTTTTATCCGGGCTGCTGCTGGCCTTGACGCCGCAGTGGACGCCGGCGGCCACGAAGCCCTTTGCGGCGCAGACGCCGCCAGATACCTGTTTCATAGCTGTACAGACTTCCTTTCCAGCAAAGTGCCCCAGAAGGGGGAAGGGAAATTCTCAGTTCCATTAAACCGCCGGTCCGGGGCTTTCGTCAAGTCCCGGACCAGAAATTTCAGAAAAAAGAGGGAGAATGGCCGCCTATTTCAGCTCAGGCTCAGCCCTTCGGTCTCCTCAAAGCCCAGCATCAGATTCATGTTCTGCACCGCGGCGCCGCTGGCACCCTTGCCCAGATTGTCGAAGAGGGCCGTCACCGTCAGCTGGCCGTCGTTGCCCGCCACGGTGAGGGTCAGGTCATCGTCCCCGGCCTTGCCCGCGCCATAGAGCTTGCCGTCGGCTCCCTCAGGGGCCACGCGGACCAGCTTCTGCCCGGCGTAGTAGTCGGAGAGGGCCTTCCACACGTCGTGGAGGCTGCTCACACCCCGCAGCTGAGACAGGTGCAGGGGTACGGTGGTGGCCATACCCTTGTAATAGTCGTCCACAATGGGGCTGAACACCGGCGGACAGCTGAGGCCGCAGCGGACCTGCATCTCCGGCAGGTGCTTGTGGCTCTGGGTGATGCCATAGATGGCGGGGCTGCTCAAAAGGTCCTCCCGCCCCTCTGCCTCATACTGGGCAATCATCTTCTTCCCGCCGCCGGAATAGCCGGTGAGGGAGAAGCAGCTGAGAGGCGTGTCGGCGGGCAGGATGCCCATGCCCACCAGGGGATAGACAATGCTGATGAACCCGGTGGCGTGGCAGCCGGGGTTCGAGACCCGCATGCTCTCGCAGATCTGCGCCCGGTGGAGCTTGGACAGCTCCGCAAAGCCGTAGGCCCAGCCGGGGGCGGTGCGGTGGGCGGTGGAGGCGTCGATCACCTTGGTGTTCCCGTTCTCAATAAGGGAGACCGCCTCCACGGCGGCAGCGTCGGGCAGGCACAGAAAGACCAGGTCAGCGGCGTTGAGGAACTTGCGCCGCTCCTCGGTGTCCTTCCGCTTGTCCTCGTCAATGAGCAGCAGCTCCAGATCGTCCCGGCCGCCCAGCCGTTCATAGATCTGCAGGCCTGTGGTGCCCTCCTTGCCGTCAATATAGATCTTGGGTTTGTTCATAAGGACCACCTGATTTTTGAAAGATAAGTTCCGATCGTCTGTGTGTCCTGCCCCGCGGGAGAGGGGAGCACAAAAAGGCCCCCGCCAGGAACACAAAAGGAAATGGGGGAGGAATAGAAGTCAGCTCCGCTGCGCAAGGAATCCCTCGATATTGGAGATCTGCTTCTCCACGCTCTCCCGGGCGGGACCGCCGTAGACGCTCCGGCCGTTGACGCAGGTCTTTAACTCCAGGGCCTTGTACACATCCTCGTCAAACAGTCCGGAGATGGCCCGGAAGTCCTTCAGGGTCAAGGTGTCCAGGGTGTCCCCGGTCTTGATGCACAGGTTGACCAGACGGCCCACGATCATATAGGCCTCCCGGAAGGGCAGGCCCTTCTTGACCAGGTAGTCGGCGCAGTCGGTGGCGTTGATGAAGCCGCCGGCCGCCGCCTTGGCCATGTTTTTGGGGCGCACCGTCAGGGTGTCCACCATGGCGGCGAAGACGGGCAGGCACAGCTCCACCGTGTCCACGGCGTCGAACAGGGCCTCCTTGTCCTCCTGCATGTCCTTGTTGTAGGCCAGGGGCAGGCCCTTCATCATGGTCAGCAGGGTGACCAGATCGCCGTACACCCGGCCCGTCTTGCCCCGGACCAGCTCGGCCACGTCAGGGTTCTTCTTCTGGGGCATGATGGAGGAGCCGGTGGAGTAGGCGTCGTCCAGGTCCACGAACTTGAACTCCCAGGAGCACCAGAGGATGATCTCCTCGGAGAACCGGGACAGATGCATCATCAGGATGGACAGGGCGGAGAGCAGTTCGATCACATAGTCCCGGTCAGAGACGGAATCCATGGAGTTGTCGGTGGGCTTTTTGAAGCCCAGGGCCTGGGCGGTGGCGAAGCGGTCCACCGGATAGGTGGAGGTAGCCAGGGCGCCCGCGCCCAGGGGGCACTCGTCCAGCCGCTCCAGACAGTCCTCCAGCCGGGTCACGTCCCGCTTGAACATGTTGGCGTAGGCCATCATGTAGTGGGCGAAGGTGGTAGGCTGGGCCCGCTGGAGGTGGGTGTAGCCGGGCATCACGGTGTCCAGATGGGCCTTGGCCTTCTTCACCAGGACCCGCTCCAGATCCAGCACCTTGCCGATAAGGACGGGAATCTCCTCCTTCACATACAGACGGGTGTCCACCGCCACCTGGTCATTTCGGCTGCGGGCGGTGTGGAGACGCTTGCCCGCATCGCCGATGCGCTGGGTGAGCATGGCTTCGATGTTCATGTGGATGTCCTCGTTGTCCAGGGAGAACTCCACACCATCCCCTTCGATCTCGGAGAGGATGGTCTTGAGACCGTTGATGATCTTCTCCGCCTCGTGCTCCTCGATGATGCCCTGCCGGCCCAGCATGGCGGCGTGCGCCATGGAGCCCTGGATGTCCTGCTTATACAGCCGGGCGTCGAACCCGATGGAGGAGTTGAAGTCGTTTACTAAGGTGTCGGTCTCTTTCTGAAACCGGCCGGCCCAAAGTTTCATATTGAATCGCTCCTTAATTAGGAATGAGGAATTAGGAATTAGAAATTGAGGGGTCCGGCGAAGCCAGACGGCTTGAATTTCATTCGCCGCAGGCGAATCCGTTTATTCCTCATTCCTAATTCCTAATTGAAATTTATTTCAGCTTTCCCTGCTCCCGCAGCGCCTGGACGGTATCGGGCAGGCCCCACAGATTGATGAAGCCAGTCGCATCGTCCTGGTTGTAGTCGCTCTCCTCGAAGGTGACTAGGTTCTCGGAGTACAGGCTCTCGGGGGAGGTGACGGAGGCGGTGATGATATTGCCCTTGTACAGCTTCAGCTTCACCTGTCCGGTGACATGCTTCTGGGTGTCCACGGCGAAGGCGGTGAGGGCCTCCCGCAGGGGGGTGAACCACTTGCCGTTGTACACCAGGTCGGCAAAGTCCACCGCCAGCTTCTGCTTCATGTGCTTGGTGTCCTTATCAATGGTGATCATCTCCAGCACCTCGTGGGCCCGGTAGAGAATGGTGCCGCCGGGGGTCTCGTACACGCCGCGGTCCTTCATGCCCACCAGCCGGTTTTCCACGATGTCCAGCAGACCGATGCCGTTCTCGCCGCCCAGCTGGTTCAGCTTGCGGATGATATCGCTGGCTTTCATCTTCTCGCCGTCCACGGCCACAGGCCAGCCCTTCTCAAAATCCAGGGTCACATAGGTGGCCTGGTCGGGGGCCATGGCGGGGGAGACGCCCATCTCCAGGAAGCCGGGCTTGTCGTACTGGGGCTCGTTGGCCGGGTCTTCCAGGTCCAGACCCTCATGGCTCAGGTGCCACAGGTTCTTGTCCTTGGAGTAGTTGGTCTCCCGGCTGATCTTCAGGGGCACATTGTGGGACTCGGCATAGTCGATCTCCTCGTCGCGGCCCTTGATGTCCCACTCACGCCAGGGGGCGATGA
>OJQR01001524.1_pt1 | contig 10042 bp, 18 predicted proteins | sample 1599011 | NCBI WGS metagenome assembly OJQR01 (sample SAMN03922456, study PRJEB24848) | human gut metagenome | isolation source: stool sample | host: Homo sapiens | place: Germany | collected 2009-11 | reverse complement strand
ACGAGATCATGCCTAGTCTCGTGGGCTCGGAGATGTGTATAAGAGACAGGGTGGGCGGTGCCCAGGGCAGCGGAAGGGCGGCAGAGCGGAGAAGGAAGGGGGCAGGGGGTTAGATAAGGCGGCTATAGCCTAGCTATTGGCTATACTGCAAAGGCCATATGCCGGTCAGGTAAAGAATCTGACCCCTCCGGCGGCGGGCTGCGGTGGGTGGTTTTTGGCTGTTGGCGGGGTGATCTGCTGCGGCAGGTGGGCGGCAGGACTGGCGGGGTGCGGTGTCGGTAGGTGCTGGCGGTGGGCTGCTGGCTGCTGTGAGGTCTGGCAGGGTGTGCAGGCTGTGCAGCTTGTGGGCTGCAGGGTCATCGGTGCGGCGCTGGCGTTGCTGTTGGTGTCGGTCTGCTTCTGGCTGGCGGTGCAGGTGGGCGGGGTGATCTGCTGCGGCGGCGGGGTGCCGGCGGGGTCATCGACCGGGCCGGGCCGTCACTGATCCGCACCAATCCGGCAGGCGATCCGGTGCAGCGGGCAGGCAGCAGGGCCAGCGGCGGGAAGATGGGCAAAAGAAAAAGGCCAGGGCAGACGGCGCGGCGTGCGCTGCTGCTCTGGCCTTTGGTCTGCACTGGCGGCAATGGTTCCGGCGGGGTGCGTCCCGGTGCCGGTGGTGGGGCTGATCTGCTGGCGGTGCCGGTGGGCATGGTCAGCGCTGGCACCGTTCCCGCTGTCGGCGTTCCAGCGTCACGGCTGGCGCTGGCGGTGCTCCATCCGGGCCGGTTTTGGACGTTTGCCGGAGGGGTCAGATTCTCCACCTAACGGGAGTGAGAAGCAGGTGTAGGGCTTTAACCTAGCAGGCTAGAACTCTCCCCCAGTAACCCCCTATAGTCCCCCTTCTTCCCCGGATTCCGCCGGGGTGAATCCATCACGGGTCATTCTTTCGGCACAAGCCTGTAAAATATAGCTTTGCATACTTTGACCCGCTGCGGCTGCGGCCGCTCTGATTTCGTCACCGCGTTCTTTTGGTGGGCGAATCTGGATTGAATCGCATTTTGCAATATACCGGCTGTTTGAAATTTTCTTTTTGTCCGAGATAGGCATTATATCACCTCTTTCGCGCCTGCGTTTATTATAGCAAAAAAAGCGGCATTCCGCCATGCAAAAATCAACAAGCATTCCGTCATTCTTTTGTGCAAAACGTAGAAAGCATTCCGTCATGCTTGACAAGTGGCATTCCGTCATGCTAGAATGCAGCCACAGCAAGCGAGCCGGACAACAGCCGGACGGTTGCGAGTAAGCCGAAAGGAGAGCTAACACATGAGCATTGAATTTTTCAAACTCCCCGCCGCTTTGAAAAAAGCGATCTGGGCCGCCTACCTGGCAGAGTGGAAAAAGAAGCAGGCAGCAAAAAAGCCCGCCACCCACTAAAGCAGGTGACAGGCTTGCAAGATGAATTTTCCACAACGCATCTTGTAAGCTAGTTTACCACCGAAAGGCGGTAAAGTCAAGCGGATGCCCTGGCAGGGTCGCACCGCTCAAACAAAGCGGCCCCGCCCCATAGCCCCGGCAGCCCGCCGGGGCAAACCTGAAAAAGCAAAGGAGCAAAGAACATGAAACTTTTGAACACTGCAAAGAAGATCACCACCGCCGCCGCACTGGCGGCCGCACTGCTGGCAGGCACCGCACCAAAGGCCGCGGCACAATGCCCCTACACCGTCGGCCCCCTGGGCCGCTACATCGCCCCGGCCATTGTGCAGGGCATGACCGCCACCGATGACGGCGCGGTTGAAGTCTGGTGCACCGATGCGCTGGACGGTGACGACTGGTTTTTTACCGTCGATGCAAAAACCGATCTGCGGATTTATGACCGGGTGCAGCTGGTAGTTGATGCCAACGACACCCCGGACAATTTCGCAGATGACAGAGTGGTTGACGCTCTGTTTTGCCATGACTGCACCGAAGATTGAAAGGAGCCCGCGCCATGATGACACTTGAACAGATCCGCCAGCGCAACAAGGCAGAGAACGCCGCAGCCCAGCGCCTGCAGGCTGCCGGGTATCGGCTGGAAGGATGGGACCCCCGCACCGGGCAGCGGGCACGGGTCCCGCTGGCACCGTTCCAGGGCGGCACAGTTTCGCCGCCGGATGATCCGGCAAAATGCCGCCGGGCGAAGGGGTCAGATTCTTCACTTAACGGCATATCGCCCCATCGGTAACGGTGAACTAGGTTCTATGCCGCCCTATTATCCCCCCTTAGCCCCCTTCTTCCCCGGATTCCGCCGGGGTCTGCTCAATTTCCAGCGGCTGGCCCTCTTGCTCCATCCGGGCGCGGATTGCTGCGCCTTTGCTCCGTTCCGGGCGAATCGTGATACTGTCCCGGTTTGCGTTATATTTATAGCTTGCTTTTTTGTGCGCTTCTGAAACAGCCATGTTATTCTCCGCTTTCTGCCGAGTCGATTTCTAGCGGCTGCCCTTCACGGGTCATTCTTTCCTGCACAGCGTGCAAGATATATTTTTGCAAACTTTCCCCGCTGGCAGCTGCTGCGGCGCGGATTGCTGCACCCTGTTGCTTTTTGGGGCGCATGGTTATGCTGTCCTGTCTGCGGTTGTACTCTACGTTCGCGCGTTTTCTGGCTTCTGATACTGGCATTATATCGCTCCTTCCGCCCACTTGGAATAAATATATTATACAAATTGGCCGCCGGAACGTCAACGTACAATTTTACCAGTACGTCGACGTGATTTTTGTGCAAAACAGAGAATGAACGTCGACGTACTTGATTTGTGAACGTCGACGTGCTAGAATGCAGTCACAGCAAGCGAGCCGGACGACAAGCCGGAGCGGTTGCGAGTAAGCCGAAAGGAGAACCGACACATGAGCGCAAATTTTTTCAAGCTCCCCGAATCCGTCAAGCGGCGGATTTGGGCGGAACTGCTCGAACAGTGGGCAAAAAAGAAGCCCGCCACCCGCTGAGCAGGTGACAGGCTTGCAAGATGAATTTCCGAACGTCCATCTTGTAAGCCAGTTTACCACAGATCGGGGGTGATAGTCAAGCGGATACCCCAGCGGGGCCGCACCGCTCAAAGCGGCCCCGCCCCACTCCCCCGGCAACCCGCCGGGGCAAACCTGAAAAGCAAAAGGAGATTTGAACCATGAGAAGTTCAAAGAAGATCGCAACCGCCGCCGCTGCTCTGGCACTTGCCGCCGGGCTGCTGGCCCCCACCGCTGCAGCCGCCTGCCCCTACACCGTCGGCCCTCTGGGGCGGTACATCGCCCCGGCCATTGTGAAAGGCATGACCGCCACCGATGAAAACCAGATTGAAGTCTGGTGCAGTGACGCGCTGGACGGCGACGACTGGTTTTTTCTGGTGGATGCCGAAACCGATTTGCGCATCTTCGACCGGGTCCAGCTGGTTGTGAACGCCAACGACACCCCGGACAATTTCGCAGATGACAGAGTGGTTGACGCTCTGTTTTGCCATGACTGCACCGAAGATTGAAAGGAGCCCGCGCCATGATGACACTTGAACAGATCCGCCAGCGCAACAAGGCAGAGAACGCCGCAGCCCAGCGCCTGCAGGCTGCCGGGTATCGGCTGGAAGGATGGGACCCCCGCACCGGGCAGCGGATCGCCGCCCAGATCACCGGCGAGAACACCAACGACGAACGCCGCACGTTCTACGCCTTCCCCACCTGGCAGGATGCCGCCGCCGCTCTTTTGGGCTGAACGCCCCGGACACCTTAGCAGGGCCGCACCGCAAAGCGACCCCGCCCCACTACCCCGGCAGCCGCCGGGAGATCATCCCGAACATCAACCCACGAACAAAGGAGCACACCCCATGAAGAAACTGACCGTGTACAACGTGTATCTGGACGACGGGAAAAGCGTTTTCCGCGTGACCGTTCCCGCCGCCAGCAAGAAAGAGGCCGCCGACTATGTGCAGGGCAACGGCGACGTTGTAGCCATCAACCCCGCACCGGTGCAGGGGATTGACCTGCACCGCCTGGCCTACGACCTCAAATCTTGCCAGTGGAGCCAGACAGATGTTGACATCATCACCCGCACGCTTGCAGCCTGCGGCCTGGATTGCTGAAAGGAGCACACAACATGACAGCACTTGACAAGAAGATCAACCAGCTGGCAGCCCGCCACCGCTGGAACGTCACCCCGGTGCACGATCGTTTCATTCCCTGCTATTCCATCGTTCCCATGGATCGGCAGGAGCGTGACCGGATCAAAGCCACGCTTGACCGCTGCAAGGGTCTAAAGGTCAAGGTTGAGCAGGTGTTTAGCCCGTATGCCTGGACCTGCACCATCTACGTTTTCGATCTGGCAGAGTGGGAAGCACAGCAGGAGCGCAGCCGCCTGGAATGGTCCATTGTCAACGCCTACTCCGAAGCGTACCACTTCAACGGCCACGACAGCGCCGGCGCAAAGCTGGCAGCACAGCACAAGGCCGCAGAGATCGGAGCACTGGACCTGTTCCGCCAGATGTACCGCACCGCATGAGCCACCGCCGGACACTCTAGCAGGGCCGCACCGTAAAGCAGCCCCGCCCCACTACCCCGGCAGCCGCCGGGAGATCATCCCGAACATCAACCACAACGAGCAAAGGAGAACGAACCATGAAAGGCATGACCAACAATCAGATCATCATGAACGAAGCCGCGAAGCTGGACCCCGCCACCCTGCACGCCATCGCCACCGCGCACCACACCCCGGAGCAGATCGCCGCAATGGCTGCAAACGCAGTCACCACCGACGAGAACGGCGACGAACAGCCCGCCACCATCGCAGACGTTGAAATCATCCTTGCAGCGGCAGAGCTGCACACCTTCGATCACTGGAAGAAAGAAGGCAAGAGCGTCAAGAAGGGCGAAACGCATTTGATTGAATGCTACCTGTGGAAGTACACCACCCGCCCCAGCAAGGCCCAGCGGGAAGCCGCTGAAGCCGAAGGCAAGGAAGCAGCCCCCGCGCCGCATTTCTACCCCACGAAATCGCACCTGTTCAGCTGCTTGCAGGTACACGACGCAAAGCAGGCCCCCGCCGGCCGCTTCGGATCTGTCGCCGCCATCATGGAGTATAACAAAAAGCTGGCCGCAGAACGCAAGGCCGCAAAGGCAGCAGCAGAGCAGACCGCCAGCACCCCGGCCCCCATCATCACCGAAGAACACCACGAATTGCCGGAGCTGGTGCACGTCGATCCGCTGCCCACGAAAAAGGCCAGCAAGCCCGCCGCCACGAAAAAGCCCGCCCCGGATGTGCTCCGCAAGGCAGAGCGGGAAGCAAAGGCCGCTTTCCTGGCTGTTCCCGAAACCGACCGCAAGGGTCAGGCCGCCGCGCTGGATGCCTGGCGCAAGACCCGGAAGGCCGTAGAGGACGCAAAGCAGGCCCCCGCCGCCGTAGCCGCGCCGGATGAAGCGCCCGTGAAACAGCTAGACTTTGAAAGCATCGCCGCCGGGCTGCTGGCATGACCCACCACCACGAAACCGGATATTTTGGCAGGGCTGCACCGGGCAAAGCAACCCCGCCCCACTACCCCGGCAGCGCACCGGGCACGAAAAACAGAACGAAAACGAAAAGGAGTTTTTGCAATATGAAAAGAGCAACCAGCACCCCCGCCGGGCTGAACGTGAAGAAGATCACCGCCTATCTGAAAGGGCAGGCAAAAAGCCGTAACGCCGTTCGGATCACCTGCCAGAGCGGCAGCGTGTACATCATCACCGGCTATGCAGCGTTCAAGCTGCCCGCCATCCTTTACCGGGATGTTATCCAGCCCGTGACCATGCAGGACGCACCCGCCGACGGCGTGACCATCGTTTCCAGTGATGCCGGGTTTGTGGTCAACGATCCGCACCAGCTGACCGCCGCGCAGATGTTCCAGAAGTTCAGCGCCTGCAAAGAAGAAGTCAAACGCACTTCAATCTTGCAGGAAGTTGAAGCAAAGGGCAAAGTCTGGGGCACGTTCCGAATGTTCCGCAACGGATCCCGGCCCATCATGATAAATTCGGAGTATGACGCTTTTGTAGATCATCACGAATTTGTTTACCACAGCAGCAACAGCCCGTTTGCGCCCATCCTGGCAACGGACACCGTAGACCCGAAGAAAGCCGCCGTTTCCGTGCTCATTGCCCCGATGAAGGCGAACGACGAAATACAGCAGGTATGCAACCGCCTGTTTGCATGATACGAAAGGAGAACGAAATCATGAAGAAGTTTGACAACATCTTTGAGCAGGCCCGCGAGATCATCCGTCAGCAGTGGACACTGCAAGACCTGCGCCGGAAAGCCCAGTGCACCGGCAGGCCCGAAGCGGTCCGCCAGCAGATCGCCGCCGCCCGGCTCCGCCTCATCTGCGCCCGCCGCGGCTACCAGCTCAACGCCTGACACGAAACCGGATGCCCTGGCAGGGCCGCACCGGACAAAGCGGCCCCGCCCCACCGCCCAGCATTCCGCCGGGCATATCACGAAACACGAAAAGAGGTTTACACCATGACCACCCCCAACGATGCCCTGGACTTCTACCCCACGCCGGACAGTCTGGCCTTTGATATGGTCTTTTCCCTGCGGGAAGTAAAATCCGGGTTCACCACCTACCCGAAACCCATCCTTGAACCGTCCGCCGGTGATGGAGCGCTTGCGCGTCAGGTCCACGCTCTGGCGTTCAACGTCCACCACGACTATAAAACCGGCGAGGTTGACCAATACGACAAGGGAAAGGCACGAAGCGCAGAGCTTGACTGCATCGAGCTTTCCAGCGACTTCCGCGCCGTGCTGAAGAAAGACGGTTTTCGGGTGGTGCATGATAACTTTCTGACCTTCCGCCCCACCACGAAATACGCCGCAATCGTCATGAATCCGCCTTTCTCCGCCGGTGCCGCGCACCTGCTCAAAGCGCTGGATGTCATGCAGGACGGCGGCAAAATCCGCTGTCTGCTCAACGCCGAAACCCTGCGCAACCCCTGCACCAACGAACGGAAAGAGCTGGCCGCAAAGTTGGAAGAGCTGCACGCCACGGTAAAATATATCCCGGATGCTTTCAAGAACGCCCGCCGCGCCGCCCGCGTGGAGGTGGTGCTTGTGTCGGTGGACATTCCCGACCGGGAGCCGGTGAGCCGGATCCGGCTGGATCTGAAAAACGAAACCGCAGAGCGTTTGAAAGAAAACCCGGAGTTTGCCGCCCTGGTATCTTCCGACCCCATCACGGCAGCCATTGAGCGGTACAACGCCGCCGCAGAGGGTGTGCGCCGGATCTATGAAGAGTACAACGGAATCAAGTCGTTGTTTTCCTCTGCCGGCGCTGGTAAGAAAGAAAACCCTGTGATGGCTTTCACGAAATCTTATAACGACGCTATCCGGGAACTGCGCGGGATGTACTGGAAACAGCTGTTTGAAATGCCGCAGCTGTTCGATGCGATGACCTACGAAATGCAGCAGGATTACCAGAAGCGGATCAAAGAGCTTGAAGGCTACGACTTCAGCGCGTACAACATTCTGACCGTCCGGGAAGAAATTTCACGAAATCTTCTTTCCAGCATCGACCACGAAATTATAAAGCTGTTCGACGACTGGACGAACCTGCATTATAACGACGAGTACAGCAAGAACGTGCATTATTACAACGGCTGGTGCACGAACTCCGCGTACAAGATCAACCGCAAGGTCATTTTCCGCTGCAACGCTTTTGATACATACGATGGGCGTTTCTGCCCCCGGTACAACGCAACAGGCCATGTTGCCCAGATCGAGCGTGTACTGCACTTCCTGGACACGAACGGCAAGCCCTACAATGGGGACGAACTCCGCGCCGTGCTGGATGCCGCCGAAAAGAGCGGCCATACCCAGAAGATCCAGCTGCACTATTTCACCGCCACGTTTTACAAGAAAGGCACCTGCCACATCGAGTTTACGAACACGGACGTTTTGAAGTCCTTCAACCTCTACGCCGGACAGCGCAAAGGCTGGCTGCCGCCAACCTACGGCAAAAAGAGCTATCACGATATGGCCGCCGCAGACCGCCGGGTGGTTGACAGCTACGAGGGAGAAGCCAGCTACACCGACACCCTCACCCGGCACCTGATCCCCACGCAGAGCACGTTTTTACAGCTGAATGCCTGACACGAAACCCGCAAGGCCGACAGCGTTCCCGCTGCCGCTGGTGCAAGCCCAGCCGCCCCAGACCGGGGCGGGCGCTCATGGGTAACAGCCCATCCGGCAGGCCGCCGGGAGTATCAGCACGAAATACAGAACGAAAAGGAGTAACAACCATGAAGAACCAGAACGCCATCGCCCAGATCGCCTACATCGTCACCGCCGACTACTACACCAACGGCAAGCCCACCACCTGCAAGATCACCGTGCAGCCGGTCAACTTTGACCCCGCCCGCCTGATCGACTGGTCCGACCGGATCAGCAAGACCCACATCCGCGAAGTCGAGAACTTCACCACGCCGGAGGAAGCCGCAAAGCGGATGACGGAGATCATCGAAGCCGCCGCAGAGCACGCTGCCCAGATCCAGCGCCCGGAATCGGTGACAGAACGTCACCACTTGACCGTGTCCCGCCTCGCCGATCTGGCAGCTCTGCCCGCCGTCCACGCCTGAACACGGACCCGGAAGCCCCGGCAGGGTCACACCGGTCAAAGCGGCCCCGCCCCATCTTCCCGACATTTATGCCGGGAGCATCACGAAACAGAAAGGAGGTGTTTTCATGGTTCGATGTTGGATATACTCCGCTGGGCCGGATCAATGCCAGTGTTACAACGTAGATGACGAAAATCTGGCCGATCTGGCAGCACAGGCGCAATTCCTAGAGGACTTCCGTGCCCGGCGTGCAGCAAACCCGGCTTTATACCGGCAACTGCTCAATATGCTGGTGCCCGCCGCCGATGCCATTCCCATGCGCAACTATACCGGCCTGCCGTTCTGACAGCCAGCCCCGGCAGCCCGCCGGGGTTATTCTTGCATCTCGTCACGAAATCTTGTTCTAATTTATTGCTTTTATTTGCGTTTTGCTCTATCATGACAGTAACGAAACACGAAAAGGAGGTTTCCCGTTATGACTATGATTCCCGCTTTCGGCCCCTGGACAGAGCATCCCGCAGACACTGACGAAGAAAAGCGCCTTGCCAGCGCCCAGCAGAGCAAGACCAGCCCGCTTTCTGTGGACAAGGAACACGAAACCGGGGTTTTCTATGGATCCGGCAAAGAGCCGTACCAGACCAGCCTTGCAAGCTGCACCTGCAACGATTTTGTAAAGCGCAAAAAGCCCTGCAAGCACATTTTCCGGCTGGCTATGGAGCTTGGTATCATTGATGCAGCCTATAAGACGGGCCGCAGCACCGGCGAACGAAACGAGGCGCAGATCAGCTTTGCGGACAGCATCGAACTGGTTGAACAGCTCTCTGATGCAGCACAGAACGAAATCAAGGAAATGCTGTACTACACCAGTGAGCGTATTGAGACCCGCCAGAAGCCCGTAACCTGTCACGAACTGGATCTTGTGCCGGAACTGCGCACCTCGCCGCTCCTGCACGAAAATCCTTACCCGCTGGAAGAAGTGCTGAACGACCTGCCAAAGCCCTTTGTTGTGCAGCTGCTGGATCTGGTGCACCGGGAAGGCAAGCCAAAACGAAACGCAGCTAAAACCGTAATGGCTGCATGGCTGGCGCAGAACGCGCCCATGCTGGCAACGGAATTGCCGCCGGTCGCTTCCTTCTCGTTCGTTGAGGTGTTCGACAAAGCCCAGCGTGACGTTTACAAGTACCTGCACCGCAAGTACGACACGGAAACAGACTGGTACACCGGCGCAGAGTATCCCGCCGGGGCTGTGCCCGCGGCAGACGGGTCCACTTACTACTTCCCAGAGGACAGAGTTACCGATGCCCTCACGAAACGCGGTTTTAATCGCTGCCTGAATGGTTACATCCCGGAGTAAAGAATCTTACTTCACGAAATCTTACTTTTTGACCGCGAAATTTGCAATTTATCTGCAAAAATCCGGTCTTAGCCACGAAAAGCAGCTTTTTAACCACGAAATTCACTTTTTTGTGAT
>OJQR01001457.1_pt1 | contig 10488 bp, 9 predicted proteins | sample 1599011 | NCBI WGS metagenome assembly OJQR01 (sample SAMN03922456, study PRJEB24848) | human gut metagenome | isolation source: stool sample | host: Homo sapiens | place: Germany | collected 2009-11 | reverse complement strand
ACCAAGGGCTTTTAGCCAGCGTCCTGAGCCACCCCTTTTAGGGGTGGCGGCGACTTTAGCGTGATACCTATATAATACTTGTTTGATACTACCACAGCAGAAATCTGGACATTATAGCTGCGGCTGAGGAATGGTTGGAGACAGTCAGAAGTAATATTGATTATTTCACATCAGGAGCACCGGAGCTAAGCTTTGCTTAGCTCGACGGTTTTTAAAAGTGAACCATCAGTTCGCTTTTCAGCTCCACCTGATATTTGTTAAATCTTGTTTTTTGCACAGTATTCACGCATGTTCATAAAAGATCTGAATTTACAGAAAAAATTTCCCCCCGTCTGGTTGAAGTGTAGATTTACTCGATTCTTTGTAGCAATCAACATATCTAAACTTAAGCTCACGAGAGAAGAGTATGTCAAGCGTTCAAAGGCGATGATGGAGAGGATTGATGAATTGCATCAGGAAATCGAACAGCTTAAAACAGAAATACTGCCAGAAGGTAATCAAAAAAGTGATTATCAATGGAGAGAACAATATAGAGATTGTATGGAATACAGATGATCCATTTTTCAAGTAAGATGGATGCTTATGGAGCTTGGAGTGCCGAGAAAATATGGCACTCCTCGTATTATAAAGTAGTAGTGTTTATAGACCCTCTCCAAGGTCTGTATGCTATAATTTTGGAGATACTGTGGATTGTTTTCACACTCCTACCACTTGATGGTTTAAGAAAGGCTACAACCACAGTCTCTTTGTATATTTGTTAATCAGTTAGATACCGCATGACGGTTTATTTAGAACGAGGTTACAATCGCAAGGAGTACCAGTGGTTCTAAACAGTATCAAAATATTTACTCAAAGGAGATTTTTATGATATACGTCGGAATTGATGTTGCTAAGGACAAACACGACTGTTTTATTACCAATTCAGATGGTGAAGCATTATTCAAATCTTTTACCATTCCTAACAACCGTAAGGGTTTTGAAACCTTGTTTCAGAAAGTACAATCCGTATCAGATGATTTAACCAAAGTAAAAGTAGGGCTTGAAGCCACTGGACACTATAGCTACAATCTTCTGGGATTCCTTCTTGATAAAGGTTTGCCGACCTACGTTATCAATCCGTTACATACCAATCTTTACAGAAAAAGTTTAAGCCTTAGAAAGACGAAAACGGATAAAGTGGATGCCCATACCATCGCTTCTATGATCATGTCTGATGTGGACTTGAAGTCCTACTCAGACACATCTTACCATAACGAAGAACTAAAGTCATTAACTCGTTATCGTTTTGATAAAGTACAGGAGCGAGCAAAGCTCAAGACCTCTGTATCTCGCCTTATTTGTATTCTTTTCCCTGAATTAGAGAAGCTTGTTCCAACAATCCATATGGCATCCGTTTATGCCCTATTATCTGAATTTCCGTCTGCTCATGCTGTTGCATCTGCGCATCTTACCAGACTTACAAATCTGCTTTCTGAAAGCTCACATGGCAGATATGGCAAAGATACAGCAGTAATGTTTCGTGAAGCCGCCAGAAACTCAATCGGTTCAAATATGCCAGCGAAGTCTCTGGAACTGAAACATACCATTAAGCTCATTCAGGAATTAACTTCTGAGATTGACGAAATTGAAACCGAAATCAAATCCATTATGGATGAGGTTAATTCTCCGATTCTTAGCATCCCCGGAATCAACTACCGTATGGGTGCCATGATTATTGCAGAAATCGGTGACTTCAGTCGTTTTGATTCCCCTGACAAGATACTTGCCTATGCCGGAATGTCCCCATCTACCTATCAATCTGGGCAACTTGATAACTGTTACTCCCATATGGAAAAACGTGGTTCTCGCTATCTTCGATACGCCCTTTACAATGCGACTAAATATGTCTGCCATTGGGATGAATCATTTGGAACATATCTTGCCAAAAAGCGAGCAGAGGGCAAGCATTATAATGTTGCTTTATCCCATGCTACAAAGAAACTAGTAAGAACCATTTATGCAATGGAAAAAACAGGGCAATCATACAGTAGTGCATCCTAATTGTTTTCTGTAAATATCTCCTAGCTGAGTGCCGCTAATGACACTCTTTTTGTCATACAGTTTTCAAGGTACAAATATATCTGAAATGCATTTCTGCAATTCATTCAAAATATTTCATTTTCAGACTTGACTTTTAATAGTTAGTCTTTCTTCAGCAGGTATAAGTATTGCTTTCAATATACAGCGATAGTAGGTATAATGGAAAGTGATATTTGAGGGTACAAAAAAATCAATTTTTTTTTGGTCTAGGGTTGACACGAGCAGGAATATGTTTGCCAACGTTAGAGAATTGCTTTGCACTAAGTAAATATTTAAATGTGAGAATAGAGGATATCTTGGTTTGTGAAGACGAGATGTTCTCTGTTTTTTTATGTAGGTGTGCATAATAACATAAAAAAACAGTAAGTAACATAAAAGATGTTATTATGCAAAGAATAATGTTACGACAAGGTGCGGAAAATATGATTGACTTTCTTGCGTTTTAATTAAATCATAAATAATGTCAATTATATCAAAAAAGTATAAAATGATACGATTGACATTGACAATGATATTATTGAGCCATATGATAATTGTATCAGTAAAATTGACAATGATACAATTGAAAACCAAATGAGGGAATTAGATGCGAGAAATAAATTATATTAAAACATGGAGTAATCTACTGACCCCTGATATAGTTAGAATGCTCACATCCATTCATGAGTTTAAAGGTCAGCAGAATCTTTTTATTGAAGCTCACGCAGATAAACTTACAGAGTTGATGGAAATCGCAAAGATTCAGAGTACAGAGGCTTCCAATAAAATTGAAGGAATTTTCACTTCAGATGAACGACTTAAAAAGCTGGTAATGGATAAAACAACTCCAAGAACAAGAAATGAGCAAGAAATTGCAGGATATCGTGATGTGCTAGGAACGATTCATGAAAGCTATGATTTTATTTCACCTAAGCCGGGAGTAATATTACAACTTCATAGAGATTTATATAAATTTATGGGTCCAAATGCAGGCGGATATTATAAGACCACTGATAATGTAATTGCAGAAACGGATTCAGAAGGTAATCGTCGTGTGAGATTTCAACCTGTACCAGCATGGGAAACAGCTGCAGCGATGGAAGAACTGTGCAAAGCATTTGAAGAAGCCTTGCAGGATACAAAGATAGATCCATTGATTTTAATTCCTATGTTTGTATTAGATTTCTTGTGCATACATCCTTTTAATGATGGGAATGGCAGGATGAGTCGATTATTGACATTGTTACTCTTATATAGAAGTGGATATATTGTTGGAAAATATATCAGTATTGAAAAGATGATAGAAGCTTCTAAAGAAACATATTACGAAGCATTACAAACAAGTTCAACCAATTGGCATAATGGAATCAATGATTATGAATCATTTGCTGGATATATATTGGGAGTTATTGTAGCAGCATATAAAGAGTTTTCTTCAAGAGTAAAGCTTTTAACAACTGCAGGATTATCCAAACCGGATCGAATCAGAGAAATTATTAAGCAGACGGTTGGAACCATCACGAAAGCAGAAATATTAACGAAATGTCCAGACATCAGTCAGATAACTGTTCAAAGAACATTAGTTGAGCTACAAAATACAGGCGATATCATTAAAATTGGTGGTGGGCGTTACACAAAATACACTTGGAACTGGGATAAGGAGAATTAGTCGGGAATGAGCATTAATGTAGCAAAACCGATTATAAAACAAATTAAAGATACTAGAGATGAATTGGAATTTTTTGAAAAAGTATCATTACCTGCAGAGGACGAAAAAACGCAAGAAATTATTAAGAATTTTCCAACAGTTTATGTTCATAATTGGCAGGAAACTGGGGGTTTTGAAGTTTATGTAGGTGAATCAAATGACATCTTTAAAAGAACGCGTCAGCATTATGACGTTGCATCGGATAAATCAAAATGGCAAGTATATTTTGATAATGTACGATGGCTCATATCATAAATGGGTTGCGCCCTATGACCGAAGGTATGTCTCTATAGATGAAGTTGATTGGGTACAGGAGTATAATAGACGTAGTGTTTATAATTGTAATAGATGCGTATTTTCGAAAGATGGAGATTGGTCTGTGGTTGAGAAAATTTCCAAAGAGAATCCGCAAGTATTAGATATTCCGAAAACAAGATTGTCATGGGGTGGAAGAATTTTTTCCTAAATAACGATATAGAAGATATTGAAGGTATGTTTTTAGTTGCCCGAACAATACGATGCATTATTCGGAACAAAATATTGCATCATTCCGAATAATACTTGTTTTTGTTCGGAATAATAGTTATAATATAACCAGAAGATTGTTCGGAGGTGTTCTATGGCAAAGTTTATGACAACGAAAGAAGCAGCTGAAAAGTGGAATATCACAGAGCGCAGAATCAACGTGCTTTGTAAAGAAGGAAGAATTCCGGGTGCGTATAAGGAGAATAAAAGATGGGTTATCCCTGCGGATGCTGTAAAGCCTGCAGATAAGCGTTTGAAAGAAGATGGTAGCGTTTTGCCTTCAAAGAAAAAAACTGCGTTTAAGAGCGATAAGAAGCTTCCGCTACCAATCGGAATCTCTGATTACCGTAAGGCTTCCGGTGAATATTACTATGTGGATAAGACTTTGCTGATTAGAGACTTTATTGATGAGCGTCCTCAGGTTTCTTTATTCACACGTCCTCGTCGTTTTGGTAAGACATTAAATATGGATATGCTTCGAGTATTCTTTGAACGGTCAGAGGAAGACACTTCTGTTTATTTCAAGGATAAGAAAATCTGGGCATGCGGCAAGGAATATCAAGACTATCAGGGAAAGTATCCGGTTATTTATGTGACCTTCAAAGATGTAAAATGCGAAGACTGGGAAACTACATATGATCTTATCTACAAAATATTAAGAAATGAGTTTGAGAGACACAGTGAGTTATTGGCCAGTGATAAGATAAGTGCTTACGAAAAACAATATCTTACAAGTGTGTTAAGTGGTGAGGCTAATGAAAATGATGTGGCATGTGCATTCCTTAATCTCTCCAGATTACTTCATTTGCATTATGGGGTAGCTCCAATGATTATTATTGACGAATATGATACGCCGATTCAGCAAGGACATGTTCGTGGATATTATGATAAAGTAATTGATTTTATGAGAACATTGTTTTCCGGTGGCTTAAAGGATAATCCTCATTTGTCTTATGGATTTTTAACTGGAATCTTGCGTGTAGCAAAGGAAAGCATTTTTAGTGGTCTTAATAATATAAAGGTGAATTCCGTTTTAGACAACCGATATAGCGAGTATTTTGGATTTACTTCGGAAGAAGTGCAGGAGATGGCAGAGTATTACGGAGCACCAGAGAAATACGAGGAACTTTGCGAATGGTATGATGGATATCGTTTCGGAAAGACGGAAATATTTAATCCGTGGTCTGTTATTGGATACTTTAATAACGAGTGCATTCCGCGTGCTTTTTGGCAGTCGACCGGAAGTAATGATATCATTAGTGAAGTTTTAAGCAATGCAACAGTAGAAACATATGAGAAGTTGGAATCCTTGATGCAGGGAAAATCTTTTGTAACTCATATTGATACGGGAGTGATTTATCCACAACTTCAGAATAATCCATCCTCTATTTATAGCTTTTTACTTGTAACAGGATATTTAAAGGCAGTAACCAATGACCAGCCTTTTGGCGGTGATTACATGTGTGAGGTTGCACTTCCGAATAAAGAAATCTCATATGTGTACAGCAAAGAGATTTTATCGAAGTTTGAAAATGTGATTCCGCCTGCAGCAGCAATCGCTATTCAAGAAGCGATTTATACGATGGATATTCCGAAACTGCAGAATAAACTGGAAACTTTTTTATTACAGACTATTAGCTTCCATGATGCGGCAAACGAGACATTTTATCATGGACTGATTTTGGGGCTTTGCGCAATGTTGGATAATCAGTATCATATCACATCTAACCGAGAAGCGGGTAATGGACGTTTTGATATTCAGATGTTGCCACTCAACAAAAAACTGCCTGGTATCTTAATAGAGATAAAAGCAGGAAAGGATTGTACAGAAGAACAGTTGGATGAACTTGCAGAAATTGCGCTGAAACAGATAAATGATAGACAATATCATGTAGAAATGGAAGCGCAAAGCGCGAAAGAGATTTTACAGTATGGAATTGCTTTTTCAGGGAAGAGTGCGTGCGTGAAAGCGGAAGTTAGAAAGTTTGAATAGTGGCGGAGGTTATTCGGCATGACGGAAACTATTATAGCAGCTATCATTGGTGCGGCAATAAGTTTAATAACAACGCTGTTGACACTGTTGGTAAATGCATCTATTGAAAAAAATAAGGTGCAAGCAGAGAGGCAACAAAGAAAAAAAGAGGCTAAGAGGGAGAAAATGGCTGATATATAGGAAATGTTTTTGGTATAATTAAATTTGTAGAATGTAAAGTATGTAAACATTTTTTATGCAGGATGAGAGGTGAAAAAATGCTACTTTTTAATAATGCGGAATATGATAGTTTTTTCAATCCGTTATGTTGTAAAAACAAGAGAATATATTATGAGTGCATTTTGCAACTGATTGAAAAGTCAAAGTCTGTGCCTCTACTTTATGAAACTGACGCGAAAGATACTATAATTCTCTATTTGAGGAATTGTGCCTATGCTGTAGAGGATGAAGTAGCATCCAGCAATGCTGACGAAAATATCAGTAGTAAGAAAACAGAGACAGAAAATGCAGGTGCAATTCTTAGGTATTTTAGACGATGTGGATGGATTTCTGAAAGAGAGATAGGACGAAATGGCGACAATATTGCGACAGTTATGCCATATTGTCGTAAGATGATTGAAGCGATAGAGAGAATATTTAATCGTGATAATAGAGCAGCACTGACGAATCATATCTTTTCTATTTATGACACACTAAATACTGCATTTGTTGCTGACCATGGAAGAACGCATAGACCATATTCTACTATTTTGATTCCAGTATCGGATAATGTAGCTGATTTGAAGAATGAACTACTTATTCTTAAAGATAGTATTCGCTCTATAATGCGCATGATTATTAAGATGACGGAAACGAATGAACTGGGGCAGTTTCTGATTAGAGATGAGATGTTAGAAAATTTCTTTAGCGACTATTTTTTTATAAAAAAGGATGGTCTAATTCCGGGATACATTGAAGAAATAGAGAAGATGCTTCGGAAAATCGTAAAAACTGAAGTTTATGAAAATATGATAAAAGAGTATCAGAGTTTTTATAATGCAGATGAGATTTCTGCTCGTGAAGTAGTAGATGGTCAACTGGCAGAAATCAAGAGTTTTATAAGCTATGATTACATTAAAGAGATGGATTACATCGATAAGAAAATAAATAATTACTATAGCCTTTACTCAACTAGGATACTTATGGTATTGAGCAATAATGTTAACATGCAGACATACTTGAATGATTTACTGATGACAATTAAAGATTTCGAGTCAGACGAAAAAAGAGAAATCATTGAATCTATAGCTAAGTGCTTTTCATTAAGGTCCTATAAGTACGTTGGTAGAAAGTCAATTGAGCGTAGGGAAAAACGTAAACCGAACACTAAGACAGGGGCAATTATTACAGGTTCGCTGTCGGATGAGGAAAAGGCAAGGCTTACAAGAGAACTTTTGTATGAATATCCAGACCGTTATGGAGTTAAGCAGGCTACAAGTTATTTTGAGAGCGTATTAGCAGATAAGGAGAGTATAGTACCTGATAAAACGATAATTAAGACAAGAGATGATGCTATGATGATTGCTGCCAGCATAATTTACTCTGGAAGTTTGGAATTCCCATATGAGGTGGAATTTTTGGAAGGTACAATAGAAACAGAAGTTGCAACGATTAGCAATATAAGGATAAAGAGGAAGTTGTAAATGGGTGATATTAAATTAAGTATTTCGATAAAGGAAGAAAACAATATATTATTCAAACGTTGTGTCCGTAAGCTTTTGGATTCAACATTTATTGTGGGTGATAAAGATGAAAAACTTTATTCTTTTATCTCACGTGAGTCTAATAGACAGGATATATCTGATTATCTTCGTATGATTGGTTTTGATGTGCTTGTGGACACTAATGTAAAAATTGCAATGCTTAAGCCTCATGAAGCAGATGAGGAAGCAGTGGGCTTAAAACGAGCAAATGTTGTTTCATTCACAACCGAACAGTATCATTTACTTCTTGTGTTGTGGGAGGTTTATCTTGAGAATTTAGGCTATAGTGAAGAAAACGTTGTGATGAGAGGAGATCTAATTGATAAAATTAAGGCTTATGAAGTTGCTGTGGACAAGTCGAAATTGTCTACAGCGATGAAGATATTCAAGAAATATGATTTGATTGATTATGATATAAAAGATGAATCAGAGGATGCTATTATTACATTATACCCTTCATTACAATTTGGATGGGATATTACCCAATTCCAGACGGTAACAGCAGAATATATGAAAAATGATGTAGTTTTGGATGATGAAGAGGTAACGTATTCAGATGTTAGAGAAGAGGAGGATGACGAATGATTAAATTAAAACAGATTCGATTAGTTAATTGGTATGGATTTAATCAGATTACAGTTCCGATTGGTCTCTTCACTTTAATTGCTGGTAAAAATGGAAACGGTAAATCTGTGTTACTTGATGCAATTAAATATGCATTATATGGAGATACCGTATTTAATAAGTCAACTGAAAATAAGGGAAGTAGAACTGTGCCGTCATATACGAGAGGACTACTTGATGCAACTGCGGGTACTTTTATGAGACCGGCGGATAAGATGCCAAATGTCTATACACATATTGTTCTTGAAATGGAAGAAGTAGAACTAGAGAGAACATTTATCCTTGGTACAGCAATTGATACGGATTCTGGTAATGGATTTAAAACGCAAAGATATGTTATCGAAAGTAAGACATTACTAGACATTAATCATACGTACGAGCAAGATGGTTTGACCTTTTCATATAGTGCATCAGAGCTTCAAAAACTCTACGGTTTAAAGATGATGGATGTGAAAGACGGTCTTTCTAAGTTCATGCAAAGAACAGGTCTACGTCTCAATGAACAACAGCTAGCGGCATTTAGACGTAAACTTAGAAGTATCATGTCATACGATCCCAATGCCAAAATAGATCAGTTCATTCGCGAGAGTGTATTAGAAGAAAAGAAAGTGGATTTTTCTAAGCTTGTTGCAGCAAAAAACAATATAGATGCTTTGAATGCTAATTTTGCGATTATTGATGCTGAAATTAAAGAATTAGAGGGCATTATTGCTTTGTTTGATGAGCTTACACGGGCAAAAAATGTAATTTTAGCAGATGACGTGAAAATTGCATATAGGAAATTTTTGAAATGTCAGAAGACATTGGAAGAGGCTTCAAGGAATATGGAAATCGCCACAAGGCGGATTGCAGAAGATGAGAAAAAACTAGAGGCGATTGCTGCTCGTGAGAAGGAAGTAAGAGCCGCCTACAATTCGGCAAAGAATAACCGGGATTCTTTAGATTGTGCTAAAGCAATTGCAGAAGCTGAGGAGTTTTTGCAGAAGGCGCATGAGGAGAAAGAGCTTTTGAAAAAGGAAAAGGAGGCACTTTGTGATTTTCAAACGAAAGTAAGTGAACTAGTGGCTTGGTTTGTTGAGGAACAGAGCAAAGTAACGCAGCAAAGTATTTTATCCTCTTTGACATTAGCTAATGTTGCCAGAGTTGAAAAGGAAAGCGCTGTTGAGGCTTTCTTGGCTGAAATTAAAAAATATAGAGACGAGATTTTAGGAAAAATAACGAGAATTGGTGATTACATAAAAGATAATAATGATGAGCAAGCAAGGTGCCAACAGATTATTGATGACTGTGATGCGAAGAAAACTACGTTTTCAGAAATTCCGGAATACGTAGCGTTGAAGAACGAGATTAATAGAGAGTTCGAAAAGAGAGGCATTCAGTCAGAAGCTAGATTTGCCTGCGAATATGTCTTGGGACTTATGGATGAGACTTGGCGTGATGTTATAGAAGGGTATCTGGGTGGTCGAAGATATACAATTCTAGTAGAACCGGAATATTATGATATTGCTGATGATGTGCTAAATGCTTCTAAATACAAATACGCACATTTATTCAACACAAAATTATTAATGAGAAAAGACATTAAGCCGGTAGAAGATTCTGTAGTTCAGTTCATTGATGCTAAGAATCAGGTGGCAAAAAAATATTTTGATTATCAGCTGGGAAGATTTCATGCAACTACAGTTGATAAAGTTAGAAACTATGAAAATGCTATGTCTAAAGAAGGCAGAGTGTCTGTGGCAATGGATAGCTATTTTATTCGTTTTGATAGAATAAAATTTTATTTTATGGGCTTTAGCCTGTTGAGTGCATCGGAGTTTCTCCCAACGGAGAAATGG
>OJQR01001448.1_pt1 | contig 10543 bp, 5 predicted proteins | sample 1599011 | NCBI WGS metagenome assembly OJQR01 (sample SAMN03922456, study PRJEB24848) | human gut metagenome | isolation source: stool sample | host: Homo sapiens | place: Germany | collected 2009-11 | reverse complement strand
TTGGAATGGTGCTGTTGGTAGGAGGCTCTACACGTGTGCCGGCTGTTGTTGAGGAGGTCAGAAGAATTACAGGAAAAGAGCCTTCACACAACTTGAATCCTGACGAGTGCGTGGCACTCGGTGCAGCAGTACAGGGCGGCAAGCTCGGTGGAGCAATTGTCGCAGGCAGCAGTGCGGCAGAGATTATACTGATGGATGTCACACCGCTTTCACTCGGAATTGAGACAGTTGGTGGTGTCTCAACCAAAATTATTGACAGAAATACGACTATTCCTACGAGATACAGCCAGATTTTTACAACTGCAGGAAGCTTCCAGACCTCTGTGGATATAAAGGTACTGCAGGGTGAGAGGCAGTTTGCAAGGGACAATAAGCTGATTGGAAACTTCAGGCTAAAGGGCATCAAGCCGGCTCCGGCAGGTGTGCCGCAGATAGAGGTGACATTTGATATAGATGCAAACGGCATTGTGCAGGTTTCTGCAAAGGACCTGGGCACAGGAAAGCATCAGGAGATTACGATTACCGCAAGCTCAAATTTGTCTGATTCTGAGATTGAGCAGGCAATTCGCGAGGCACAGGAGTATGAGGCAACAGACGGACAGAGAAAGGCTTATATTGATGCAAGAAGTGAGGCTGATACGCTTGTGCGACAGGTGGAAAATGTCATGGCTGACAAGGAAAAAAGAAAGGCTATGGACAGCGCACAGAAAAAGAGTGTGAAATCGTCACTTTCATATGTGAAGAAGCTTATTTCAAGGACAAAGCCCGGAAATGTGAGCGAAGAGCAGGCTGCCGAGATAAAGCATGCGGCAGATGAACTGAGAAATGCGGCAGCGGGATTGATTTAATTATAGTAACTATTATTATTCATTTGGCTATTTACGAGAAGCGGATTTTCATATAAAATATGGGTAAGTGGTGAGTATTCAGAACCACCCTGAATAGTTATAATGCTAATTTAAATCCGAGGAAATAGAAAATGAATGCGAACGATAAAACAGAAAAGGTACTAAGAGAAATCCATATCATGCTCTCAAAGGCGGAGCCATTTAAGCCGGAGCCGAGCAGGGTGATCATAAACAAGCAGCAAATGATAGATTTACTTGCTGAGCTGAATAAGTGTATATATGCAATGCAGGACGAGTATGAGCTTACTGAGCAGAGCCGCAATCATGCAGAGAGAGAGTTCAGAAAGAAGGGGGATCAGATAGTCTGGGATGCAAGCAGAAAGGCTGAGGATGTGTATGCAGCATCGGTTATCTATACGGATGAGGCGCTTTCAAGAGTGCGTGATATCATCAATGATACCAACGAGTCACTTGAAAAGCTGTGCAAGAATATGAAGGATAAGATTGCAGAGCAGGAGAAGATAGTTAAAACTAACCAGTATGAGCTCAAGGGACAGCTTCAGGATTTGTCCGATACGGAGAAGTATCTTAAGATTATCGATGATAGAAATAAGGAGATAGAACGTCAGAAAAATGCAGGTAAGCCTGTAGAGGAGCGTACTATTGACAAGGAAGAGAAGTCCATCTATGCAAACAGACAGACTGAAATCAAGGTAAATATGGATTATATCAGAAAACTGGGACTTGCTGAGGGCGAGGACCTGGGAGATGGTGTAGTGGGTGAAGTGAAGCTTGCAGACGATACACCTGATGCCGGATCAAATCATAGCAATGATAAGGATGAAGCCAAGGCTGCCGGCTCAAAATCGTCTGTTGATGAGGATTATAAGGCAATAAGCAGAAAAGCCGGCAATCCACCTGTTATCAACACAAAGGAGGGAAAGGAGCTCACAGACGGTATCCACAGAATGTGGCAGAGCATCACCGGAAATAAAGGGAAATGAAACACACCTATGTAATATAAAGCAGCAGTTCAAAACAGAACGGCTGCTTTTTGGCTTATATTTAAAGTGGGTAATATTAAGCAGATTTTAAGAAAAACAAAGTGGATAATCTGATAAAATATAGCTGACTAACGGCAGGAGAAGGTTTCTGTTAAAAATTCATAGAAGGAGGATAATATGACAATATTAGTTTGTGATGACGACAAGGAAATAGTTGAGGCAATTGAGATTTACCTGATGCAGGAGGGCTACGACGTGGAGAAGGCTTACGACGGCATACAGGCGGTTGAAATTATGAAGAATAAAAAAATAGACCTCATGATAATAGATGTCATGATGCCAAAGCTCGACGGAATAAGAGCCACTTTGCAGATACGAAAGGAAAGCAGGGTGCCGATAATCATTCTATCGGCAAAGACAGAGGATGCTGACAAGATTTTAGGCCTCAATGTGGGAGCTGATGATTATGTCACAAAGCCTTTTAATCCGCTTGAGCTTGTGGCAAGGGTAAAGTCACAGCTTCGCAGATATACCACTCTGTCAAGCAATGATGCAGCCGGAGACAAGGTTTATGAAGCCGGAGGTCTTTTGGTAAATGATGATTTAAAAAAGGTGACTGTGGATGGTGAGGAGGTAAAGCTCACACCGATTGAATACAATATTCTGCTTTTACTCCTTAAAAACAAGGGAAAGGTCTACTCAATAAATGAAATATATGAGAGTATATGGAACGAGGAGGCGATAGGCGCCGACAATACAGTTGCTGTGCACATCAGACATATCAGGGAAAAAATAGAGATAAATCCTAAGGAGCCGCGATATCTGAAGGTGGTCTGGGGAGTAGGCTATAAGATAGAGGACAACAAATGAAGCAGTATACGATAGGAAAAAAAGCAGCGGTCATAGTTTTACATCAGCTATGCATGATACTTATGGTGACAGGAGTGTTTGCCACAGGCTATGCATTCAGGCACGATGCGCATGGAAATATTGATATCTATACACTAATATCGCTTGCGGGTCTGGTAGGCAGCTTTGTGAGCCTGGCATATATGGCAAACGTGGCAGGCAGAAAATCAGAGGATGATTATACAATATACTATTTACCGATTGACAAGGTATACTCTGATGTGATGCTAGTGATATTTACACTGCTCATGGTATTTATGGGAAAAGTGATTTCAGGCGTAAAAAACCAGCATTTTGACTATGCATCACTCATTATGACGGCCGGCACATTTACTTTTTTGTTTGATCTGGCTTTTATTATTTTATACCAGAGCATTGTAAGGAAGATAAAAGGCAATATACTTTACACACACAGCCTGATGTACAAGGGCTATGAGCTTTTGAAAAGAGTTATTGAGAAAAAGGATATCCACACACAAAAAACCAAAGAGATAATGCGCATACAGGAGGCTCTTGAAGCTATCTCGGAAGGAGCGCTTGACACTACACTTAATGTCAATGAGTTTCATGGGCAGCAGAAAAAGGTGGCGGAGGCTGTCAACCATATACGCCAGGGTCTTATGAGCTCGGTAAATGAGAGCCTTAAAAATGAAAAACTAAAGGCAGACTTAATAACAAACGTATCACACGATATAAAGACACCTCTGACTTCAATAGTCAACTATGTTGACCTGCTTAAGAGGGAAAATCTGGAAAATGAAAATGCCAAATACTATATACATGTGCTGGAGGAAAAGTCACAGCGCTTAAAGCAGCTTACAGAGGATTTGGTAGAGACATCAAAGATTACCTCGGGAAATGTGAAGCTCAATATGCAAAAGCTTGATCTGGTTGAGCTTTTATACCAGACCGGAGGTGAATTCAATGAGCGCTTTGAGTCGAGAAATCTGACAATAGTTACAAAAATTCCATCAGAACAGATATTTATATATGCGGATGGGCGTCAGCTTTACCGCTCTATTGAAAATCTGTATACTAATGCCGCAAAATATGCACTGGAAAATACCAGAGTATATGTAGAGCTTGAAAAGGCAGATAAAAAGGCAGTTTTTACAATAAAGAATGTGTCTAAGAACGAGCTTGACATAGTAAGCAACGGAAATGTAGACCTGACAGAGCGTTTTGTGAGGGGAGAGAGGTCGAGAACTACTGAAGGAAGTGGACTTGGACTTTCGATTGCAAAGAATCTGACCCATTTGATGGGAGGAAAATTCGAAATTAAGGTAGATGGTGATTTATTTATTGCCACAATTACCTATAATATTATATAATAGTAAATAAAAGAATTTTGAAATACACATACGGAGGTAGAATAAGTGAAATTATATGAAAATGGTGCTTACCTTTTAAACGGTAAGGAAGTAATAATTGATGGACCGGAGGCTCAGGCAGCTGTCAAAAGCAAGACCGGCATGGACATCGATAAACAGACAGCTAAGCAGGAGACAATTGCTTACGGTATTTTAAAGGAGCACAATACATCCGGCAATATGGACAAGCTTCAGATTAAGTTTGATAAGCTTACATCGCATGATATCACATTTGTAGGTATCATCCAGACAGCACGAGCTTCAGGACTTGAGAAATTCCCTATCCCGTATGTACTTACAAACTGTCACAACAGCCTTTGTGCAGTTGGTGGAACAATCAATGAGGATGACCACATGTTTGGTCTCACATGTGCAAAGAAGTACGGTGGAATCTATGTACCACCTCATCAGGCAGTTATCCATCAGTTTGCACGAGAGATGCTTGCCGGCGGCGGAAAAATGATACTTGGTTCTGATTCACATACACGTTATGGTGCACTTGGTACTATGGCAGTCGGCGAGGGTGGACCTGAGCTTGTTAAGCAGCTTCTTGAACAGACATATGATATTGATATGCCTGAGGTAGTAGGCATTTACCTGACAGGAGAGCCAATCAAGGGCGTTGGACCACAGGATGTCGCACTTGCAATTATCGGAGAGGTATTCGGAAACGGATTTGTAAAGAACAAAGTTATGGAGTTTGTAGGACCGGGTGTGTCTAATCTGAGCGTTGACTTCCGTATAGGTGTCGATGTTATGACAACAGAGACTACATGTCTTTCTTCTATCTGGAGAACAGATGACCAGGTTAAGGAATTCTTTGAGATTCACGGTAGGGCTGAGGACCACAAGGAGCTTAATCCGGGTGAGGTGGCTTACTACGACAGATTTATTGAGATTGATTTAAGCCAGATCCGCCCAATGATAGCTATGCCATTCCACCCAAGCAATACCTACACTATCGATGAGCTCAATGCAAACCTCATGGATATTCTCGATGACTGTGAGAAGAGAGCTGAGGTAAGCTTTGACGGCAAGGTGAAGCTTGATTTAAAGAGTAAGGTAAGAGACGGAAAACTGTATGTAGACCAGGGAATCATCGCAGGCTGTGCAGGCGGTGGATTTGAGAATATCTGCGATGCGGCTGACATATTAAACGGACATTCAATCGGAGCAGACGAGTTTACACTGAGTGTTTACCCGGCATCTACTCCAATATACATGGAGCTTGTGAAAAACGGAGCTGTAGCAAAGCTTCTTGAGACAGGTGCAATCGTAAAGACTGCTTTCTGCGGACCTTGCTTTGGTGCAGGAGATACACCTGCCAACAACGCATTCTCTATCCGTCATTCAACAAGAAACTTCCCTAACAGAGAGGGTTCTAAGGTACAGAACGGACAGATCAGCTCAGTGGCACTCATGGATGCACGTTCAATCGCTGCAACAGCAGCAAACAAGGGCTTCCTTACATCAGCAGCGGATATTGATGTCAACTTTACAAAGCCAAAATATTTCTTTGACAAGACTATATATGAGAACCGTGTATTTGACAGCCATGGAGTGGCAGATCCTTCAGTTGAAATCCAGTTCGGACCAAACATCAAGGACTGGCCGGCAATGAGCGCGCTTCCTGAGAATATGCTCCTTAAGGTGGTTTCAGAGATTCATGATCCTGTTACTACAACAGATGAGCTCATTCCTTCAGGAGAGACATCTTCATATCGTTCAAACCCTCTTGGACTTGCAGAGTTCGCACTTTCAAGAAAGGATCCTGAGTATGTAGGCAGAGCAAAGGAAATCCAGAAGGCCCAGAAGGCTATAGAGAGTGGTGAGTGCGCAGGAAAGGCTGTTCCTGAGGTTGCTGAAATCATGGGAGTAGTAAAGAAAAAATTCCCTGAGGCAAGCCATGAGAATATGGGCTTCGGAAGCACAATTTTTGCTGTTAAGCCGGGTGACGGCTCAGCAAGAGAGCAGGCTGCCAGCTGCCAGAAGGTACTCGGAGGCTGGGCAAATATCGCAAACGAGTATGCCACAAAGAGATACCGTTCAAACCTTATCAACTGGGGAATGCTTCCATTCATCATCGATGAGGGAGAGCTTCCGTTCCACAACCTCGACTATATCTTCCTTCCGGGAATCAAGAAGGAAATCGAGGATGCAAAGACGGAGTTTGAGGCATATGTTGTCAAGGATGGTGAATTAAAGCCATTTACACTGAAGATGGGTGAGCTCACAGATGATGAAAGAGAGATAATATTAAAGGGATGTCTCATCAACTATAACCGTAAATAAGGAGAGTTTAATCCGATGGAAGAAACCGGAAAAGCTGGTAAAAAATCAAACATTGAGATAAATGCAGATAAGGGTGCGAAGCAGAATTCGCACCCGGGGCGTGAGGAATGGCCACATCTGATCAGAATAGGTGTCATGGTATTTGTCACGTTTGCAGTCTGTATACTGTTTTTCTTTGCACTGTACAGATTTGAGGGCTTTGCAGGCATATGGAGTAAGCTGCTTGCGGCAGCAATGCCTATTATAATGGGACTTGTGCTTGCATACCTGATGAATCCTGTCATGTTGTGGCTGGAAAGATGCTTTAAAAAGCTTCTTTCCAAAAAGATGAAAAGCGAAAGCAAGCTGCGAAAGGTTTCAAGAGCTCTTGCAATCACAGGCTCGGTTATTATTCTTGTAGCGATTATTTCGCTCCTCATTGCGGCTATTGTGCCTTCTGTCATAGCAAGTATATCGGGACTTATGAAGACACTGCCAAAAGATGTTGCGGCATTCATCAACATGATAAAGAACGGCAATTTCGGGGACAGCAAAATTGCTGAGCTCGCGAGCACAGGTTTACAGAATGCAACCGACTACATTGAGGATTATGCCACAGAAAAGCTGATTCCTGAGGCACAGAAGTATGTTGCACAGATTACAACCGGTGTGATTTCGGTAGTCAGAGGCTTATTTAATTTTATTATCGGAATAATCGTGATGGTCTATGTGATGAGTATTCAGGAGACTCTCGCAGGGCAGAGTAAAAAGATAATATATGCTGTCTGCAAGCCAAAGACAGGCAATATAATCATTGAGACGCTCAGAAAGACAAATGAGATTTTTGGAGGCTTCATAAGCGGTAAGATAATAGATTCACTGATTATCGGTGTGATTGCATATTTCGGATGTCTGATTTTAAGGATTCCATCATCGGTGCTCGTTGCAGTGATTATCGGCGTCACAAATGTGATTCCGGTATTCGGACCGTTTATCGGTGCAATTCCATCGTTACTCATAGTAGTAATTCAGAGTCCGTGGCATGCGCTTTATCTTCTGATATTTATTGTCGTGCTGCAGCAGGTGGATGGTAATATAATAGGGCCTAAGATACTTGGCTCATCTACCGGTCTTTCGACTTTCTGGGTTATGTTTGCCATACTAATCGGCGGAGGAATGTTTGGTTTTCTTGGAATGTTACTTGGTGTTCCGACCTTTGCTGTGATATACTATATTGTGAAAAGAGTTGTTAATTATGCTCTCAGGAAAAAGAAGCTTCCTGAGGACACAAGGGATTATACAAAGACAACAGGCGTAGATACCAAAAATAATAAGCTTAAATACGAGTAGGTGAAATAAGTGGATAAATACGAATACAATCTCAAGCTGGATCAGATAAAAGCCCTAAGCGCCGAGGAGGGCTATATGAGCGCAGCAGAGATTGCGGATAGCATAAATTGGAACAAAATTAAAAATGTAAATACGCTCGTTAAAATCGGCGAAATCTACGAGAAGGCCGAGAGATACCAGGATGCAAGGGACATACTTTTAATGGCCTATGACCGTTCACCAATCGGCAGGATGATTATATACAGACTGGCTGAGGTCGCCATCAAGATGGGTGATTATGATGCTGCTACAGAGTATTATGATGAGTTTGTTGAGATAGCGCCTCATGATGATATGAAGTATGTATTAAGATATGCCATCAAAAAAGGGCAGGGAGCTTCATTTGATGAGCTTATCACTATTCTTGAAGAGTACAAGGATGAAGAATACACTGAGGAGTGGGCATACGAGCTTGCATATCTATACCACAAGGCCGGAAAAGCCGATAAGTGTATAGATGCCTGCGATGAGCTCATTCTGTGGTTCGGAGACGGACCATATGTAGAGCGTGCGCTGGAGCTTAAGATGCTTTATCAGCCACTTACCAAGGCTCAGGAGGAAAAGTACAGACGATTCAAGGCAGAGAAGGAAAAGCCGGCTAAGATAAAGGATGAGGCTGAGGTCACAGAGATAGGTGCCATGGAGATGGTAAAGGGCGGAGAGATAGTGCATGATGACGTAACTATTCCGCAGATTACTGTAAATCAGGAGAAGTTCAATACTGTAAATTTACAGCAGGAGATTGCCAAGGGTATGCAGCAGATCATGGAGGCCAAGGGCAAGAATGAAGTTGCTGATACGATGGATACCATCAAAAAGATAGTTGAGGATATTCCTTATCTCAAGCTCGAAAAGGAGCAGGAAGAGTATGTACAGCAGCCGGAAGAGACAGAGCATATCGCTACAGATGAAGAGATAGATGGTTCACTTAAGTTGAATTTCAAGGAGCTTTTGGGTGAAGACGCTGACGGACAGATGTCTATGGTCATGAGTGAAAAGACTCAGCTTGAGCATCAGATTACAGGACAGATGTCTATACAGGATGTGCTTGAAGAATGGGAAAAGACCAGACATGCGGCTGAAATTGCACTTAAAGAGGCTGAGCAGCAGAAACTTGAGTCAGCTAAGGCAAGAGCACTTCAGGAGGCAGGAGACATCATGGAGAGACTAAATGATGTCATTCCAAAGCTGGATGCAGGTGTCACTCCTAAGGAACTTCTTGAGGAGGAGTATTTGAAGGTGCCGGTTGATATTATAGAGCAGAAAGCTGCCTTGAAGGAGCCTGAAGAAGAGCAGAAACCGGATATGCAGGAGCTTTATGCAGATGAGACTGTGGATGAAGTACAGGAGCCGCAGGAAGCATCGGAAGATACTATAGACGAAGCACAGGAGCCGCAGGAAGCACCCAAAGAGGCTATAGACGAAGCACAGGAGTCGCAGGAAGCACCGGAAGATGCTATAGACGAAGCACAGGAGCCGCAGGAAGCACCGGAAGATGCTGCAGATGAAGTCAAGGAACCGGTTGGAGAGCCGGAGGATATAATTATGGCAGAGGAGTCTGAGAAAGACGAGATACTCATGCAGCCGACTACCATGATGCCTGAAATAACAGATGATATGTTAAATGTCGATGATGATACATCAGATGATGAGGCTTCACAGGAGAAAGAAAACGTTTCTGAGAAGAGAGATTTTGATCATGTGACATCATTTATCGAGCAGGAAATAGCCAAGATGACAGCAAAGAATCCGGGACTGGAGAAGAAGCTGGATATGGCTAAGACAAGAAAAATGCCGGATATTTCATTGCCGGAGGATTTAGACAGCGAAGAAGATGACTCGAAATTGAAAGAAACAAAACATATAAAAGAGCTTACAAGCGAACAGAAAGCTATATTTTCATATTTCATACCGGTAAAGGGTATGGAGGATCAGATCTGCAAGGCATATAATGCAGTGCTTGATCATTTCAACAGGAAAGAAAACGCATCCACAGGCAATCTCATTATACAGGGAGAGCAGGGTTGCGGAAAGACAATGCTTGCTACAAGCTTTATAAAGGTATTACAAAAAGAAGGTGAACAGCTTACAGGAAAGATGGGCAAGATTGATGCTGCCGCACTCAATAAAAAGGATGTGCAGCAGGTAGTCAGAAAGATAACAGGAGGCTGTCTCATCATAGAAAGAGCCGGTGATATCGACCGCAGCATAGCTGCCCAGCTATCATTTTTGATGGAGCATGATATTACAGGAACACTCTATATACTTGAGGATACATCAAAGGGTATAAAGAAGGCTCTCTCAATGGATGAGGGCTTTGCATCCAAGTTCACGGAAAAGATATCGGTCCCTATTTTTACAAATGATGAACTCGTATTGTTTGCCAAATCGTACTCTGCAGAGCTTGGGTACAAGATAGATGAGATGGCTATTCTGGCATTGCATAACAGAATCAGCAATATTGAGAGGATAGACCAGGCTACCACTCTGACAGAGGTCAAGGATATAATTGACGAGGCTATAGACAGGGAGGCTCACAGCGGACTGAAGAAGGCTATAAGTATTCTGACAGCCAGGCGATATACAGATGATGACCGAATTGTACTCAAAGAGGATCATTTCAGGGAAAAATAAATACTTATGGGGGTATATATATGTGTAATTTTACAGCAATGGATTGTTACCTGTTCGGTCAGGCAACACACTATGATATCTACAACTGTCTCTTATACACATCTCCGAGCCCACGAGA
>OJQR01001437.1_pt1 | contig 10597 bp, 9 predicted proteins | sample 1599011 | NCBI WGS metagenome assembly OJQR01 (sample SAMN03922456, study PRJEB24848) | human gut metagenome | isolation source: stool sample | host: Homo sapiens | place: Germany | collected 2009-11 | reverse complement strand
AGGATTGTGTAAACGCAAAGAAACGGCGGCTCTGAAAATCAAAGCCGCCGTTTCATAGGCGCGTGGAAATGTGTCTGCTGTACGACGGCTTTTTTTCTTTTGCCGTCGTCCGGCAGATTAACATATGAAACTATAATTCATTGATGGTTGCAGTAATTGGCATATTGCGAATTCTCTTTGCAGGAGCATAAACAGACACAATAGCAGATATGAAGATAAAGGCAACGACAATTCCAAACCACAGGATAGGAAATCTCCACTCAATTCCAAAATAATGTGTAATTAGACGATTATATAAAAATCGACTTAGCGGAAGTCCAATGCCACATCCAACTATCAAACCAGAAATTGCATAGGTATACGCTTCCGCAGAAATCATTCGTTTAAGTTGCCTATTATCCATACCAACAGCTCGCATTGCACCATACTGCTTAATTCGTGCAGATACACTCATAGAGATACTATTGACGATATTAAACAGCGAAATAACTCCGATAATAGCTAAGAAGCCATAACAAACAATTCGTGCAGCCCAATATGTAGCACTATTTTGTTTATTGCCTTCACGCTGATCTGTAATGATAATATCATCGTTTTCAAGACTTCTAATTTCTGCTATTGTTTCTTCAGTAGCGTTTGAATCTAACTGAATTCCAATAAGCCCATACTTTGTATCGCCCATGATACGGTCAAATGTTTCCTGTGAGCAAATAATAATCAAATCATCTCCGAATAACCCTTGTGATAGAGCGCAAGTAATCTCAACTTCTTCGCCTGCAAACTGGATGGTATCACCGATGTGCAAGGAATTGTTTCTATTAAATACGGTTGCCACTTTGTTACTGTTCCCGTAAACTGTATCTAATGATCCCTGAGCAATACTACCTTTTGAGTAATCTAGAAGTGTATCATCATAAGAAACAATATTGATATGGTCTATTCCTGCTCTTGAAGATGTTGCAGGAATGTTTTCTACATAGCTACTTCCATAAGCATTTGCAACCCCATCTATTTTTTTGATTTCATCGACCAGGCTGCGCTCAATATCCATTTTATTTGCATAACTGGATAATGCTATATCGGCTGATGTGACACTCAACGATGGAACAAGTTGCTTTGCAAAATCTAAAATTACAGAAAAAGAAAAAACCAGCATAATAGTCAGTGCAAAGGAAGCCGTCATCAGAAACCAGTTTTTCTTTTTTTCAACCGCATGATGTATGCCAAGTGAATTATCAATTTTTCCTAAGCTAAACTTGATAGCGTGTTTAACAGAAGATTTATTATCTACATTGCCAGAAACCGCAGATATGGGTGAAACTTTAGCAGCCCGCTTTGCTGGGGATTGTGCTGCTAAAAATACTGTTACCACTCCAACAACTACGCCACTGATAAGTCCAACAGGGCTGATCTGAAAGACTGGCGTTGTAGAAAATTCTCCACCAATTCCATAATGAAGTGTGGCACAAATAATCCAACTAATTATTGTTCCAAAAACCACTCCAATAGGTACCGCGGTTTTACACCAGTTCAATGCCTCCAAACGGACAAAGCGGATAATTTGTTGACGACTTGCACCAATGCAACGCAACATTCCAAAAAATTGAGTTCGTTGCGCAATGATGCTATTCATACTGCCAGAAATCATCAATATTCCTGCCAACAACACTAAAACAAATAGAATTGCTGCCAATCCGTACATACTCTGCATCGCTGTATTGTTGCTTTGCCCAGCCATGCCCATAACGCCGGTATTTTCAGAAATACTCCCATCGGATAATTGGTACTGTGTCTGTAGTTCTGTTATTGCATTTGCCGCTTTCGCTGCACTTTCAAACTGCACATAATAAGTCAACTCATTGTTTGTTACTCCGTTTTGTGCCATAACAGAAGTAAATGCACTTTGTGTCAGATAAGAGCCTATCAAATAAGTCTGATTGTTATAATAGCTTTCATCATCTGTGCCAAAGCCAGAGATTGTAAATGTCCGATCTCCAGCAGGGGTATGTAAGGTTACACTATCCCCAAGCTGTACTCCTAAAGCAGTTACAGAATTAGGTGTAAGCATAACTTCCTCATCATTTGCCGGAAATGTTCCTTCTACAATTCCATTTGAAATCTGAGTAATATAGACTTCATCGGTGCCATACAAAGCAGTTCGTTTTTCGTTGACTCGGTACGGTTGTTCTCCTTCAAAATTAAATTGAGAAGCTACACCAACTGCTGTAACATCTGAACGATTACTGATTTCATCCGCATTGTTCTGTGAAATATTTTTTATTGCAATGTGCCAGTTTCCATGGTTACTTATCATAAAATCGCTTTCTGTTCGTATCATCATGTCAGCAACACTGAAAATAGCTGTGACAAGAAACACCGAAATGATAATACACAAGACAGTCATACGATTTTGCCGCTTGCGCACCTTTGCGGAGATGGGAATGAGACTAAGATAGCTTTTCATTCACGGCACCTCCCAAAATCAGTCAAAGTGCCATCCGATACCTGTAATACCCGGTCTGCCGTTTGCGCAATACTGCGGTTGTGGGTAATCATAATGATGGTCTGCTCGTATTTTTTCGATGTTTCTTTGAGCAATGCTATGACCTCACTGCTGTTTTGTGAGTCCAAATTTCCTGTTGGCTCGTCTGCCAGAATCAGAGAAGGACGGGTAATCAATGCGCGGCCAATCGCCACTCTCTGCTGTTGACCACCGGAAAGCTGACTGGGTAAATGATTACGACGATCTTTCAAATTCAAAACCGTCAGCAGTTCCTCCAAATATCTCTTGTCCGGCTTTTGATAATCCAGCAACAGCGGAAAAATCATATTTTGTTCCACCGTCAACTCCGGGATAAGGTTAAACGCCTGAAAGATAAAGCCGATATTCCTGCGACGAAATACCGTCAGTTTTCGGTCATTCATGGAAAAAATGTCCTTACCATCAATCAGCACCTTTCCCGAAGTTGGCATATCCAGCGCACCGATCATATTCAGCAGTGTGCTTTTACCCGAACCAGATTCTCCGACGATTGCCACATATTCTCCCTTAGGAACAGAAAAGCTAACATTCCTAAGCGCTTTTACAGCAGTTTCACCGCTGCCATAGGTCTTACAAATATTCTTGACCTCTAATAAATTCATAGTGCAAACACCTCTTTCTTATGTTCTTGCGATGTAGACAGGTAAGCTTCATTTCCTGTCTACGATTGAAAGAATAGCACCCTAATATTACTGTAGCCCTACAACCAGCCTACAATTTTGTAGGAATTGGGAAGTTCATTATAAAACTCGTTCCAATTCCTAATTCACTTTCCACTTCTATTAGGCCCCCATGAGCTTCGATAATCGCTTTTGCCAACGGCAGGCCAAGCCCGATCCCCTGTGTATCCTTTGAAAAACGGCTACGATAAAACCGCTTGAAGATGTGATGTATATCCTCTGGGTGGATGCCGCATCCATTATCCGTTATCACAATTTGGACACCAGACGGCAACTCTTTCCACGCAACACGAATTGTTGCACCACTTTCTGTATGGTCAAACGCATTTTTCACAATATTGTCGATTGCCTCATTCAACCAATCACGATCACAAAAAAGAGAAAGATGATCCGAGCCAGACAGAATGATTTCTTTCTTTTCCTGTCTGGCTCTATATGCAAAATGCAGTTCAATATCCCGCATCATATCCGCCACATTCTCTGTGGCCTTTTCCAGCACGATGGCACCGGCATCCAGTTTTGTAATCTTGAGCAAGTTTTGTACCAGTGTTTCAATGCGGTCAAGTTCCTGCTCGGATAAATCAGCAAATTCTTTTACAGCACTTAATTCCATATCCCCGTCTTGAAGCAGACCATTATAAATATTCAAAGCAGCCAGCGGTGTTTTCAGTTGATGGGAAATATCAGAGATTGTATTTTTCAAAAATTCCTTTTCCCGGAGTTCGTTATCTGCGTGAGCATTTAAGACAGCCGCCAGAGAATTGACGGTATGAAACAACCGATATAGTTCGCCCTCATCATCACATTCAATACGGGCATTGTGATCGCCGTCAAGATACGCATTGATCTGTGATACCGCCTGTTCCATGACTTGATTTTGCTTTTTGAAATAAGAACAACCCACCGCCAATATCGCTCCTCCTGACAATACGAAAACAAGCAATAGGAACAAAGAAAACCGCTGATAGCACAACCATAAAAACCCTTGTGTCAACAGAAGGAAGGCTACCCAAATAACGGATACTGCAAGAAACAATTTTTTGATTTCCTTGTTTGCAAATATTTTCATAGACCACCTCACCCAATCACATTCCATTTGTATCCCATTCCCCGAACTGTCAGGAGCATTTGCGGTTCACTCGGATTATCCTCAATCTTTATACGCAGCCGCCGCATATAGACCGTAAGGGTACTGCTGTCGATATAGTTTCCGTCGCAGTCCCATAGCTTATCTAAAATCTGTTCTTTGGTAAGTACCATGTTCGGGTTTTTCATAAATAGACACAGCAACTTATATTCTGCGGCAGTCAAATCCAATAGCTTTCCATTCTTAAACGCCTGCCCTTGCAGTAAAAGCACTTTCATTCCGTTGGATTCCAGTTGTGTATCTGCGGAGCTGAAATCTTTTGCCCGACGAAGCAGTGCATTTACTCTGGATACTAACACTCCCAGCTTAAACGGTTTTGTAATATAATCATCTCCACCAATGTCCAAACCCATGATAATGTCCATTTCTTCATCTGCCGCCGTCAAAAAAATGATGGGGACTTTGGAAACTTGCCGCACCTTTTTGCAAAATTCAAATCCGGTGCCATCCGGCAGGGATACATCAAGCACCAGCAAATCATATTTTCCATCCACCCACAAACTATCTGCTTCTTTGAGGGTTCTGGCAACAACTAATTCAAATCCTTGTTTTTTGAACGCAAAAGAAAGCCCGTTAATCAGGCTCAAATCATCTTCAAGAAGTAATATATTACTCATGCTTTTGCTCCTTTCCTTGTTTTGTCCGGCCATCAATCGGCTTTTCCGCAGTTTTAGGGATCAGCCAAACACCGGCCATTTTCACAGCGCCGGGGATACGCCCACCAGCACAATAATAATTTACCCTACGAGGTGTCACGCCCCACTTTTCGGCGGCCTCTTTCAATGTCATATAGTCCATTTCGCACCTCCACAGAGTACATTATAGTTCTTTGCCTCGAACAATACAAGCTTATCACCAATCGCAGCTTTATAAAATCGGCACAATCGTACAGTTTTCCAGGCATAATAAGGTCATTCCATCATATAAACCGGAACGATACAATATTATTGAGATGAACGATTATGCCGATTGATGATTTAACTGCTTTAGGGCAAAAAATGCGGGAAGCCCGAAAGAATAAAGAACTGACACAACAGGAACTTTCTGATCTGAGCCATGTTTCTGTAAAGCAAATCGCCAATATCGAAAAAGGGAAAATGAATCCTTCCTATTTGATTTTGAGAGCATTGGCAAAGGTCCTGCACATCTCTTTAGATACACTTATAAATCCAGATGTTTCTCTGGAGAATGAGGGTGTCAATCAGATGAAAATGCTTTATTCCAGCTGTCCGCCAGAAATGCGTGACACCCTGTTGCATCACACCCAGGAAACGGTGAAAGAACTGACAGAGTTGTCCGAGAAATTTGAAACGAATTGAGCCAGTGAGTGAAATTTAACGATTCTCTCACTGGTTCTTTTCAATTTCGGAGAAAAGAGGCAAGCAATGCCTGTGTTAATACACACAGGCCCGCAGAGAAGAAAATCCCTTTGTGATTTTCCTCTCCGCTTGCTTGTTGAGGGCAGCGCCCCCAAGCCCCTTTGAACACAGAATTTCATTCTGTGGCTGCGCGTTCTGCGAACGCTTTTGACCAGGACCAGCTTACCGCTGGCCGTGGTCTTTTTCTTTTTCAACATCCTGTTCTACCTCCATTTTCAGCACTCGATCTACATTTGCCTTTGCCGTTAAAAGCTCCCGCATTTCCTCACGGGAACGCCGGTACTCGGCATAGGTCTTTTTCTTTTCTTCCAGCAATTTCGCATACTCTGTCTGCAACTCTCTGACCTTGGGCAGCTTCTTGACGCCCATCTCATCAAAGGCATTCTTAGCAGCCTGGTGGAGCAGAATTTCTTCCTCATGTTCCTCCCGGAATTTCTTAGAGTAACCCGCCTTGCGGTATGCCACATAGACCTCACGGGTCTTGGCATAATTTACGATGTGAGTACGCAGAACAGCGATCTCTGCCATGCGCTTTTCAGCCGCTTTGATCTGCGCCGAAAGATCATTGTGATGTGCCGTGGCAGCCGCAGCCTTTTCTTCCAAAACCGCATACTCCAGCAGGTTATTCTCTGACAAGTAATTCATGGTCTGCGCCATCTGCTTGAGGTTGAACACCTTGGCCCATCGAGCATAGCCAGCACCTTTTCCAGCCTGCAATTTTGCCTGAATGTCCACCAGCAGATTGATCTTTGGCGGCTCTGCCTGTGCGACTGTTTTCTTTCGCGGGGTATGTGCTTTCTTCCCGGAGAGAACTGCCCGCAAATCTTCCAATCCATATCCTTCGCCCAGACTGTCCATGCGGGCGGCTTTCTCCCAACCAGAGAGCTTCAGTCGATACGATTTTCCGCGCTTTGAGACTTCACAACCATACTCTTGCAACAGCTTCAGCAGTTCTTCAAAGTCAGCAGGACTTTGTGATAATGCGTTGTCAATCGCCACACGAAGCAGCTCTCGGTGAGAGGGCTTTGCCTGATCGCCCAGCCATTTGTTATAGCTCTTTCCGTGAGGTTTCGGATTCTCTACAATGGACAGTCCATTTTCAATGCAAATGGTGTCACTTAACCGGCGAACCGCCTTGGTGCTGCCCCAAAAGTTTCGGAATTTCCGGTCATATTCTAAGCTGACCGATGACCAGATAATGTGATTATGAATGTGCGACTTGTCTATGTGAGTGCAGACCACAAAGGCATGATTGCCTTTAGTAAAACGCTTTGCAAATTCTACGCCCAGCCGGTTTGCTTCTTCCGGGGTAATCTCACCAGGGCGGAAGGACTGGCGCACATGATAGGCAATCACATCATCTGTACCACGCACTCGTCCGGTAGCGGCAATGTACTGCCGCTTTGCCAGAAGGAACTCCGCATCCGCAGTCCGGCTGTCACACGCATAGCCGGTAATGAGCCTGCCGTTATCTGTTTTCTTTGGATTGGCCACATAGTCGATGATGTCACTGATCGCCCGACTCTCTGTGCGGCCTTTGCCGACATGAAGCGGCATGATTCTTGTAGTTGCCATAATAGAAGGCCCTCCTCTCATAAATATTTTTGTTTTCGCTGAACTCTTTGCTTCTATCGTTGCAATAACTTCCTCCGCTGGGTATAATAAAAAAGAACATTCTACAACCTCAAAGGAGGGATTTCTATGATAGAACAGCTCATTGCTGAAGCAACAGAATGTGATTTCAAAGTTGCTCTCGAAATAAAAAAGCCAAAAAGCTGGTTAAAAAGTGTCAGTGCCTTTTCCAATGGAATCGGCGGCACTCTGTTTTTCGGAGTCTCCGATGACCGGGAGCCTATCGGCTTGTCCGATGTTCAAAAGGATGCTGAAGCGATCAGCCGCTTAATCAAAGAACGTATCACACCATTACCTCAGTTTATCTTAAAACCATTACAGGAAGATGGTAAAAACCTGTTGGCTCTGGAGGTTTCTCCTGGCCGCAGCACCCCATACTATTACAAGGCAGACGGAGTGATGGAAGCATATATCCGTGTTGGAAATGAAAGCGTAATTGCCCCGGATTACATTGTGAATGAACTGATCTTAAAGGGAACCAATCAGTCCTTTGACACCTTAACAACAGAAGCTGTGAAAAAGGATTACAGCTTTACACTCTTGGAGGCAACCTATCTGGAACGAACCGGCCTCCGCTTCGAGCCATCCGATTATGTCTCCTTCGGTTTGGCTGACAAAAATGGGTTCTTGACCAATGCCGGAAAGCTCATGACCGATCAGCACACAGTTTATAACTCCCGTATGTTCTGTACCCGGTGGAATGGCTTGGAAAAAGGCTCTATCTTTGATGATGCGCTGGACGATAAAGAATACGAAGGGAATCTGATTTATCTACTGAAAAGCGGCAGTGAATTTATTCGCAATAATTCCAAAGTCCGTTTTGTCAAAGAGGCACAGTATCGTGTAGACAAGCCGGATTATGCTGAACGAGCTGTGACAGAGGCTCTTGTCAATGCGCTTATCCATCGTGATTATATTGTGCTTGGCAGCGAAATCCATATTGATATGTTTGATGATCGGGTGGAAATCACATCTCCGGGCGGTATGTTTGGCGGCGGCTCAATTCAGGAATACGATATTTACAGTATTCGTTCGATGCGACGAAACCCTGTGATTGCTGACCTGTTCCACCGCATGAAGTACATGGAACGCCGTGGAAGTGGCCTACGCAAAATCGTCAGTGAAACCGAAAAGCTGCCTGGATACACAGAGGCATATAAGCCCGAATTTTCCTCAACAGCGACAGATTTCAGAGTCATCTTGAAAAATGTAAACTACATCATGTGCGGTGCTTCCGCACATGATACAGCACATGATGCCGCACATGATACATCTGTGATCAGCAAGCAAAACTTGCTATTGGAATTTTGTGCAGACCCTAAAAGTCGAGATGAAATGCAAGCATATATTGATGTTTCCAGCCGTTCTCACTTCAGCAAATATTACCTCAAGCCTTTATTATCTTCTGGTAAACTTGAAATGATGTTTCCAGACAAACCCAAAAGCAAAAACCAGAAATACACTACCGTTCATTCCAAATAAAAAAGCCGCCACTTCAAAATTAACAGTGAAGTGACGGCTCTTTCTATCGCCGGAATACGAGTTCCTGAAATGAAAAAAGCACCCAGCATTTATACTGAGTGCCTACATTAGAATCGTATTTAATTGTTCAGATTTGGTCAGATTATGCCAAACTCTCCAGCGAAAAATCCGGTGTCTGAGAGTGCCAAATCACCCTCAAAAATACCCCCGAAATTGCTCTCTGGTTGTCCTATTTTTTAACCACTAAGGCCGTTTTTTGACCCCATTTTTGCCGGTTGTCCTATATTTAACCACTAAAAATTGGGTGAAAACGGCTCTCGTTTGGTCAAATCAAGTCAAACTATATCAGCCCGTTTAGGTATAAGAAAACCACGGAAAACCTTGATTTTCCGGGGTTTTTGAACCATTTTGATATAGTCTGAGCAGTCGATTATCGCTTGCTGAACTGCGGAGCGCGACGAGCTGCTTTGAGACCGTATTCACCTGACCTTGATCCAAAAAGACCAGTATTCATGCGGTTTTTCGGGCTTTCCTCTCTCAGTAAACCCATAGGTAAACCCACGAAATCGCGAAATTTTTGGTGCAGTTTAACGCAGCCCGAATGCAGCATTCACAACGCTGCTTAATTCCTCAGGTTTATTATACTTGACTTTCGCATAGATGTCCATAGTCGTTTTGCTGTTCTCATGGCCTGCCAGATACTGCACCGTCTTGGGATCAACACCTTTGTAAATCAGATTGGTGATGTAGGTGTGCCGCAGCATGTGCGGAGTCACCTTGAAGTCCATCGTATACACCAGTTTGGGATTATTCGGCTGATGCTCACCAAGCCTTGGCTTTATTCTATGCTTGATGGACTGTCCATTTACATAAGTGTAATAACAGCGTTCTGCAGTAGAACGGACTGTTATGTACTTCCAGACTCTCACAAACTGTGTTTCCGTCAAAACAGTTCCCTTCGAATTCGAGATCACATATTCCGATTCTGATTTTTCCCTTTCTTCCTTGAGACAGGCTACCAGGCATTTTGGAATCGGAACATCTCGTTTTGCTGCCGGTGTCTTCAATAGCGTGTTGACTACCGGCTCACCGCCTTCCACATGCCATGCACGCCTTACCGAAATGTACGGCGTTTTTTCATCCAGGAATACGCAGTCCCATTTTAATCCAAGGATCTCTTCTCTACGCAATCCCGCGTACAAACCGATCATCACGAAGACATACGGTGGAAGCTCACGAATGCTATCCAGCATAATGGCAGTCTGTTCATCCGTCAAAGCCTCGCGCCGTTTCGCTGGCTTTCCGCCTCTTGCGCAAATCGTTTTGGATGGATTTTCTTTAATCACCTTGCTCTCTTCTGCTGAATTAAAAATGTTCTTAATCAGCATATTGAGCTGACCATACATTCCGGAAGAACCTTTTGATAACGGAACCATCAGCAGCCGCAGGTCATCTGTGGTCACCTCGTCCATATACATCTGTCCAATCGGACCCACGATGTACCGATTCACCATCCGTGCGTATCCTTCCAACGTATTAGTTCTTACCGTTCCAGACCGCATCAGCAACCATTTTTCACAGTACTCTTCCACGGTCGGATTCTCTCTATGGAAAACCACTTCCGCGATTTTCTTCTGGGCATCTTCCACCCGGTCATACAATTCTTCGCGTGTCAGCCCGTAAATCGCCACTCTCTTTCCGTCTGCATCTGTAATCCGGGTGCGGTAATACTGTA
>OJQR01001422.1_pt1 | contig 10699 bp, 8 predicted proteins | sample 1599011 | NCBI WGS metagenome assembly OJQR01 (sample SAMN03922456, study PRJEB24848) | human gut metagenome | isolation source: stool sample | host: Homo sapiens | place: Germany | collected 2009-11 | reverse complement strand
ATCTACACCTAAGCCTTCGTCGGCAGCGTCAGATGTGTATAAGAGACAGACACAATTTCCATCTACATTCGGAAGTACATCTACAACAGGATACTCCAGTCCTTTCGGCAAAGGCTATCGTGTCAATAACTTTGGAACAGGAAGCTCAACAGGTGTACATATTTTGGACTAAAGTCCTCTTTCAGGAAAAGCAGAGTTTGATTTAACTATCTCATAGTATTCATTCTTATCAATATTGACACCCATATTTTTAATATTGATTGTGAATTTCTTTTTCTTACTCTTTTTTAGTTTTGAAATATTATTGCCTGACAATTGAATTACCTTCTCCAACTTGAACAATTGTCGGCTTATGAGTCTTGATTTCTTCCGGCGTCAGTTCTGCATATGTAACAATGATAATCTTATCACCCGGCTGTGCTTTACGTGCAGCCGCACCATTTAAGCAGAAACATTTTGAACCTCTTGCACCTTTTATTGCATAGGTTTGAAATCTTTCTCCATTATTTATATTAAGGATTTCAACTTTTTCCCATTCCAGTATATTTGCTTTTTCTAAAAATTCTTCATCTATCGTTATTGAGCCAACGTAGTTTAAATTTGCATCTGTAACAGTTGCTCTGTGTATTTTTGAATTTAAAAAATGTCTTAACATATCTACCTCGCACATTTTATATTAGCATGGGGGTAAATAGAAATCCAGCATAACTATATATTATTGGGGAATGTTTTTTTACACCAGAGGTTTAAACTTAAATAAAAGGAGGTCAAAGTGTTAGATTTATTCATCCTGGAAACATGTCCATACTGTCGCAAGGTTATGTCATTTCTTGACGAAAAAGGAGTTAAGTACAATAAAGTTGATATTACAGACAAACCCTCAGAAGAAGCCTTAATTAAAATGGGCGGAAAAAGACAGGTACCGTTTTTGGTTGATACTGATAGAAACATACAGATGTATGAGTCAGATGATATTATTGAATATTTGAAAACGGTAATATAGGGCTGCAACCAACATGCGTAACACCTAAAGGCGGGCTTGGAGTCTTAATACATACTTGTAGTTGCACTAAACCAGCCGCCCAATGTCTACGTGCGTAGCATAAGGCAAACCCTCAGAGCGCACGACTCTGAGGGTCATTGAAAGGACCTTTATTATCTCTATTATTTTCTCTACGTTTACAAGTTTATTAAATCAGGTTCAAAGCTATAGAAGGCAATTGGTTAGCTGTTGATAACAGTGTTGCAGTTGCCTGCTGAAGAATCTGATATTTAATATAGTTTGAAGATTCAGTTGCTGCGTCAGCATCCTTAATTGTTGAAACAGCTTCGGTTAAGTTTTCTCTCTGAATATCTGTTGACTCAATTGCGGATTCTAAACGGTTCATGTAAGCACCGATTTTTGTACATCTAAGAGATACATTATCAATTGCTTCGTCAATGTAGTCAATGAATTCACGAGCAGATGAATCATTTCTATAAATTGCATTACACATATTTGTTATAGAAATAGAACTTCCGTCTTTTGTTTTATTGATAGTTGCATCACCATCAGCAGCTGTGATTACACCATTTTCTGCAAGAGCAGCTGCAAGTGCAGATTCATATGAGCCTGATTTATATATCAGATTTCCCTGAGCATCTTTTTTAGGGGTACCGTCAGGATTAAGCTCTCTTGCTCTATACTCATAAGTATCATCAGCTGTACTTGAGTTCAAATTAATATAGCCGCCTTTAGTCGTAGATTTGAATCCCATTATAACTGTAGACTTTGCGCTAGCAAAGAGGAATGCATCCATCTTGATAACACATCGTTTATCAGAATACAAACCTACCTGCAGGTTAATATCTTCAGTTCTTGAGCCATCCAATAGATATGCATCGTTAAAGTCAGTAATTTCACAAAGACGGTTAATTTCATCCATTCTCTGCTGAACTTCAAGACTGATAGCATCTAAAGAAGCAGAACCATAAGTACCGTTGGCGGCCTGCATGGTCAAATCTCTAATTCTCTGTAAATAATCGTTAATGATATCTAAAACACCTTCTTGAGTTGTTAACATATCCAATCCCATTTGAGCGTTTGTTTCAATGATATCGTAACCGCTTATTTTAGCTTCCATGCCGTTATAAACTGCATAACCGGCTGCGTCATCCGCTGCAGAGTTTATCTTGAAGCCGGTAGATAATCTCTCCATTGCTGTGTTCATGCCTTTGGTTGCATCTCTAAGATACTTTTGACATGTGAGGGATGACAAATTCGTGTTAATTGTAATCGTTGAAGTTGATCCCATAATAATTTCCTTTCAATAAATTATTTTGCCTTTCCCTTATATCTACGGCACTAATTTTTATAACTTTACAACTTTAGTTAGAGAATACTCCATATGGAGTAGATACAGAGTTTAAACCCTTATAAACAAAGGCTTTCAACAATCTTAAATCAGATAATATTTAATTTATTCTAATACTTTAGTTAGAGAAAATTACCCGACTTTCTTACCCGTCAGGGGAGTAAAATTCATCCATCTATTCTTATATTCTTATTTTTACAGGGAGGGTATTATGAATTTAGAACATTCAAAAACATTACAATGTCTGGTCAATGCATTTGCCGGCGAATCGCAGGCAAGAAACAGATATACATTCTTTTCAAAAGTAGCAAAGGAAGAAGGTTATGAACAAATAAGCGATATTTTTTTAGTTACTGCAGAAAATGAAAAAGAACATGCCAAGTTATTTTATAAACAAATTCCGGACTCAAAACACTTTCAGGTGAACGGAACTTATCCTTTTTCTTATGGTGATACCTACAGTAATCTGATTGCTGCAGCAAGCGGCGAAAGAGAGGAGTGGGAAATTTTGTACAAAGAAGCTGCACAAATAGCTAAAGATGAAGGTTTTGATGAAATATCACGACTTTTTGCTAATATTGTTGAGATTGAAAAAAGACATTCCCACAGATTTGAAACACTTGCAGGGCTGCTAAAAGAAGGAGCATTGTTTAAGAAAGAGGAAGTTACACAATGGGTTTGCAGAAAATGCGGACATACCCAAATCGGAAAAGAAGCACCATGTAAGTGTCCGGTTTGCGACCATCCGCAAGGTTATTTCGAATTGTTTGTTGAAAAATTTTAAATACAAATCAAAAACTCCGTTTCCAAGTTTTGAAACGGGGTTTTTGATTTGTAAATCTTTTGTAATATATACCTATTTTGCCACATATTTTTGATATGATTTTTATGGAATTAAGTTTTGGAGTTTAAATAAATGAGAAAAAATATTAAGACGCTTTTATGTGTTACAGCTTTTGTTGGCGCAATGTCATCTGGAATAGCTTTTGCGGATAATTTGACTATCTCTTCTGGCTCAACCGAAACAATTAGCCAGGAAGCAACATATGATAATATTATTAATGCTGGTACACTAAATAATAATGCAAGCTTGACAGTGGAAACAAGCTTGCAGAACAGCTCAAGTATTAACAATAGCAGCAGTATAGTAACAACAGAAATAACCAATCAATCCGGTGGTTCCATTACAGGTGTGTCTGGCAGCATTGAAATTAGCAATGGAGGAACAAATGACGGCAGTATCACCCAGAATATTGTGAATGTAACCGCTGGCACGCTGACTAATCGCGGAACCATTAGCGCTGAAACTTTTAACAACTCTGGACAGCTTACCGGTACCGGTAAGCTAATTGCGGCCGGAGGCAGCAATTCAACAACAATCGAACAAGATACAATTGAAATTACCGGAGATTATGCCAACAACGGTACTATGACCGCAAATAAAGAATTTACAAATGCATCTTCTGATATTACAGGTAACGGTAGTTTAATTATTAAAGATAGCACTGGCAACAGTTCAAATGGAGGAAGTATTTCTCAGGCGATTGTAAATATCAGCGGTAATAAATTCACTAATACTGGTTCTATTACGGCATCTCAGGAGTTTACAAACTCTGCTGCAAATTTAGAGAACAACAATACAATTACCTCAAACGGTTCTTTTACCAATACTGGTAATATTACAGGTCAAGGCAGCATTAGTGCAAACCAGAGTGGTACTAATTCCGGGAGTATAACTCAAAAAGAAGTTACAACCGGCGGGACTTTCAACAATGGAGATGGTACGACTGCCGGAACAATAACAACAGATAAACTCACAAACAATGGCACATTTAATAATAATTCAGGAAGCAGTATAATTTCAGATGAAATTATTAATAATGATAAGTTCATAAATAATGGCAGCATTGGCTCTTCATCAGATAAAGGTACTATTGATAATAAAGGAACATTTACTAATAATGGTTCTATAATTGCATCAACTATTACTAACGAAACCGGTAAAGAGTTTATCAATAACAGCGGGAATGAAATAACAGCAGATTCTTTTACTAACCAAGGCTCTGTTACCAACAATGGTACTATTAATGCAGGAAGTTTAAACAATTCCAGCAGCATTACGGGTAATACAGGTTCGTTAACTATTTCTAACGGGGGTACTAACAGTGGAACAATTTCTCAGAATATTGTTTCAGTTACCGGTGGAACTCTTAATAATGAAAATAGTATTACAACAAATGAGTTTAATAACTCTGCTACTATTTCAGGTAGTGGAAGCTTAACAGCCACAACCGGAAATAACAGCGGAAATATAACCCTGGATAATGTTACAATAAAGGGTGATTATACCAATACCGGTACAATTACATCTAACGATAACTTCACAAACTCCGGTAACATTTCTGGTGACAGCGGAAAATTAATTGTTAACAATGGTTCTAATTCAGGCAGTATTTCTCAAGACACTCTGGAAACCAGCGGTACATTTGAAAACACGGGAAGCATTATTGCAAATATTACCAACGGAGGAACTTTCACTAACAATGGTACTATCGGTACTAATCAAAACAAAGCAGAAATTACAAATAACGGAACATTCACTAACAATAATTCTGTTATAGCTTCTGCTATTACCAATAATGCGGATAAAACATTTACTAATGCCGGAAATGTAGTAACAGATACAATTACTAACAACGGCACATTTGATGGTAAAGGAAGCATTACAATTGGAGGCGGTGAAAACACAGGAACTATCACCCAGAATAATATTACTATTAACGGTAATTTTGCCAACAACGGCGATATGACTGCTAACAATAGCTTTTCGAGTAGTGCTGATATTACAGGAGGCGGAAACCTTAATATTAACAACGGTAACAATACCGGAAATATTACTCAAGGTGAAATTACAGTTGATGGTAAACTTACCAACACAGGCGGTTCTATAAGTGCCGGCTCTATTGCTAACAATGGTACTATATCTCTTGAAAACGGGTCATCTTTAGAAATTAGCGGTTCTGATGGAACTCTTGGCGGCATAATTGATGCAATTGGAACTGGAAATAATCTCGCTGCCGGCAATAACAACGTTACTGGAACTATAAATATAGGTAATTCTAGCACAGATTCTGACTTAACTCTTGAAAGCGGAAACGTTGTTGCTGATGCTGTTGTAAATATTACACAAAACGGCGAATTTAAGCTTGAAGGCGGAGAAACTACTCTTAACTCAAATGACACCTGGGCCGGAAAAGTAAGCCTTAACGGCGGAAAGCTGACAACAAATGTTACACAAAACGGTATCTTAGATGCTGATACTGGAGAGCTTACAGTTGGAAGCGGTTCGCTTACAATCGGACAAGGAAGCTCTATTGCCGGCGATGTAACAACGGAAATTGCTAATGGAACAACATTAAATGTTAATAATGGCGGAGAAGTAAAGCTTAATAGCGGCGATAACTGGAATGGAACAGTTTCTCTCAATGGAGGCAAACTGGATGTAAGCGGCTTGACAGCAAATGGAACACTTCACGGTAACAGCGGAGATTTAATAGCTGGAACAGGCAACTTAAATATTGGAACTGGCAGCTATATTGAAAATGAAGTTGCTATTCAAACAAGCGGTAATATTAATATTACAGGCGACGGTATTGTTGGAATTGATAATAATGATACCCTTGCCTCAAGCTCTGTAATATCTTTAAAAGATAATGGAACCCTCAATTACGGTAACACACAAAATCCAAGCTTTAAAATTGAAGCAGAATCTGGGAATTTGAATTTGTTAGAAAATTCAAATATGACAATTGATGGCAGCAGCTCTATTGCAGATGCAGTTGCTCTCGATATCCAAAAAAATGCGACATTAACGTTAGCAAGTGCTGAGATTAATCTTGATAAAGCGGATAAATGGAATGGTATTATTGATAATCAGGGCGGTACTATTAATACAGATAATGTAACACAGTCGTCAAGCACTGCGGCTTTGATTCAAAACGCTGGTACTACCAATATTGATAATACTTCAAATATAACACTTGGAGAAAAAAGTGAAATATCAGGCGGTGATATTAACATAACTAATAATTCTGTATTAAATACAGTTAATGCTCATATTACCGGCGGTAATATGACAATAGATGAAAACTCTGCATTTGTTGTTAAAAATGGTACATTTGAATTAGACAAAATAATAGCTTCCGGTGATGGAGCAATGCAAAATGCTTTAATCCATACTATGAACGGCGAACGAAACATGTCGTCTATCGGAGAGCTCAATATAGCAAATCAAGCAAACTTCAATATTGATATTCATGCAAGAAGCAACCAGATTACAAGTAATGACCAGTTTATGGTTGGAAGTATGACTGGTGATGGTGTTGCAAGAATTGATCAATGGAGCTTAAACGGAGATATATTTGGCTGGGATGCACCAATTGACAGAAATATCGTTCTTGATCATATATTTGTAGACAAAGATGGCAATCCGCTTGAAGGAAACATAGAAATAACAAGAGATGCAACCTTGACTCCAATCGGCTGGTATCAACTTAATCAGCATGGCAGCGGAGCCGGAGCTCTCTATTCTTTAGATATGATAAAGTTTAACCCTCATGTATTCAGAGGTCAGGTTACAACAATTGCACAATGGCAGAACCAGTTAGCAATTGATGATATGCTTTTCACTCATTCTATGGTTCTTCCTAGCTTTAAAGATGAGGATGGAGGTGTTGCTTCTTCAGGATTAATGGCAAACAGATATGCAGCAACAAATCCATTATTTGCACCATACCAGTATTCCCGCAAAGACGGTGGACTATGGTACAAAATGTATGGTAACTTTGAAAACCTGAACATGAATCTTTCCGGTTTGGGCAGAGTCGGCAATAACTCTTATGGTGCTTTAATCGGTGCTGACTTCGGGTTAAAAGAACTAAAAAATGGTTGGAAATTCATGCCGACAGCATATATTGGCTATAATGGAGCCCATCAGACTTACCCGGGAGTTGGAGCTTACCAGAATGGCGGACAGGCTGGTTTCCTCGGAACATGGTATAAAAATAACTGGATTATCGGAGGTTTAGTATATGGCGGCATATATGACAATGTCATGAATGTAGGTGGACACGCTGATAATACATTTAACTACTTCGCAGGTGCTGCGACTAAATTTGCTTACAATTGGAGATTTCATAGAGATTGGGTATTGCAGCCTAACTTTATGGCAGCATACAATTTCTTCGGGCAGCAAAACTGGCACTCTGATTACGGTCAAATGGGAATGATGGCCGGTATGCTTAATGGAGTTAACGTTGCACCTGGTATTAACTTAATATGGGAAAAAGAAACTTTCAGTATCTACGGAACACTGCAATATATGTACAATGTAAACGGCGCAGTCGGGGGACAGGCTGGTAATGTAGGTCTTCCTCAGCTCGAAATGGAACGCGGATATATTCAGTATGGTATCGGTTTCACAAAGAAATTTACAGATAGATTTTCAGGTTATCTGCAAGCTGTTCTACGAAATGCCGGAAGAACCGGCTGCGGTTTCCAAATGGGCTTTAACTTCCTGTTAGGTAAATAGGAAAAGAAAAAAAGAGCCGTATAAACGGCTCTTTTTTTTTCTTAAATCCAGCTATAATTAACTCAAGGCCAATAAAGATTTTACTGAACGAGCATTTTCTTTTACAGCTTCATCAGAGTGCATGTTGATTGTATCATCTAAAATTTTTATAACTTCTGATTTATCTTTTAAAGAAAGAATTTCATTAATAGTGCTCATAGCAACAGCAGGAGAAAGGTCATTAATACCTTTACCTTGATTGATAATCACAACTTTTAATGAATCGTGCAAATTTTTCTTTACTAGAGCACGTGATGTGTATTCTCTAATTTCATTATCAGGAGAATTAGTACCTAATTCTTCCAGAACTTGAATTGAGCTTGTGTCTTCATGAGCTGTAAGAGCATCAATAATTTCAGCAATATTTTTATTCATTATGCAGCCTCTCTTTCAGACATAAGGTTAATTTCATGTTCCCACATAGCTTTTAAATCTTGAACAGGAGTATCCTTTGTGATTTTGTTGTGATGAACACTGCTAATTAAAGAATTCCACTTATCAGCAAGTCCTTTTCCAATATCAGTAACGTCTTTATTCAAGAAGGACATTTTATTTGAAATGCTGTTACCTAGACCGGAAATTGAATTAGAAAGACCTTTTCCAATGTCAGCAACATCCATGCTCATTGTATTATTCCAAGCTTCTGAGATATTTTTTATACCGGCAATATCAGAAATATTTGTATTTTTAGCGTAGTTCCAAGCACTTGAAATACCGCCTCTAACTCTGTTTACAAAGTTTACGATTGATTCAGGAAGTAAAGACTTCATTTTAGTCATGCTGCCTGCAACAGAAGATGAAATCATCTTCAATTTGTTTACTTTCTTTTGTTCAAATCCGTCGAAAACATCGGCAAATGGCAAACTGTTCCCCTCAAAGTTTGAGTATTTGAACGGATTTGGGGTTGTGATATTGCGAGATGTTTTGAACGGATTAGCAATTTTCTGCCCAAGGTTTAAACCTACGTTGTTAATTTTTGACATACTATTCCTTTCTTTATTCTCAGACTCTTTTACATTTATAGCTTAACAATATTAAAAAGAAAATAAATCATTAGAATAGATGATTATTTTATGCAAAAAATCTATAACTTTGGTATGAGAAAAAAAGGATTAGATATTAATCTAATCCTTTTTTATTATTTCTGGTAATCTTTTCGTCCGATATAATCCTCCCAATATGTCCTTGAACTATCAAGCGGACTAATATCATTAATAGCGTAATATGCGCAGTTCAAACCTTGATTATGATTATAACAATTTGCAGCCCCTCTTAGAGCACCAGCCTCCCAAGCAAAACCTTGTCCGTCATACCAATTCTTTGGATGTTCCTGTCCATCCGGAATTACCTCTCCATCAACTGTAAACAGGAATGAAAATATATCTATACCAAAAGTGTTTGGTCCTTTTTGCCCATTTGTATCAATACAAATTCTAGGCCCATTATACCCTTCTTTAGGAGCATCATCAAAACTTATTAATCGTCCTAAAGAATCAGATCTTATACCAGTCGTATCACACGGCCAATTCTGTTTTGCATGAGTTTTTAGTGTATAAAAATCATAGGGTTTGGTAACAGATGAATCAGAATCATGACGCCAATCACTTACCTTAGACATAGTCGCCAGATAATCTCCAAACTCTTTGTAAAACTCTGTTGACCCATTTATACGGTAATATTCAGAAGCTGTCATTGAGTGATTCGCCTGAAAATATGAAGCAAAGTCATTTAACTCTGCATAAGCTTTCTGTAAATGAGCATGATGTTCAACAATATCTCTCTTTGCCATCAATCCGGGCAATGCGACTACAGCAACAATTCCACAAATAGTCAGAGTTATAAGCCCTTCAGCAAGTGTGAACCCTTTTAATTTTTTCATCATCTCTCCTTATTAACCATTAGTTTTAAAATTAAAAACAGAGGGGATGGGATTCGAACCCACGGTAGAATTGCTCCTACACAACCTTTCCAAGATTGCACCTTAAACCGCTCGGACACCCCTCTTCGCGTTAATTAATATTGTACTAAAACTAAACAAGATTGTAAACCCTAATATTAAAGAAAGGATGCCAGAGTAACGGCATCCAACAGACTAGACAAATCCTTATTGCGCATACTGCCCTGTATGCGTTAATAAAAACTCGTTTTTACTATTTATCTGTCAGCCGTTTCTACTCCTAAGGGTGTACTGCGCACCATGTGAAAGGGGTATGGTGCGCATCCCCTATCATACTGATATCCTTATGTTTATTTAGAATAGACGATTGAATAATTGCTTTTTACCGCAATTTTCTGTATAATTTATTTGTTGACTTAAGAAACTACATTCTTTTTCATCACATTTAAACACTATGCGTTAACATTGTGTTTTCCAAACTATTTTGCTTACAAAGAAAGTATACCACAAGTAAACTAAATAGTCAAGCATTAGTATACCGATAGGCAGCCATGAATTTTTTAGAGCTTCAAGATACTTTACAAAATTTAACTAATCAGAAAATTTTTCTCGCTGATTTTGCCAAAATTCTTGATTGCGGCAAAGCTAATATTAGCAAAAGGGCTAAAAATAACAGTGAGATTACTGTATCTGAACTCCAAAAAATCGAAAAATATTATGGAGTTTCCATATACAAACCTGAGCTTGCAAAAGAACCAGAACTCTTGCCGGATTTTAACCTTGGCATTCAGTACGATTTTGACCAGTGGGGCAAACGTA
>OJQR01001420.1_pt1 | contig 10713 bp, 10 predicted proteins | sample 1599011 | NCBI WGS metagenome assembly OJQR01 (sample SAMN03922456, study PRJEB24848) | human gut metagenome | isolation source: stool sample | host: Homo sapiens | place: Germany | collected 2009-11 | reverse complement strand
GCGACCTCTACAAGGTCACCCCCATGCTCATCGAGGCCATCCGCGCCGCCAAGGCCGCGAAGTAAGAGGCACATTGCGCCACCAATACAGCGGAGGCCCTCCCCGGAGGGCCTCCGCTTTCTATCACAGCGGGGGAGGGGTTCCATGGCGGAGCGGAACGCAAAACTGATTCTCATGGTGGGTGTGCTGGGCGTCTCCGCCTCGGCCATTCTGGTGCGGTTTTCCCAGGCGCCGTCCGGGGTGACCGCAGCCTACCGCCTGGGCTGGACGGTGCTCCTGTTGCTTCCGGTAGTGCTCCTGCGGTGCCGTGCGGAGCTGAGGCGGGTGACGGCGCGGGATTTGGTCCTGTGCGGGGCCAGCGGCGTTCTGCTTGCACTCCACTTCCTCACATGGTTTGAGTCCCTTAAGCGTACCAGCGTGGCCTCCTCCACGGTGCTGGTGAGCACCGAGGTGATTTTCACCGCCCTGGGCTTCGCCCTGTTCCTGCATGGAAAAATCCCACGGCTGGGGGTGTGGGCCATTCTCCTGGCCTTTGGGGGCAGCGCCCTGCTGGCCCTCTCCGGAGGCGGCGGGGCAGGGGGGCTGTCCGGCAACCTGTTGGCCCTGGCTGCGGCCTCGGCCGCCGCCGTCTATACCCTCATCGGACGGGTACAGCGGGGCCATCTGTCTACCACGGTCTACACCTTTCTGACCTATCTGGCCTGCTTTCTCACCCTGCTGTTGGGCACCGCCGCGGCGGGGACGCCCCTGACGGGCTACGGCGGCCGGGAGTGGCTCATTGGTCTGGCGTTGGCGGTGCTGTGCACTCTCCTGGGACACAGCCTGTTTAGCTGGTGCCTGAAGTACCTGTCCCCATCCTATGTGTCCGCCGCAAAGCTGTGTGAGCCGGTCTTCTCCTCCCTGGCGGCCATCCCACTGTTCGGAGAGGTGCCCGGTCCACTCCAGCTTGCCGGAGGCGCGGCGGTGCTGGGAGCTGTCCTCCTCTACACCTGGGCGGAGCGTGAAAAAACTCCTGCCGGATGAGTCCGGCAGGAGTTTTTTCAGTCGTTAGGTGCCGAGGGCGGCCACGATAAAGGGCTTGAACTTGTCCCAGTAGCCCATGATGAAGATGATGAGCACAATGACGGGCAGGACGTACTTGAAGTAGAGGCGGAACTGGGCGGGGAAGCGGACGCCTCTGCCCTGGTTTGCTTCCTCCAGGAAGTGGTCGTAGCCCCAGCCATACTTTTTGGATACACAGCAGAACAGCAGGTAGATCATGGAGCCGATGGGGAGCAGGTTGTTGCTCACCAGGAAATCCTCCCAGTCCATAATGCCCATGCCCAGGGCCTTCACGCCGCTCCACAGGTTGTTGCCCAGCAGACAGGGCAGGCTCAGCAGGAAGATGAGCACCAGATTGGCCAGTACCGCCCTACCACGGGAGATACCGAAGCGGTCCATCCAGCAGGCGAGGATATTCTCAAACACGGCGGTTACGGTGGACAGGGCGGCAAAGAACAGGAAAACGAAAAACAGCGCGCCCCAGAGCTGGCCGCCCGGCATGGCGTTGAACACATTGGGCAGGGTCACAAAGATCAGGCTGGGGCCCTGGCCGGGGTTGACGCCGAAAGCGAAGGCGGAGGGGAAGATGATCAGGCCGGAGACAAAGGCAACGCAGGTGTCCAGAACACCCACGTTGATGGCCTCGCCGAACAGGCGGCGCTCCTTGCCGATGTAGCTGCCGAAAATGGCCATGGCGCCAATACCCAGGCTGAGGGTGAAGAAGGCCTGTCCCATGGCGTCATAGATGGCGCGGAACAGCCGAAAGCTACCGTCGGCATCGTACATCAGGTTGTGGAAGTTGGGCACCAGGTAGAACTTCACGCCCTCCATGGCACCGGGAAGGGTGAGGGCGCGGACGGCCAGCACTACCAGCAGGGCCAGCAGGCAGAGCATCATGGCCTTGTTGACCTTCTCCACGCCGTTTTTCAGGCCGCGGCTGCAGATCAGCATACCCAGCACCACCACGATGCCCATGAACAGAAGCTGAATTCCTACGTTGCCCTGCATGGCGCCGAAAGCGTTTTCCACACCGGCGGCATCCAGGCCCCGGAATTCGCCGGCAGCCACCTTGAAGAAGTAAAGCAGCAGCCAGCCGGCGATGGTGGTGTAGAACATCATCAGCAGGTAATTGCCCGCCATGCCGAACCAGCCGTACCAGTGCCACTTGCTCCCCTTGGGCTCCAGGACCTGAAAGGAGGCCAGGATGCTCTTCCGGCTGGCCCGGCCCACGGAAAACTCCATGGCCATGATGGGCAGGCCCATGATGACCAGGAACAGCAGATAGATCAGCACAAAGGCCGCGCCGCCGTACTGCCCCACGATGTAGGGGAACCGCCAGACGTTGCCCAGGCCGATGGCGCACCCGGCGGAGATGAGCACAAAGCCCAGCCGGGACGCAAAGGTCTCTCTCTCTTTCACAATTGCATACCCTCCTTGGATCAGCCGCCACACGCGCGGCATTACACACATAATAGCGGATTTTGGAAGGTATGTCAATCAAAAGCGGCGCGTAACCCTTGTGTCATGGCGGAACGGGTACTTTTAAAGCCAATCAAGAACCACGTCCCGCAGGGTGACGGGGGAGACGCAGTTGCGCCGGAGGAGCTCCAGAAGCTGGTCAATGCGCTCCACGCTGACCGTGATGTTGGGCACCGATGCCTCCTCTCCGCCCGGTCCTGCCACCTTAACTCCATAGCTCTCGCAGGACAGGCCGCCGCCCAGCTCCATCTCGTCCACCAGAATGTAATACTGGAAGGAGTGTGCAGTGCCGTCCTCCTCTTCCCCCGTACAGGTATCGACTAATAGTTCCCTCATCTTGTATCTGCTCCCTTCTTCTTTGATCCGTAAGACCATTATATTGTATTTTCCAGCATTTGTAAAGGAGCGATCACCGCAGGTTTCGACACGGGAGGGCGGTTATGTCACCCGCAGAGAGGACTTCTGTCAACGAAAGCGCGAAGAAGGGGAGAGAACGGCGAGAATGGTCGAATTTGAGGGAGTGAATGTGGAAAGAAAAGAGGCGTCCGCCGGCAGCGGACGCCTCTTTGTGGAAAAAAGGGGCTAGGAGAGGGGAAAAGCCGCCTCCACGGCCTCGGAAATGGCCTCGGCAAAGGTGGGATGGGGGCGCACCGGGCGGAGCAGCTGCTCCGCCGTCAGCTCCAGCGTGACCGCCAAGGCGAGCTCGGAGATCAGATCGGTGGCCCGGTAACAGCACAACTGAGCCCCCAGCAGGGCGCGGCTCTCCCGGTGAAATACCAGCTTGACAAAGCCCCGCTTTCCCCCCTCGATGAGGGTACGGGCGTTGCCCCCCAGCACACACTTGCCGGCGGCACAGGGGATGCCCCGGGCCCTGGCCTCGTCGGCGGTGAGTCCCACCTGGGCCAGCTCTGGGCTGGTGTAGACGCAGGCGGGGATGGGGGCCACTCCGCGGAGGGGGGCGCGGCCCAGCAGGAGGTCGGCCACAAAGCGCCCCTCCGCCTCCGCCTTGTGGGCCAGCATGGCCCCGCCGATGGCGTCCCCGATGGCATAGAGGGAGGGGATGGAGGTGCGGAACTGTCCGTCCACCCGGAGGAACCCCCGCTCCAGCTCCGGCAGGAGGTCCCCGGTAAAGAGGCCGCCAGTGGCGGGCCGCCGCCCGGTGGCCACCAGGACAGCGTCGGCCTCCAGCCGGCGCGCCTCCCCCCGGTGGGTGAAGGCGACGGCAGGGCCGGGGGTGACGCCGGTGACGCCGGCTCCGGTGAGCACCTCCACCCCGTCCTGCCTGAGCTGCGCGGCCAGACTCTGGCCCAGCTCCCGCTCCAGGGTGGGCAGGAGGCGGGGGGCCGCCTCCAGGATGGTGACGCGGGCGCCTGCGGCGGCCCAGACATACGCCAGCTCCACCCCGATCACTCCGCCGCCGATGATGGCCAGACGGTCCAGGGGACGCAGATCGGACAGCAGGCCGTCGCTGGTGACTACACCGGGTGTGTCCAGGCCGGGGATGGGGGGCAGGGCGGGCTCGGAGCCCGCGGCGACCAGGATGTGGGCCGCCTCGTAGGCCGCGCCCCCCGCCTCCACCGTGTGGGGGCCGGTGACCACCGCCCGGTAAGGGATGAGCTCCACCCCGGCGGCCCGGAGCTGCTTCTCCTGGCCGGCGCGGAGGGTGGACACCACCCGCTCCACCTCTGCGGCCAGGGCGGGCCAGTCACAGCCAGGCCCCGCCCCGTGGAGGAGGGCCTTGGTGGGGACGCACCCCCGGTTGAGGCAGGTGCCCCCCACCTGGCGGGGCTCAAAGAGGGCCACGGACAGGCCGCCCTGCGCGGCCCGGAGGGCGGCGGCGCAGCCGCCGGGCCCTCCGCCGATGACAATCAGCTCATACACGGCTCAGCCCTCCGGGAAGGCGTACCGCACCACCGGGCGGCGGGCGGCGGCGGTCTCGTCGGGGCGGCCCACAGGCGTGCTCGCCGGGGCGGCGTGGAGGGCCTCCGGCTCCTCCTTCGCCCGGCGCAGAATCTCCGCCAGCACTGCCGCCGCCTCGTCCAGCGTCTCGGGGGACTCGGTCTCGGTGGGCTCGAACATCAGCGCCTCGTGGACGATCAGGGGGAAATACATGGTGGGCGGGTGGATGCCTGCGTCCAGCATGGCCTTGGCCACGTCCAGGGCGGATACCCCCGTCTCCTTCTTCAGCTCCTCCAGGGTGAGCACAAACTCGTGCATGCACAGGCCGGGGAAGGCGGCGGTATAGCCCGCCTCCTCCAGCTTCCCTTTGAGATAGTTGGCGTTGAGCACCGCCGTGTGGGCGGCCTCGGCCACGCCGGTGTTTCCCAGCCGCAGCAGGTAGGCCAGGGCCTTGACGACCACCAGGAAGTTGGCGTGGAAGGCCCGCACCTGGCCGATGGAGTGCTCTCCGCCGTTGCGGCACAGGGCGGAACCGGGCAGGAAGGGGGCCAGAAACGACTTGCACCCCACCGGACCGCTGCCCGGGCCGCCGCCGCCGTGGGGGGTGGCGAAGGTCTTGTGGAGGTTGAGGTGGCACACGTCGAAGCCCATGTCGCCCGGCCGGGCCACCCCCATGATGGCGTTGAGGTTGGCCCCGTCGTAGTAGACGAGGCCCCCGGCGGCGTGGACGAGGGCGGTGAGCTCCAGGATGTCTTTCTCGAAGAGCCCCACGGTGTTGGGATTGGTGAGCATCAGCCCCGCCGTGTCGGGGCCGCAGGCGGCCCGCAGGGCCTCCAGATCCACCAGCCCCTCGGGGGTGGAGGGGATGTTTTTGACGGTGAAGCCCGCCATGGCGGCGGAGGCCGGGTTGGTGCCGTGGGCGGAGTCGGGCACCAGGATCACCGTGCGGCCCGTGTCCCCCCGGCTGTGGTGGTAGGCCTTGATGAGCAGCAGGCCCAGGAATTCCCCATGGGCTCCGGCGGCGGGCTGGAGGGTGACGGCATCCATGCCGGTGATCTCACAGAGCAGGTGCTCTGTCCGGTTCAGGACGGCCTGAGCGCCCTGGACGGTGTGGGCGGGCTGGAGGGGGTGCAGACCGGTAAAGCCGGGCAGGGCGGCGGCCTCCTCCCCCAGCTTGGGGTTGTACTTCATGGTACAGGAGCCCAGGGGGTAGAAGCCGTCGCACACGCCGAAGGCCCGGCGGGCGAGGGCCTGATAGTGGCGGGACAGGTCGCTCTCCCCCAGCTCTGGCAGTCGGGGGGCTGTTTTCCGCCGGTACTTCTCCGGCAGGGGGGCGGCGGGCACGTCCAGAGACGGCAGAAGGCCGTTCCCCCGGCCGGGGCGGCTGCGCTCAAAAATCAGCTTCATCAGTCCAGCACCTCCTTGACAATGGACACGGCCTCGTCCAGCTCGGCTCGGCTCTGCTTCTCCGTGGCGCACCACAGCAGCCCGCCCTCCACCGGCCAGCCCCCCAGGATGCCGCGCGACTCCAGGGCGGAAAGCACCTTCTGGGGTTCGGGCAGATCGGTGACAAACTCGTGGAAGAAGGGGCCGGGGTAGCGCAGGGACACGCCGGGCAGCCGGCACAGCTCTGCGGCCAGGTAGTGGGCCTTGGCGTGGCACTGCTCGCCCACCTGCCGCAGCCCGTCCGGCCCCATGAGGGACAGGTAGACGGAGGCGGTGAGGGCGCACAGCGCCTCGTTAGAGCACACGTTGGACGAGGCCTTCTCCCGGCGGATGTGCTGCTCCCGGGCCTGCAGGGTGAGGACAAAGGCCCGCTCTCCCCGGCTGTCCCGGGTCTCTCCCACGATGCGGCCGGGCAGCCTGCGCATGAGGGACTGGGAGGCGGCCATGAAGCCCAGGTAGGGCCCGCCCCAGGACAGGGGGAGGCCCAGGGGCTGTCCCTCGCCCACGGCGATGTCCGCCCCGCAGGCGCCGGGGGACTCCAGCACCCCCAGGGCGGCGGGGTTGACCCCGACGATCAGTCTGGCCCCGGCAGCGTGTACCTGCGCGGCCAGGGCGGGCAGATCCTCGAGCTGGCCGAAGAAGTTGGGCTGCTGGACATAGACGCAGGCGGTGGTCTCATCCAGCAGTCCGGTGAGATCGGTGACGCCGTTTTCCGCCGGGGCCGCCGCCACCTCGGTACCCGCGCCGAAGCTGTAGGTCCGGATAGTGGAAATCACGTCCGGGTGGGCGGCGGCGGACACCACGGCCCTCGTCCGCTTCCGCTCCCGGCACATGGCCACCGCCTCCGCCGCGGCGGAGGCCCCGTCATACACCGAGGCGTTGGCCGCGTCCAGGCCGGTGAGCTCACAGATCATGGTCTGGAACTCGAAGATGGACTGGAGCACCCCCTGGCTGATCTCCGCCTGATAGGGGGTATAGGCCGTGACGAACTCCTCCTTAGAGGCGATGCGGCTCACCGCCGCGGGGATGTAGTGGTCGTAAGCCCCGGCCCCCCGCAGGATGGTGCGGAAGCGGATGTTCTGCTCCGCCAGGGCCTCCAGGGTGCGGCGGACCTCCAGCTCCGACTGGGGAGGGGGCAGGTTCAGGGGGGCGGTGAGGCGCACGGACTCCGGCACGTCCCGGTACAGCGCCTCCGGGCCGGACAGGCCCAGGGCGGCGTACTGGGCGGCCTGCTCCGCGGCGGCGGCGGGCAGATATCCGGCCATGTCAGCCCTCCTCCGCGGCACAGTGGACCTCGTAGGCCGCCGCGTCCAACAGCTCCTCCTCATCGGTCATCTGCTCCACCTGGATCAGCCAGGCCCCGTAGGGGTCCTCGTTCACCAGGGCGGGATTGTCCAGCAGCTCCTCGTTGACCGCCTTTACCACGCCGGACACGGGGGAGAGCACGTCGGACACCGCCTTCACCGACTCCACATCGCCGAGGGCCTCCCCGGCGGTGACAGGGTCCCCCTCCTGGGGCAGGTTGACAAAGACGATATCCCCCAGGGCGTGCTGGGCGAAGTCGGTGAGGCCGACGGTGCAGACGCCGTCCTCCTCCTTGAGCCACTCGTGGGATTTGGTGTAGCGCAGTTCCTCGGGAATGTTCATGGTGATAACCTCCTGTATAATTTAAGGTTGTTTTTATAAAATGAGCTGAAAAGGGGCGGCAGACGGCGTGGCCGGTTTGCCCTTATCCCCGCCGGTAGAAGGGCGTTTTGACCACCTGGGCGTCCACCCGGCGCCCCCGCACGTCCACCTGGAGCGGGGTGCCCGGCTCCTTGTACGCCGCGTCCACCAGGGCCAGGGCCACCGCCTGCCCCACCCAGGGGCAGTGGGTGCCGGAGGTGACCACGCCCACCTGCCGCCCGCCGTCGTACACCGGGCAGCCCTCCCGGGCGATGCCGCGCCCGGTCATTTGGAGACCCACCCGGCGGCGGGACACGGGGCGGGCCCGCTCCAGGGCGGCCTTGCCGATGAAGTCGGGCTTCTCCAGCTTGACGAAGATGCCCAGCCCCGCCTCGTAGGGGTTGATGGAGGGAGAGAGCTCGTGGCCGTAGAGGGGCATGGCGGCCTCCAGCCGCAGGGTATCCCGGGCCCCCAGGCCGCAGGGGAGGGCCCCGGCGGCCGTCAGCGCGTCCCAAAGGGCGGGGGCGTCCGCCGGGGCGCAGTAGAGCTCAAAGCCGTCCTCGCCGGTGTACCCGGTGCGGGAGACCAGGCAGGGCCGGCCGTCCACCGTGCCGTGGAGCACAGCGGTGTAGTTCTTCGCCGGAATGTCCGCCGTCAGGGTGCGCAGCAGCGCCTCCGCACCGGGCCCCTGGAGGGCGAGCTGGGCCGTCTGATCGGAGAGATCCTCCAAAGTGCAGTCCCCGGCCAGGTGGGCGGTCATCCAATCCCGGTCCTTGCCGATGTTGGAGGCGTTGACCACCGCCAGCCAGGCCGTGTCCGAACAGCGGTAGACGATCAGATCGTCCACCACGCCTCCGTCCTCGTAGCACATGGGGGAATAGCGGGCCTGGCCGTCCGCCATGCCGGAAAAGTCGTTGGTCATGAGCCGGTTGAGGTTGGCCAGGGCGTCGGGGCCCCGGAGGAGCAGCTCTCCCATGTGGCTGACGTCGAACAGGCCGCAGCCGGTGCGCACGGCCCTATGCTCGGCGATGACGCCGGAGTACTGCACCGGCAGCAGCCATCCGGCAAAGGGAACCAGCTTGCCCCCCGCCGCCGTGTGGCGGTCGTAGAGCGGAGTTTTGCGTTCCATTTCCATGCCCTCCTTTAAAATTGGGGTCAAAAAAAGCGCATGGCAATGCTGCCATGCGCCTCTGTTCGGTTGCCTGAGAGTTTTGCCCCCGTCGGCGCGGACTGCGGTCCGCTTTCCAGAGCCTCGTCCGGGGCCGGTCCTTCTGCCTGAGAGATCACTGCGCTGCCCCTTCGGCGGCGGCGGTGTGCCGCGCTCTCCCCACCCCATCATCCGACCATATGAACTTCAGTAGGACTTCTATACTTTATAGTATACGGGACGGAGGGGAAAATGTCAACTACCTTGTGCCGGGGAGTGGAGGGCGGCCTCTCCCCGGTGCTTCCCCCGGCAGATAAGCTGGGTCATGGTGCCCATAGGGCAATACACACACCATGAGCGGGGTTTGAAAAGCACCATTGTGACCAGCCCCAGCACCGTAGAGGTGAGCATGACGCTGTAAAAGCCAAAGGCGAATTGGGCCACGCCGGGGGAAAAGAGGGTTCCATAGTAGGCCCAGTGCCAAGGCAGCCGGAACGTCCAAAGCAGAGTGACGGCCTGGCGCAGCTCCTGCGCGCCGGCAAAGACCAGATATGTGCTCCAGAGCATCTGGAAGAACATCAGCAGAAAAAAGCCCAAAAACCCGTAGCGGAACGCCTTGCTTTTCATCCACCGGGGAATATCGGCCCGCCGGGAGAGGCCGAAGCGTCCACCCAGCAGGCTGAACAACTGTCCCCGTCCACAAAAGCGGTTGCAGTAGCCCTTATCCCCGCCCGCAAAGGCGATGACCAGAGGGATGAAAAAGCAGAGGAGGCCCAACCAGGTAAAGAGGATGTTGAAGAAGCCCAACACCAGATAGAGGAGAGAGGCGATCCAGAGGAAGTCATACCAGCGCTTTTTCATGGGCGATTCTCCTCCAGTGTAATTATGGTAGCCGGGCACTCCGCCGCGCACTTGCCGCAGCCGACGCATCGGTCTGCATCCACCCGGGCTGTGATACCGTTCCAGATTCGGATGGCGGAGAGGGGACAGACGCGGACACAGCAGCCGCAGGCCACGCAATCCGCCCCGATCTTTGCCGTTCTTCGGTGGTGTTTTTGCAAATCCATAGGCAACCTCCTTACTGAGATGCGCCCAGTATAGGGGATGGACGGGGCTGCCGTCTGTGATAAACTCACACAGATGTGCGGAAGTGTACGGCCTGCCGTTCGGGGCGGCATCTGGCGCGGGCCATTTTTCCGATGACAGATGCCCCATGTAACGCAAAAGCGCCGCAGACTGAAACCAATCTGCGGCGCATGTGTACTCAGAAGTTGTAGTCAAGGATCAGCCAGTCCAGGTCGTTGAAATCCTGCTCATCCAGGGACCAGTAGTTGTCGTCGCCCAGGGTGATCTGCACCACCTTGCTCTGGGCCTCCAGATACTCCGCCTCGGGCAGCTTTTCCAAGGTCAGGTCGATGACCAGGCGGCACCACTCCGCGTCATAAGCGGCGTACTCCTCATCGGTCATGGAGTCCACGTCCTGGCTGTAGAGAGCTTCGGCGCGGGCGTCGGGGGTGTCGCCCCACAGGGCCTCGGCAACCCGGTCAAATACGTCCAGAGGCTCCACAGTGACTTTGACGCCGAAGGTGCTGTCGTCCACCTCCGTGGCGGTATCCACGGTGTACTTGGCCTTGGCGTAGACCTGCTTATACATGTCAACTACCTCGGCCTTGAGTTCGTCGGTCAGGTCGTCGATCAGGAAGGCGGAGGCGAAAAAGTCAGCCTCGGTCTCCAGGCTGGACAGGTAGGTTTCCTCAGCCTCATTCTCGGTAATGTCGATCAGCTCCAGGAAGTCGGGATCATAAACGCCTTTGTAGTTCTCGTCCAGAATACCCTGAACATACGTGGTGGCATCGTCGGCGCTGAGACCACCGCCGCCGCAGGCGGAAAGGGATAGGACGAAGGTGAGGGACAGAGCGGCTGCGGTAACACGTTTCCAGATTTTGCGCATAGGGGTTCCTCGCTTTCTCTTCTCTTTTTTGAGTTCCGGTTCTCTTTATTTTATATAGTACGCGCCGGGGCGCGGACCGGATGGG
>OJQR01001417.1_pt1 | contig 10748 bp, 9 predicted proteins | sample 1599011 | NCBI WGS metagenome assembly OJQR01 (sample SAMN03922456, study PRJEB24848) | human gut metagenome | isolation source: stool sample | host: Homo sapiens | place: Germany | collected 2009-11 | reverse complement strand
GGCGGCGGCGTGACGCTGGCGCTGGCCGTCCGCCCCTTTGCACCCGATTGGAGGACAGAGCAATGAGTGAGAGTAAAAAGACCGTGTTCGTCGTGGGGCTTGGCCCCGGCGGCGGACAGTTTCTGACCGTGCAGGCGCAGAGCGCCTTGCAGCAGGCCGAGGTGTTGTGCGGCTATACGGTCTACATCGACCTTGTGCGCCCCCTCTACCCGGAAAAAGAGTGCTACACCACCGGCATGACCCGGGAGATCGACCGCTGCCGCTGGGCGCTGGACACCGCCCGGGCGGGTCGGGACGTGGCGCTGGTCTGCTCCGGCGACGCCGGGGTCTACGGCATGGCCAGCCCGCTGCTGGAGCTGGCCGAAGAGTACCCGGATGTCAATGTGGAGGTCGTCCCCGGCCTGACCGCCGCCCTCAGCGGCGGCGCGGTGCTGGGTGCGCCGCTGGCCCACGATTTCTGCGTCATCTCGCTGTCGGACCGCCTCACGCCGTGGGAGGTCATCGAAAAGCGGCTGGTCTGCGCCGCCCAGGGCGATTTCGCACTGGCGCTGTACAATCCCTCGTCCAAGGGCCGCCCGGACTATCTGCGCCGGGCCGTGGACGTCCTGCTGGCGAACGGCAAAGCCCCGGACACCCTCTGTGGCTATGTGCGGAACATTGGCCGGGAAGGGCAGGAAAAGCACATCCTGCCTCTCAGCCAGCTCCGGGACACCGAGGTGGATATGTTCACCACCGTCTTTGTGGGCAGCGCCGCCACTCGCGCGCTGAGCGGGCGGATGGTCACGCCGCGGGGGTACCGCCGATGAACGTCGTCGTTTTCAGCGGCACCACCGAGGGGCGGGCGCTTTCCCGCCAGCTGGCGGCGCTGGGCATCGAAGTCACCGTCAGCGTGGCCACCCCGCTGGGACAGGAAGAGCAGGGGAGCACCCCCGGCGTCACCGTCCGGTGCGGGCGGCTCCTGCCCGATGAGATGGCCGCGCTCTTGGGGGATGCCGCCCTCTGCATCGACGCCACTCACCCCTACGCAGTGGAGGCGACCAAAAACATCAAAGCAGCGGCAGAGAAGGCCGGGGTAGGATACCTCCGCCTGCTGCGTCCGGCCAGTCCGCTGCCGGAAAACTGTCTCGTCTTTGAGAGCGCAAAGCAGGCAGCCGAGGCGCTGGCCGCAAAAGAGGGCAACCTTCTATTGGCCACCGGGGCCAAGGAGCTGGCGCAGTTTGCGGCCATCCCGCCCGAGCGGCTCTACCCCCGTGTCCTGCCCACGCTGGAAAGCATCGCGGCCTGCGAGGCGGCGAATATCCCCCACCGCAACATCATCGCCATGCAGGGCCCCTTCAGCTTTGCCCTCAATCAGGCCATGATGGAGCAGTTCCATATCCGCTGGCTCGTCACAAAGGACGGCGGCGCAGCCGGAGGCTTCGACGAAAAAGCCGCCGCTGCCTCTGCTGCCGGTGCGCAGCTGGTGGTCATCCGCCGCCCGCCCGAGCAGGGCGAGACGGCTTCCGAGGTGCTGAAACGCTGCAAGGAGATGATAAGATGAACGTGACACTCATCGGCATGGGCTCCGGCCAGCCGGAGAACCTGACCCTTCAGGGCCTGGCCGCACTGCGGCAGGCCGACCTCATCCTGGGCGCACGGCGTCTGCTGGCAGTTCTGCCTGCCGGCTGCACCGAGAACCGCGCCGCCGCCTACCGCCCCGACGAGGTGGCAGAGCTGCTGCAAACTTCCGGCGCAGAGAACGCCGTGCTGGTCTACAGCGGCGACACCGGCTTTTACTCCGGCGCGTCTGCCATGATGGAAAAGTTGGAGGCCCTCGGCGTCCGCGCCCGGGTGCTGCCCGGCCTTTCCAGTATCCAGCTGCTGGCGGCGGCGCTGGGCCGTCCGTGGCAGGGGTGGAACCTTGTTTCGGCCCATGGCCGCACCTGTGACCCGGTGGCCGAGTGTATGCAGGGCAGACCCACCTTCTTCCTCACCGGCGGCAGCGAAGACCCCGCCACCCTCTGCGCCCAGCTGGCGGCAGAGGGCTTCGGGGACGTGCAGGCTGTTGTGGGCCAGTGCCTCGGCACGCCGGAAGAGAAGATCTTCCGCGGCAGCGTCAAAGAGCTGGCCGCAGGCCGCTTCAACAGCCTGAGCGTCCTTCTCGTGGAGGCGGCGGAGGTGCTGCCCCGCCGCGCCCCGGGCCTGCCGGACGAAGCCTTCGAGAGGGGCGACGTCCCCATGACCAAGCAGGAAGTCCGGGCCGCTGTGCTGGCGAAGCTGGCCGTCCGCCCGGAAGACATCCTGTGGGACGTGGGGGCCGGGACGGGCAGCGTCAGCGTGGAGCTGGCATTGGCCGCGCCCCGAGGCCGGGTCTACGCGGTGGAGTGCAGGCCGGAGGGCTGTGCGCTCATCAAAGCCAACCGCGAAAAATTCAGGACCCGGAACCTCGTCCTCGTGGAGGGGCTTGCCCCCGCCGCGCTTTCGGACCTGCCCGCGCCGGACGCTGTTTTCATCGGCGGCAGCAAGGGCAGCCTTGCCGCCATCGTGGACGCCGCGCTGGATAAGAACCCCGACGCCCGCATCTGCGTGTCGGCCATCGCCCTTGAGAGCCTTTCGGCGGCGGTGGCCGCGCTGACGGCCAAAGGCCGGACCGTGCAGGTGAGCCAGATCGCCGTCAGCCGGGCCAGGGCCGTGGGCGGACTGCACCTCATGATGGCCCAGAACCCCATCTACCTCATCACAGGAGAATGACATGATACAGTTTCTGCTGGCGGCGCCCCGCTCGGGCAGCGGCAAGACCACCATGACCTGCGCCCTGCTCATGGCGCTGAAGCGGCGGGGCTGTGCGCCCTGCGCCTTCAAGAGCGGGCCGGACTACATCGACCCCATGTTCCACCGGGCCGTGCTGGGGGTGGAGAGCCGCAACCTCGACCTCTTTTTTTCTGCGCCCGAGACGGTGCGCACCCTCTACGCGAAGGGGGCCGCCGGCCACGGTGCGGCGGTGTGCGAGGGGGCTATGGGCTTTTACGACGGCCTCGGGGGCGTCAGCGACAGGGCCAGTGCGTGGCATCTGGCCGACACGCTGGGCCTGCCGGTGCTGCTGGTGGTGGAGCCGAAAGGTCAGAGCCTGACGCTGGCCGCAGAGTTGAAGGGGCTCGACAGCTTCCGCACCCCCAGTCACATCGCAGGCATCCTGCTGAACAACTGCACGGCCCGGATGCACGCTCTGCTGGCCCCGATGCTGGAAGAAGAGACGGGCCTGCCGGTGCTGGGCTTTCTGCCGAAACTCCCGGAGGCCGTCATCGGTTCCCGCCATCTGGGCCTCTACACGGCGGCGGAAGTGGAAAATTTACAGCAGAAGCTGGCCCTTCTGGCCGACGCGGCGGAGGAGCACATCGACTGGCCCCGCCTGCTGGCCCTCTGCGAAAAGGAGCCGCCCGCCCTGCCTGCGCGGGCGGAGACGCCTCCGGCCCGCGTCCGCATCGCCGTGGCGCAGGACGAGGCGTTCTGCTTTACCTACGCCGAGACACTGGAAGCCTTCCGGGACGCCGGGGCAGAGGTGGTCTTTTTCAGCCCCCTCCGCGACACGGCTCTGCCGGAAAACATCGGCGGGCTGTATCTGCCCGGCGGCTACCCGGAACTTCACGCAAGAGAGTTGAGTGAAAATACCTCGCTTCTGCGCGAGATAAAGCGAAAAATCGAGTCCGGCCTGCCCACAGCGGCCGAGTGCGGAGGCTTCCTCTATCTGGGGCAGAGCCTCACGGACGCCGAGGGGCAGAGCTGGCCGATGGTGGGCGTTCTGCCAGGCGAAGCAAAAGATGCCGGACGTCTCGTCCGCTTCGGCTACGCCGAGCTGAGCGCAGACTCGGACAGTATGCTCTTCCGGGCTGGGGAGAGCTTTCCCATCCACGAATTCCATCACTGGGATTCCACCGCCAACGGCGCGGCTCTCGCGGCAAAAAAGCCGGTGGGCGGTGCAGAGTGGCGGTGCGGATCTGTAAACGAGCATTTCTATGCGGGCTTCCCGCATTTGTACTGGGCGGGTACGCCCCTGCCGCAGCGCTTTGCCGCCGCGGCTGAAAATTACAGGAGAGATCATGACTGAGAAAGAACTGGCCGCTCTCTGTGCGGCCATCACGCCGCCGGACGAAGCCGCCCGGGCGGCGGCGCACGCCCACTGGGCCAGCCTTGCAAAGCCGCTGGGCGGGCTGGGCGGATTGGAAACGACCATCGAGGACGCCGCCGCCCTCACCGGCAGCGCAAAGCTGGATATTTCCCGCCGGGCGGTGCTGGTGCTCTGCGCCGATAACGGTGTGGTGGCCCAGGGCGTCAGCCAGACCGACAGCAGCGTGACCCGCGCCGTGGCTGAGAACCTCGCCGCCCGCCGCACCAGCGTCTGCCGGATGGCACAGACCGCCCGGTGCGAGGTGGTGCCGGTGGATATGGGCATCGCGGGCGACCCGGTCCCGGGCGTCCTCGACTGCCGCATCGCCCCCGGCACAGCGGACTTCACCCTCGGCCCGGCTATGAGCAGGGCTGAAGCTGTGGAGGCCATCGGCAGGGGCATCCGGCTGGTGCAGGAGCAGAAGAAAGCGGGCGTCGGCCTGCTGGCCACCGGTGAGATGGGCATCGGCAACACCACGACATCCAGCGCCGTGGCCGCTGTGCTGCTGGGCCAGCCCGTCGAAGTGATGACAGGCCGGGGCGCGGGTCTTTCGGACGAGGGACTTGCCCGGAAAATCGATGCTATCCATCGCGGCATCGCAAAAAATCAGCCCGATTCTGCCGACGCACTGGACGTGCTGGCGAAGCTGGGCGGTTTCGATATTGCCGGGCTCTGCGGCGTCTTCCTCGGCGGTGCGCTGGAAGGTGTGCCGGTGCTGGCCGACGGTTTCATCAGCTGTGTGGCGGCGCTCTGCGCTGTCCGGTTCTGCCCGGCAGCGGCCAAGGCTGTTTTTGCAAGCCATTGCTCCACCGAGCCGGCCGCAAAGCTGGTGCTGAACGCTCTGAACAAAAAAGCCCTCATCACGGCGGGCCTGCATCTGGGCGAAGGCACCGGCGCGGTGGCCGCCATCCCGCTGTGGGACATGGCGCTGGCCGTCTACGATGGCTGTTATTCCTTTGAAGAGGGCGGCATCGAAGCCTACACGCCGCAGGGAGGCGAAGGATGCTGACGCTGGTGCTCGGCGGCGCGGCCAGCGGCAAGAGTGCCTACGCCGAGAGCCTTGTGCTTAAGACCGGCCTGCCCCGCTATTATCTCGCCACCATGCAGGTCTGGGATGCCGAGTGCGCCGCCCGGGTGGAAAAGCACCGGAAAATGCGGGCGCAAAAGCAGTTCGAAACGCTGGAATGCCCGCTCCACCTCGACCGTCTGGCTCTGCCCGGCCGGGGGACCGTCCTGCTGGAAGACCTCGGCAACCTCGTCGCCAACGAGCTTTACAGCCCCGGCGGGGCAGGAAAGCACACCGCCGAGGCCGTTTTGGCCGGGCTGGAACGCCTCGCCGCCGGGTGTGATAACCTTATCGTCGTATCGAACGAGGTGTTCAGCGGCGGTGCCGACTACGCAGGCAACACCGACCAGTATCTGCTGGCGCTGGCGCAGGTGAACAACGCCTTCGCCGCCCGGGCGGACAACGTCTGCCGGGTGGTCTGCGGCCTGCCGGTGTACTACAAAGGGGGAGAAAAGCTGTGACTGTTTTGCAGACCATCGCGGTGGCCTTTGCGATGTTTTCGGCCCTGCCGGTGCCGCAGTTCGAGTGGAACGAAAAAAATATGCGGTACGCCATGTGTGCCTTCCCCCTCATCGGGCTGGTGTGCGGCGGGCTGTGGTGTCTCTGCGGCGTCCTGCCCCTGCCGGAGCTGGCCCGGGCGGCGGCGTTCTGCCTCGTGCCGGTGGCCGTCACCGGCGGCATCCATCTCGACGGCTATGCCGACACCTCAGACGCCCTCTCGAGCTACGGCGACCGGGAAAAAAAGCTTGAGATCCTGAAAGACTCCCACTGTGGGGCCTTCGCTGTCATCCGGCTGTGCTGCTACTTTGTGGCTTACTTCGGCCTCTGCGGCAGCGTACGGTTCACGCCCCGGGCGGGCCTGTGCTGGACGCTGGCGCTGGTGCTGGAGCGGGCGCTGTCGGGCTTTGCCGTGGCGGCGTTCCCGCTGGCGAAGGACACCGGCCTCGCCCATACTTTTGCCACAGCGGCCGACAAGCAGACCGTCCGCCGCTTCCTCTGCGGCCTGTCGGCTCTGCTCATCCTGGCGCTGACGGCGCTGGGCGGCGGCGGGCTGGCGGCGGCGGCGCTTCTGGCGCTGTGGCGCTATTATTTTGTGGCAAAAAAGCAGTTTGGCGGCATCACCGGCGACCTGGCCGGGTGGTTTTTACAGCGGGCCGAGCTGTGGATGCTGGCGGCGCTGGCCGTCAGCCAGTGGGGAGGAGTGCTGTAAATGATGTTCATCACAGGGCCGCTCTACAGCGGCAAGCGCACCTTTGCGCGGAACTTCCGGGGCAGCGTCATCGCCGATGTGCAGGACGCCGCCGCCGAGACTCAGACCCCGGAGCAGCTCGAAACGCTGGCCCGGGAGCTGGCGGAATATGATATTGTCATCGCCACCGAGGTCGGCGGCGGTGTTGTCCCGATGGATGCTGAGGAGCGCGCCGGGCGGGAGGCCGCCGGACGGCTGGCCTGCCTGCTGGCAGAGCGCGCCGACTGCGTGGTGCAGATGTTCTGCGGCATCCCGACGGTATTGAAAGGAGAATTACCTCAATGTTGATCTATCTGCTGCGTCACGGCCTGACCGAATACAACGCCCAGAAGCGCTATCAGGGCCAGCGCGACATCCCGCTCTCGGCGGAGGGTCTGAGCCAGCTGCGCCGGGCCGACATCGACCCGAAGGTGGTCTATATCACCCCGCTGCAGCGGACGGCCCAGACGGCCCGGGTGCTCTTCCCGGAGGCAGAGCTCGTGGTCGTGAAGGACCTGCAGGAGATGTGCTTCGGCAGCTTCGAGGGCAAAAACTACGTCGAGATGGAGCACGACGCCGATTATCAGGCGTGGGTGCAGGCCAACTGCGAGAGCAAATGCCCCGACGGTGAGCGGAAGGACGACTTCTCGAACCGCATCTGCAGCGCCTTCTCTGCTCTGGTGGACAAGGCGCTGGCCGACGGCGAAGAACTGCTGGTCATCCTGGCCCACGGCGGCACCCAGATGGCGGCCATGGAGCGGTACGCCCTGCCCAGGCGCGGTTATTATGCGTGGTGCGGCCCCAACGCGGGCGGCTATGTGCTGGATGCCGCCGACTGGGCCGAGAAGCGCCAGCTCCACCTCGTGAAGACCGTGCAGTACACGAAAGACGCGGAGGCCGGCGTATGATGACCGCCTGGGCTGTGCTGGGAGGCTTCGTGCTGGATGCCATTTTCGGCGACCCGGCGTGGCTGCCCCACCCGGTGGTGTACATGGGCAAAGCCATCTCCCGGCTGGAAAAATTCCTCCGCGCCCGCCTGCCCAAAACGCCTCAGGGCGAGCTGCTGGGCGGCGCGGTGCTGGCGTTCTGCCTGCCGGTAGGAACGCTGCTGTTCACGGGCCTTGTCTGCTGGGGCGCGGCGATGCTTCACCCCCTGCTGGGGCTGGCCGTCCAGATGTTCTGGTGCGGGCAGGCGCTGGCCGCAAAGGGGCTGGTGCAGGAGAGCACGAATGTCTATGTCGAGCTGAAAAAAGGCAGCCTGCCCGCTGCCCGGAAGGCCGTGAGCCGCATCGTGGGCCGCGACACGGAAGCTTTGACCGCCGAGGGCGTGACCAAAGCGGCGGTGGAGACGGTGGCCGAGAACGCCAGCGACGGCGTCATTGCGCCTTTGCTTTATATGCTGCTGGGCGGTGCGCCGCTGGCCCTGACCTACAAGGCCATCAACACCATGGACAGCATGGTGGGCTACAAAAACGAAAAATATCTCTACTTTGGCCGTGCCGCCGCAAAACTGGACGATGTGGCGAACTATATCCCGAGCCGTCTGGCGGCGCTGCTCTGGATCATGGCGGCGGCGTTCACCCGCAATGACGCCAAGGGCGCATGGCGCATCTGGCGGCGGGACCGCCGCAATCACGCCAGCCCCAACAGCGCCCAGACTGAGAGCGCCTGCGCCGGTGCGCTGGACGTCCAGCTGGCCGGACCGGCCTATTATTTCGGGGAATATTATCCGAAGCCCACCATCGGCGACCCGCTGCGGCCTATCGAGCCGGAGGATATTCTGCGGGCAGATCGGATGATGTATGTAGCCAGCGGGTTTGCGCTGGCGTTTGGATGTGCGATACGGGGGTTCTTGGGATGAAACAACTGGTCCACGGCGGTGACTGGATGGGCTACCGCGAACGCTTTGGCCGGGACGCGCTGGACTTTTCGGCGAACGTCAGCCCACTCGGTCTGCCCGAAGGGGTGGCGCAGGCCATTCGGGATGCACTGCCTCTGGCCGACCGCTACCCCGACCCCCTCTGCCGCACCCTGCGGGCGGCGCTGAGCCGGGCCGAAGGTGTGCCGCAGGAGCATGTCCTCTGCGGCAACGGCGCGGCAGACCTCATCTTCCGGCTGGTCTGGGCCGTAAAGCCCCATAAGGCGCTGGTGACTGCCCCGACTTTTGCCGAGTACGCCTCTGCATTGGATACGGTGGGGTGCGAAGTGAAACGCTTCTTCCTCGATGAAACGAATGATTTCGCCCCGACGGACGCCCTCGTGGACGCCGTGGACGAGAGCATCGACATGGTGTTCCTCTGCCAGCCGAACAACCCGACGGGGCAGCTGGCCTCACCCGAACTGGTGAAAAAGCTGCTGCGCCGGTGCGAGGAGTGCCGCACGATTTTGGCCGTAGATGAGTGCTTTCTGGACTTTCTGCCCGACGCCGACGGGTGGACCGCGAAGCCTCTGCTGGAAAGTGGGAACCTCGTCATCCTGAAAGCTTTCACCAAGCTCTACGGCATGGCCGGCGTCCGGCTGGGTTACTGCCTCTGCGGCGACGAAACGCTTCTGGAAAAAATGCAGACAGCGGGCCAGCCGTGGGCCGTGTCCAGTCTGGCGCAGGCGGCAGGCGTCGCGGCCCTGAAAGAAACCGCTTATGTGGACGAGGTGCGCGCCCTTATCGCCCGGCAGCGGCCCGTTCTGACGGCGGGCCTGCGGGCGCTGGGCCTGCGGGTCATCGATGGAAAGGCGAACTATCTGCTCTTCCGCGCGCCCGCCGACCTGAACGAGAGGCTTCGCCCGCTGGGAACACAGGTGCGCAGCTGCGCGAATTATCCGGGCCTCGGGCCGGAGTGGTACCGCACGGCGGTGCGCACGGCCCCCGAGAACGCCCGGCTGCTGGAACTTATGAAAGAGGTGCTGGGATGAGCAGGGCAAAATGCATCATGGTGCAGGGTACGATGAGCGGTGCAGGCAAAAGCCTGCTCTGCGCGGCGCTCTGCCGCATTTTTGCGCAGGACGGCCTGCGCACCGTGCCGTTCAAGAGCCAGAACATGGCTCTGAACAGCTTCGTCACCAAAGACGGCCTCGAGATGGGCCGGGCGCAGGTGGTGCAGGCGCAGGCCGCCGGTGTCGAGCCGGACGTGCGGATGAACCCCATCCTCCTGAAGCCCAGCAGTGACGTGGGCAGTCAGGTCATCGTCAACGGCGAGGTGCGGGGCCAGATGAAAGCGTCGGAGTATTTCCGCACGAAACGGCAGCTGGTGCCGGACATCCTGAAGGCATATGACAGCCTCGCCGAGGAGGCTGACGTCATTGTCATCGAGGGCGCGGGCAGCCCGGCGGAAATCAACCTCAAGAGCGAGGACATCGTGAACATGGGCCTCGCCGAAATGGTGGACGCGCCGGTGCTTCTGGTGGGCGACATCGACCGGGGCGGCGTGTTCGCCCAGCTATACGGCACGGTGGAGCTGCTGGAAGAAAAAGAACGCCGGCGCATCAAGGGGCTCGTCATCAATAAATTCCGTGGAGACGTAGAAATTCTGCGCCCCGGCCTTTCGATGCTGGAAGAAAAGACCCATCTGCCCGTGGTGGGCGTCGTACCGTACCTGAAGGTGGACATCGAGGACGAGGACTCCCTGAGCCAGCGCCTCGAGATGCGGGACGGCAAAAAGCCGCTGGATGCGGCGATCATCCGTCTGCCGCATCTGTCCAATTTTACGGACTTCATGCCGCTGGAACAGCACCCGTTGCTGGGTGTGCGGTATGTTTCGAACGCTCATGAGCTGGGCGCACCCGACCTCATCCTGCTGCCGGGCACGAAAAACACGGTGGACGACCTGCTCTGGCTGCGGCAGTGCGGGCTGGAAACAGCTCTGCTCAAGCTGGCTGCGAAAGGCACGCCGGTGCTGGGCGTCTGCGGCGGCTACCAGATGCTGGGCCAGACCCTCGACGACCCCACCGGCAGCGAGAGCGGCCGGCCGCAGACTCTGCGGGGGCTGGGTCTGCTGCCCACCCGGACCGTGTTCAGCGAGCAGAAGCGCCGTGTACAGGTCAAAGCGACCGTCGCCGCCGCCCCCTTTGCGGGTGCAGAGCTGGAAGGCTACGAGATACACACCGGCGTGACCGAGGCTGAGGGCGAACCCTTCGCCCACTACCCTGACGGGGGCCGGGAGGGCTGTGTGCAGGGCAATGTGTTCGGCACCTACCTCCACGGTCTGTTCGATACTGGCACGCTGACCGAGGCGCTGGCGGGCTGGCTCTGCCGCCGGAAGGGCATCGACCCCTCCGACGCGGCCCTCATCCCGATGGAAGAGTACCGCCGCCAG
>OJQR01001372.1_pt1 | contig 10988 bp, 14 predicted proteins | sample 1599011 | NCBI WGS metagenome assembly OJQR01 (sample SAMN03922456, study PRJEB24848) | human gut metagenome | isolation source: stool sample | host: Homo sapiens | place: Germany | collected 2009-11 | reverse complement strand
CCAGGGAGGACTGGATCTTCTCCAGCATCAGGGTGTCGTTGTTCTGGATCAGCCGGGTCTGGGGGCCCATCTGGATGGAGATCATGCGGGTGAGCTCCAGATCGTGGAGCTTCTTCTCAAAGCGGCTGCACATGTTGGTCAGGTCGTTGTAGGCCTGGGCGTCCTCCTGGGTGCCGGACTGGGCCGCCTTCTGGCGGAGCTGCTCCAGCTCGTTGGCGCGGACCTGGTTCAGGCGCTTCTTGCCCGCCAGAATATACATGGTCAGCTCCTTGTAATACTTGGTGTTGAGCTCGTACATCTGGTCCAGCATGGCGATGTCCTTCATCAGGGTCACCTGATGGCCCTCCAGCACCTCGGCGATCTTGTCCACGTTGGCCTCCGCCTTGGTGTAGGCCACCTTCATGGCCTCCAGCTCGTTTTTCTTCCTCTTGAAAAAGCCGAAGATCCCCTTCTCGTCCTCCTCCTTGCCGAAGCCCTTCAGCTCCACCACCAGGGAGGACAGGGCCTGGCCGATCTCCCCCAGATCCTTGGTGCGCACGGAGTTGAGGGTGCTCTCGGAAAAGCCGGCGATGTTCTTCTGGGCCGCCGCGCCGTACTGGAGCACCACGTTGGAGTCGGTCAGGTCGATCTGCTTGGCAAAGTCGTCCACCATCTTCCGCTCCGCCTCGGTGAGCTTGCTCTCGTCGAGCTGGATGGCCTGCTCGTCCTTGGCCTTCTGGGCCGCGGCCGCATCCACCGCCCCGGTGGGGTCCAGGGTGAGGGCGGGCGCCTCGGGGGCCTGGGGTGCCTCCGCCGCCGCTGCGGCGTCCAGGTTGGGAGTGAGGGTCAGTTCCGGGGTAAAATCCGTCTTGTCAGCCATATCGCAGTTCCTCCATTGTTATGATTGTCCCATCTGCATTCCGCCGAGCCCCTCTTGGGCCAGCATCTGCTCCAGAACGGTGATGTCTGTGGATATATCCAGCGCCTCGTCGGCGAACAGGGCGTCGAGCTGCTTGTCAAAGGCCTCCACCACTTTGTCCATCATGGCGTCGATGCGGCCCATGGTGCCGTCGATGTTGGCCCCCTCCACCCCGGCGGCCCCCATGCGGTCATAGGCGTTGAGCAGCTTGAGGGTGGTGGGCAGATAGTAGTTCAGAAACCGGCGGAGCTGGGGCAGCTTGGCCGGCTGCCCGGCCACGATGTCGAAGATCTTGCCGGTGACCTCCTCCATGTGGACAATCTGGGCGGAGAGCTTGGCGTCCTCGATGTTCTCGTCCAGCCGCCGCAGCTCGGCCAGCGCCCGCGCCCGCTCGACGGCCAGTGGGTCCTCCGGCGCGGCATGCTCCGGTTCCGGTTCCGGCGCGGGCTCCGGGTCGGGCAGGATCAGCACCTTGTCGGGAAAGAGCTTCCGCCCCCCCAGCCAGGCGGCCGCCGAGACCGCCGCCGCCAGCGCAAAATGCCACCAGGCATACAGGGGGGCCAGCACGGCCCACGCCGCCCACACCGCCGCCGCCAGATAGAGGGGGGCCGGAGATTTTTTCACAATTTTCGCCATTGACATTTCCTCCAAAAACGAGGTTAGCTTCATTGTACCTTTCCCCGCCCCAGGTGTCAATAACACGTTGACTTTGGGCGGAAAAGTCATTATGATAGAAGGAAATATGGTATGATACGGAGAGGAAGTCTGCCCCATGCTGACATTAAAGGAATTCAAGGAGGCCCGCGGCGTGCTGTCCGGGGTGATCCGCAACACCAGTCTAGTCTACAGTCCCGCCTTTTCCAAGGCCACCGGCAACCAGATCTATATCAAGCCGGAGAATATGCAGGTCACCGGGGCCTACAAGATCCGGGGCGCCTACTATAAGATCAGCACCCTCAGCGACGAGGAGAAGGCCCGGGGGCTGGTCACCGCCTCTGCGGGCAACCACGCCCAGGGCGTGGCCTACGCCGCCCAGGCCGCCGGGGTGTCCGCCACCATCGTCATGCCCACTACAACCCCGCTGGTGAAGGTCAACAACACGAAGGACTACGGGGCCAAGGTGGTGCTCCACGGGGAGACCTTCGACGACGCGGCGGAGCTGGCCGCCAAGCTGTCGGAGGAGGAGGGGCTCACCTACGTCCACCCCTTCAACGACCTGGCCATCGCCACCGGGCAGGGCACCATTTCCTATGAGATCTTTCAGGATCTGCCCGACGTGGATGTGATTCTGGTGCCCATCGGCGGCGGCGGACTGGCCACCGGCGTGTCCACCCTGGCCAAGCTCCTCAACCCCAACGTGACGGTCATCGGCGTGGAGCCCTCCGGCGCGGCCTCCATGAAGGCCAGCCTGGACGCCGGCCATGTGGTCACCCTGGACCGGGTGGAGACCATCGCCGACGGCGTGGCCGTCAAAACCCCTGGCGACCAAATTTTCCCCTATATTCAGAAAAATATCGACGACATCATTACCATCCCTGACGACGAGCTGGTGGACGCCTTCCTGGATATGATGGAAAAGCACAAGATGATCGTGGAGAACGCGGGCCTGCTGCCCATCGCCGCCCTCTCCCATCTCAAGTGCCGCGGTAAGAACGTGGTGCCTGTCCTCTCCGGCGGCAACATGGATGTCATCACCGTGGCCTCCCTGGTGCAGCACGGCCTCATCAACCGGGGGCGGGTGTTCACCTTCTCCGTCCAGCTCCCCGACCGCCCCGGCGAGCTGCTGCGGGTGGCCCAGCTCGTGGCGGAGGCCAACGGCAACATTATCAAGCTGGAGCACAACCAGTTCGTCAACATCAACCGCCAGTCCGGCGTGGAGCTCCGCGTCACCCTGGAGGCCTTCGGCCACACCCACAAGCGGGCCATTCTGGACGCCCTGTGCGGCGCGGGCTATGCGGCCCGGGAGTGCCACACCAACGACTTCTACCACTGAGCCCCGCAGGCGCGGCCTGTGCTGGAACCACCGGCGTATCCGGGGGAACCCTTCCCCCGGATACGCCTATATGATGCGGCGCGCTTCCTCCGGGGCATGGGCCGCCGGGCCGGCGCCGCGTGGGCGCGGGGGAGAGCCGGCGGGGCCCCGGGCGTCATCCGCTTGGTGTATCTTATGTGCCCGCTCCTCCGTTTGCCCCGCCCCCGGTTGAGCCCTGGGGCCTATCCTACCACGGAATTCTGAACTTCCCTTCAAGGAGTGGTAAAAAAATGATTAAAATTGCCCCCTCCATCCTCTCCGCGGATTTTGCCAACCTGGAGCGGGACATCCGCCGGGTGTCCTCCGCCGACTGGCTGCATGTGGATGTGATGGACGGCTGCTTCGTCCCCAATCTCACCATTGGCGTGCCGGTGGTGCAGTCCATCCGCAAATGCACCGGCATGTTTCTGGACGTGCACCTGATGATCGACAAGCCGGTGCGCTATGTGGAGGCCTTTGCCCAGGCTGGGGCGGATCTCCTCTCCGTCCACCTGGAGGCCGACCACCCCACTGGCATCGCCGAGGCCCTGCGGCGGATGGAGGCCTGCAAGGTGAAAAAGGCGGTGGCCCTGCGGCCCATCACCGCCCCCTCCGCCGTGCTCCCCTACCTGGAGGGGCTGGACATGGTGCTGGTGATGACGGTGGAGCCCGGCTTCGGCGGCCAGGCCTTTCTGGAGCACCAACTGGACACCATCCGCCAGGTGCGCGCCCTCATCGAGCGGTACAACCCCGCCTGCCGTCTGGAGGTGGACGGCGGGATCAGCGTCAAGACGGCCCCGGCCGTGGTCGCCGCCGGTGCGGACACCCTGGTGGCCGGCTCGGCGGTATACGGCGCGGCCGAGCCGGCGGCGGCCATCGCCGCCCTGAGGGGGGACTGACCCATGCAGTACTTCCCTCCCGCCCTGGAAAAGCTGGTGGAGCAGTTCGCCCGGCTCCCCGGCATCGGCCGCAAGACCGCCCAGCGGCTGGCCTTCTTCGTCCTCTCCCTGCCGGAGGAGGACGCCGCCGCCTTCGCCGACGCCATCGTGGGGGCAAAGGCAGCCATCCACTGCTGCCCCGTGTGCCAGAACTTCTCCGAGGGGGACGGCCTGTGCCCCGTCTGCCAGGACCCCAAGCGGGACACGTCGGTCATCTGCGTGGTGGCCGATCCCAAGGACGTGGTGGCCATGGAGCGCTCCCGGGAGTACCCCGGCCTCTATCACGTGCTCCACGGGGTGATCTCCCCCATGAACCACGTGGGCCCCGACGACATCCGGGTGAAGGAGCTGGTGGACCGGGTGGCCAAGGGGGATGTCCGGGAGGTCATCATGGCCACCAACCCGGACACCGAGGGGGAGGCCACCGCCATGTACCTCTCCCGCCTGCTCAAGCCCTTCCAGGTGCGGGTCACCCGCCTGGCCTACGGCATCCCGGTGGGCAGCCATCTGGAGTACGCCGACGACGCCACCCTCATGCGCGCCCTGGAGGGCCGGAGGGAGATGTAGGATGCGCCGGGTGCTGGTCATCGGCTGCCCCGGCGCGGGCAAGTCCACCCTCACCCGCGCCCTGGCGGAAACGCTGGGCCTGCCGGCCGTGTATCTGGACCGGCTGTGGTGGAAGTCCGGCTGGATCAACCGCACTCGAGCGGAGTTCGACGCCCGGCTGGACGCGGCCCTGGCGGGGGACGCCTGGGTGATGGACGGCAACTACCTGCGCACCCTGCCCCGGCGGCTGGAGCGGTGCGACGCGGTGCTCTTTCTGGACTACCCCAGGCGGCTCTGCCTGTTCCGGGCTCTCCGGCGGATCCTGCGCTGGCGCGGGCGCACCCGCCCCGACATGGCCGAGGGCTGCCCGGAGCGGCTGGACCCGGCGTTCATCCGCTGGATCTGGGACTTCCACCGCACCCAGCGGCCCCGGGTGCTGGAGCTTCTGGACGGCTGGAAGGGCGAGGCGCATATCTTCCGCAGCCCCGCCCAGTGCGCCGCTTTTCTTGCACAGCAGAAAAACCAAAACACCCCAGGGATGGAATGACCATCCCTGGGGTGTCCGCCTATGCCCGCGCCAGCACCAGTTCGTCCAGCGGAATGCGCTCCGTCCGCCACCGCTCCGGGCTGGCAGGCGCGCCGTCCGCGTATCCGACGGCCAGAATGTTCACCGGCTCCAGGTGCTCCGGCAGGCCAAGGGCCGCCTTCACCGCCTCCGGCTGGAAGTAACAGATCCACACCGAGCCCAGCCCCAGGGCCGACGCCGCCAGCATCATGTGGTCGGTGAGGATGGACGCGTCGATGTCTGTGGTCTGCTTGCCGTCAAAGGGCCGCTTCCACGCCCGGCTCCGGTCGGCGCACACCACCACCGCCAGGGGCGCGCCGTAGAGCTCCGCCGCCCCGGCCAGCCGTCTGCGCCCGTCCGGCGTCTCCACCACCAGCAGGCGCACCGGCTGGCAATTGGCGGCGGTGGGGGCCGCCTGGGCCGCCTCCAGAAGCTGCTCCACCTTTTCCGGCTCCACCGGACGGTTCTGATATTGGCGCACCGAATAGCGCGCCCGAACCAATTTCAAAAAGTCCATCTCGGATACTCCTTTACGAGGTTGTATTTCAGGCCGGCCTGTACTATCATTATATCCGAGTCCATCTTCCGCGCAAGAATGTACTTTTCGGGTAGATACTACCCAAATGGAAAGGAGCTCCCCTATGGAAATCCCCTGCTGCGGCTTTACCTGCCCCGTTGAGGCCACCCTGCGCCTTGTGGGCGGAAAATATAAAGCGGTGATCCTCTGGCACCTGATGGACGCGGGCACCCTCCGCTACCACGAGCTGCACCGGCGCATCCCGCGGGCCACCGACAAGATGCTGGCCCAGCAGCTCCGTGAGCTGGAGCGGGACGGCCTGCTCCGGCGCGCCGTCTATCCGGTGGTGCCGCCCAAGACGGAGTACAGCCTCACCGACTTCGGCCGGAGCCTCGCCCCCATTCTGGACGAGATGTGCCGCTGGGGGGAGTGGTATCTGGCCCAGAGCAGCTCCGCTTCCTCCTCACAATCTTGAAAAAGGGCCCTCCGCCGCCGGAAGTTCCGGCGGCGGAGGGCCCTTTCCGCGCGCTGTCTGATTACGCCATCTCCCCGGCCAGGGAGCGCTCCATGTAGTCCCGGATGATCTCCGGATCGCCGGTCTGCCCCAGCACCCACATGAGCTTGGTCACCGCCGCCTCGGTGGTCATATCCCGGCCCTGGATCACCCCCTGGGCCAGAGCCCTCTGCCCCACCTCGTAGACGGAGAAGTCGCTGGGCTCGTAGAGGCACTGGGAGCACACCACCACGGTCATGCCCGCCCGGGCGGCCGCCTGGAGCTTGGCGATCAGATCCCGCCGGACGAAGTGCAGCCCCCCAGCGCCGAAGGCCTCGATGACGATGCCCCGGTAGTGCATCTGGAGCAGCATGTCGAAGATCTCCGGGTCGAGTCCGGGGGTGAGCTTGATGAGGAACACCTTGTCGCACAGCTTGTCCCGCAGGGCGCACGCTCCGGCGGTGGCGGGGATGGCCTCCCGGTGGATCTGCAGCCCCTTGCCGTCCACATTGGCGGCCAGGGGCCAGTTGACGCTCTCAAAGGCATCGAAGTCGGTGGTGCGGGTCTTGACCGCCCGGCAGCCCAGAATCACCTTCCGGTCGAAGGCCAGGAACACCCCCGGCACGCCGGAGGCCGCCATGGCCAGGGCGGTGCGCAGATTCTCCATGCCGTCGCTGAGGGGGTGGGCCATGGGGAGCTGGGCCCCGGTGAGCACCACCGGGATGGAGATGCCCCGCAGCATGAAGGACAGCACCGAGGCAGTGTAGGCCATGGTGTCGGTGCCGTGGGTAATCACGATGCCGCTGTACTCCATCCGGTTTTCAAAGACGTGGCGGGCGATGGTCTGCCACTCCTCCGGCTGGATGTTGGAGGAGTCCAGGTGGAGGATATCCCGAATCGTGATGTCGTAGCAGTCCATAATTCCCTGGGGGAGCAGCCCGGCCAGGGCCTCCCCGTCCAGGCCGGGGGCCAGTCCCTCCGCCGTGGGCAGAGAGGCGATGGTGCCCCCGGTGGTCAGCAGCAGGATGTGGGGTCTCACTCAGAACACCTCCGCCAGGGCCTCCGCCCGGCGGGCGGCGTCGGCCAGAAGCGCCTCCTTGTCGTTGCGGATATCGTCCAGCCCCTCGGCGTCCAGACACTGGAACTCCGGGATGCCGTACATAGTGCACAGGGCCTTCAGCACGGGGGTGGCCGTCTCCATGGGGGTGCCGGCGTAGTTGCCGCCCCGGGTGGTGATATAGAGCAGCTTGGAGGCCCGGCACAGCCCCACCATGGCCCCCTCCTCGCTGTAGCCGAAGGTGAGGTCGGTGACGGAGATGCGCTCCAGGTAGATCTTCAGGATGGCGGGGAAGTTCATATCCCAGAAGGGAGCGGCGATGACGAGCTTGTCCGCCGCCGCGAACTGCCGGGCGGGCTCAAACATGGGCTGCTCCAGCTTGCCCGCGCTCCACAGCGCGTCCCGCTCGGCCAGCACCTCCGGGTACTGTGGCTGGAGCCGGTCGGCGCAGAGATCCCGCTCGGTGATCACCGTATCCGGGTGGCCCGCCCGGTAGGCCTCCAGAAAGCGCCGGGCCAGCTTCAGCGTGCGGGAGCGCTCTCCACGCACGCAGGCGTTGATAAAGAGAAGGTTTTCCATCGTAATTCACACTCCTGAGAGAAGGATTTCCAGTCTGCTCCTATCCTATCACAGGGCATGGCGGGATGCAAGCCTCCACTAGCCTCCCGGCCATCTGAGCCAAGCCCCCAGCCCGCGTTCCGGCAGAGGGCGCGGAACGCCTCATCCCCCGCCGCCTTGTCGTCACGGCGCAACGTACCCTCTCCCCCGTCTGCCAGAAGCATGCCGTCCATGTGCTGAGTCTGCCCAGCCGCCAGCCCTCCGCCCCCAGCCGATTGAGCCACGCCTCCGCCGTCTTGGCATCGCTCCCATCAAAGTAGAACCATTTCCTCATCGTCCTCTTCATCATTCTTCCCCCTTTCTTGTGCGGGCCGATGTGGGGCATCGGCCCTACGCCGCAGTCTGATATGCGCCCCGTAGGGGCGGCCCTTGTGGCCGCCCGCGCTTTTCCGGCGGCACGCCGGAGCGCCACCGGCGGATTTGCTCCCCTGTAGGGGCGGGTGACCTCAACCGCCCGGGGGCCGATGTGGGCATCGGCCCCTACGCCCCTTCCGCCAGCCAGGTGCGGATGTCCGCCAGGGTTTTGGTACCGGTCAGGTCAATCTGATTGCCCTCGATACGGAGCACTTGGTTTCCATTTCGTAAAATCAGGCCCTCATATTCCCCGCTGGAATAGCTCCAGGCCCGGTCGAAACCTAGCTCCACCTCCCGGAGGGCCGTCGGCCCGTGCCGGTGGAATTCCCGCTGAAGTCGTTTTTCGTCCCCTTCCGCGGCCCGGAAATCCTCACAGATCCACTCCGCCAGCCAGCCGGCGCGGCAGTCCATCCGCTCCACCCACAAATCGCCTTCCTCCTGATCATAGCGGCAATACTCGAAGGATGCGGCCGCGATGGAGTTCTGTTCCCTTGTATAGGCGGAATAGCCGTCTATATAATTGGTCTGCCCTTCTCCAACGCTCAACAGGAGGCACAGGACGAGGACGGCAATCAGCACTCCCTCTATCAGCGGGCGTATCCCCCGGAGTCTGGCTCCCCACCGCCGTGGTACGGGAAAGGGCTCCCCCTCTGCCACCACCTGGCGGCATTTTGCCCGGTAGCGGAGCACCCGCACCACGAAAAACAGATCCATTCCCAGCCACAACAGCACAAGGGTCGCCATGGCCATGGAGATATTGGACAGGAACAGCTCCCACATGCGGGGGTGCTCCCTGATGTACCCCCCTACGGTCCAGATGGACCAATAGACGGCAAGATAGGACAGGCTCCACACCTGGTCGGCCAGGGCCTTTTTCCACACGTAATTCCACTCCATATCCTTGTCGGTCTGGATCGGAGCAGGATCGCCTCCCTCTTTGGCCCGGAAGTAAAACAGTCCCCCGTCCTCTTCCAGCAACTCCCATCCGGCCTCCCCGCAGAGGGTCAGATAGTCCGACCGGGCATCCCAGTCCTTTTTCCGCTCGCTCTTCCACCGGGCGGGCTCCACCCAGCACCGGCGGGGGCGCTCCGCACGCCGGAAGGTGGCGGTAAACAGCCCCACCTCCTCCAGCTCCCAGCCCCGCTCCGCCTGCTCGTCCAGCTCCGCTTGGGCCGCCTTGGCATCCTCGACGGTGTAGCGGAACCAGCGGATACTCTTTTGCTTCCTCATGTCTCCCCCTCCAGCCTGGACAGCACTTCGTCCAGCCACATCTCGTCTGGAAGCGCGCCGTCCTTCATCCGAAACACTGTATTCCCCCGCTGGAGCACCCATCCCGATTCTCCCCGGTCAGCCGTCTCCGTTCGCTCCCCGCTCCGGATGTGCCACACACCCTCATACCCCTCCAGAGGCGGTTGCCCAGCGGCCCCCAGTTGTCTCCTGCACCACTCCGCCGTCCAGTCCGCCAGCCAGGGCCAGGGAAGCGTCCATCTGTCCGCAATCTTCTCCTCCAGCGTATACTTTGAACTCAACCCGATACGGCTCCTCAATCCAGCGGGTATGGGCCGCCAGCAGGAGCAGCCATTCTCCCCGTAGCGCGCTCTGCACCACATCCATCAGGAACGTCAGACAGGCCGCCCCCAGAACCCGCCTGTCAGCCAGATCGCACACAGCCGCCGTCAGGGCGCTCCACCGCCCCGGCGCCGGGAGGTTTCGCCCGTCCGCCCCCCGCCGCCACTGTCCCAGGCGCAGCAGAAGCCGCCCCGCCCCAAGAGAAGCGCCGCGCCTCCCCCCATCCGCCGCAGCGCCCTGTCCTGGAACCGCCGGTACTCCAGCACGCTGTCGGTCTGAATGGGCGTCGTCCCCGCCGGGGCCTCATAGATGTTTTGGCAGGTCACCCGCTGGCGCAGCCGCCACCCCGCGTCGGCCAGCAGAGCGCGGTAGCCGGGCCCGTCGTCCCGGCCCGGATCGCTCCAGTCGATACAGTAGCACACCGGTACATGGGCCGGGACAAAAACGGCCAGCACGCCCATCCATACCTTTTCCAGCTGCCAGCCCGCCGCCGCCCGGCGGTTCAGTTCAGCCTCCGCCGCCTTCATATCCATCATTGGATAGGTAAACAGGGAAAAACGTCGCTTCATGACTCTTCCTCCTTTTGAAGCACCCGCTCCATGTCCGCCGCCTGCTTCTTGATACGCTCATATTCATTTTGAAGGGTCCGCCCCCCCTCCGGCATCAGAACGTAATATTTCCGGTTGTCCTCCGTACGGGTGCGGCGGATGAGTCCGTCTTTCTCAAACCGCTCCAGCAGAGCGTACAAGGTCCCCGCCCCCACGCTGACCCGGCCACCGGTGAGCTCGGCGATGGCCTGCATGATACCGTAGCCGTGCCGCTCCTCCCGCAGGGCGAGCAGGACATAGAACATCTGCTCCGTCAATGTCTCCAGCTTCTTTCGGGCCATGCCGCTCGCCTCCCTTTATGTCGATTATCGTTACAATGATACTATATCAATATTCGATATAAGTCAAGCAAAAAAGAGGAGCCGTCTCCGGCTCCTCTCTGGTTGTCTGTGTGTTTTCATCGGCTATGGACGGACTGACCGGTTACAGGCAGACCGGCACCGGCCCGGCGATGGCAAGGGAATCCGGTGTCACGGTACACTCCCGGGCCAGAATCTGTACACCGGCCGCCGCCGCCCGCCGCAGCGCCGCGCCGAAGGCCGGATGGGTAAGGTCATTGGGGGCAAAATCCCGCATACCGGCCATCTGGAGCACAAAGCAGACCGCCGCCTCATAGCCCTCAGCCTGACAGGCGATCAGCTCCTCCAGGTGTTTGACTCCCCGCTCCGTTGGCGCGTCGGGAAAACGGGCATGGCCGTCCTCCTCCAAGGTAACTCCCTTTACTTCCACAAATCCCCGCCGTCCGGTGGATAACTCCCAGTAGAAGTCGAACCGGGACTTTCCCCAGGCTGTCTCTTATACACATCTGACGCTG
>OJQR01001371.1_pt1 | contig 10989 bp, 6 predicted proteins | sample 1599011 | NCBI WGS metagenome assembly OJQR01 (sample SAMN03922456, study PRJEB24848) | human gut metagenome | isolation source: stool sample | host: Homo sapiens | place: Germany | collected 2009-11 | reverse complement strand
ATTTCATACGTCCGGAGAAACTTGCCGTTTTCGTCAAAGCACAAAAGTCCTTCCTGTAAGGAAGATATATAGACCCTCTTCCGATCAGCACTCTGACAGAGGTCCCATACAAAAGATGTCTGAACACTATTTTGAGTCAGCACCTCTGTTTTCGGATCATAAATAAAAAATCCCTGTCCCAAAGTCGCAATCCAGATAAGACCATTTTCCGTCTTAATAATCTTTTTTATCTCACTGCTGATATACACATTATACTGCGTCGTTTTATCAAAGCAAGAGAAACGATCGGTATCCCGGTCATAAATATAAAGTCCGGAGTTTGTTCCAACCCAAATATTCTTGTCCACCTCTATCAAGGCTTCTACGAAATTATTTTCTAATGAAAATTTGTCGTTGAGAACATTCCGGTACACTTTATTGCCCCGCCCGTCATAACGGTTCAATCCGTCACTCGTACCCAGCCAGATAAAACCATAACTATCTTGAAGGGCGCACCACACGGTATTATGAGACAATCCATCTTCTACCTGATATTTCTTGAACGAAAAATAAGGAGACGCGGATAGTGTTCCGGTCCAGAAGACCAGCAAGCATATTAGTATTTTAGTTAACTTCATTCTACGTGTTTTTTATTCAATTATCGGTTCAGCCAAGGTTCAGGATTCAACTTTTCTTTCTCCCTACGCAACTGGAAGTGCAATACCGTCCGTCCATTATCCGTACCGTCAGAAAAGACCTGACCGATGGATTGCTTCGTCTTCACCATATCACCGGCTTTGACGGATGCAGAAGAAAGATTGCAATAAACAGAAATATAATTGCCATGACGAATGAGGACATTAAATAATCCGTTCAATTGGAACACAGCCGCCACCTTCCCATCAAAAATGGCACGCGCCTGTGCACCCGGTTTTCCCTGAATATCAATACCCTTGTTATCCAGTTTCACGTTGCGCAACCCCTCTACGGCATATTGTCCGTAACGGCTGGTGATAATATAAGCACCGGATATAGGCATTGGCAATTTCCCGCGATTCGCGGCAAAGTTACCTGATAATTCCCGATCCGCCTTACTCATGGTATGGGCTCGGAGATGTGTATAAGAGACAGCCTCAAGAGGTTTCGATTTAGCGGCCGTTTCCGTTGCAGCAGATTTTCCCTCCTTGCTTTCCTCTTTCTTACGGGCAGCCGCTTCACGACGAGCTTCTTCCTGCGCACGCTTACGGGCACGCTCTATTTCTTCCGCAATTAATTTATCGATGCGGGCATTCAGCAGATTGGCTTCCCTGCGTTTTTTATTTATCTCATTCTGCAATCCTTTCTGCTTCTTTTGCAGATTAGTCACTAACGTACGTTTCTCTTTTTCCTGCTCTTCCAACTTCACCTTTTCGCTCTCACGTTCTTGCAGCAGGTTCTCTTTGGCGGCTTTCACTTGCTGACGTTCCGCTTTCTTCTTGCGTATCTGCTCCTGTTTCTTTAGGATTTCTTCCCCTTGCAGACGTTGATAAGTGGCATATTCACGAACATATCGCATACGCCGATAAGTCTGCCCCAGATTCTTTGCCGAAAAAATAAACATGAGCTTCTCCTCTATCGACTTATTCTTATACAAGTACTGGACAGAAGCTTCATATTTCTTCTTTTTATCTTTCAAATCCTTCTCCAGCCCGTGCAACTGGCGCTCCAATGAAGCCAACTCACGCTGGATAGCCTCCACATCATTGTTGATAGCCATGATATAGCGTTTCCGCTCTTCAATCTGTCCGGTCAACACAGCCAGACTATTCAACTGGCTTCCCACATCTTTCTTTGTATCCTTCAATATAGATTCCGATTCGGCAATCTGTTTTTGCAGCGCACCGCGTTTACTTTCCAGCTCACGAATCAACTTGTTCGATTGAGCGAAAAGAGGAACTGCCAACCAAAGGCAACTGATTAGAATAACAAAGAAACGTTTCATCATAATAAAGCTACCAGCATTTTTACTAATTCTTCCAAGGGAATCTGGTTGTATTTGGACGTCAGTTCCGTCGGAGTTATCGAAAACTCTTGTGTGGAGAACTCATAAAGTTGGACTTTTGCCTTTTCTAATGAAGGAATTCCTATATCTTTTCCTGTCAGCTCTGTCTTTCCACCAGGAAGAGAGGCATCCATCAATATCTTTTCCAAACGGGAAAACTCCACATTCTTCGACAATACATTTTTCAATTCAGCTTTAGTGGCACGAACAAAGCGTTTATTCATCCTGTCTACCAATAAAACTTCGTCGGGAGTAACTTCTATACGTGCCACTTCTGTACGCAGAATAGGCATCAATAAGGAGATTTGTACCCGCTCATGAGTTTTCATCTTCATGGTTCCCCCTACAGACATGCTTCCCTTCTTGCCGGGAATAGTCAACTGAAGCTTGGAAGCCAGGTAACTAGATGTCGGAGCCTTTGTTGAAGTCTTAGTTTCCGAAGTTGCCAAGTGTTTCGAACTCTTACAGCCGGCCAACACCACTACCACCAACAACAGTAGATAAATGATTCTTTTCATTCCGCAATATATTTCTTCTTCTCTATTTTCTGTTTCAACGTTTTCGACTCGCTACCCATTTCCAGTGCCTTCTTCCAATATTTCAACGCACCTTCCACATCGCCGGTCATAAAATAAATATCTCCGCAATGCTCCACAATCACATCACTCTTCTCGCCGTCGTTCTTCATTGCATTATCAATATAGATACGGGCTTCGGCATAGTTTCCCTTTTCAAAAAGAATCCATGCATAAGTATCGAGATAGGTCGAATTATTAGGTTCGGCTTTCACCGTTTTGTAACTCATCTCCTCCGCCTTGTCCAAGTCACGACGTTCCACAGACAGATAATAAGCATAATTATTTAATGCGCCAATATTGGAAGGATTATATACCAAAGCCGAATCGTAAGCAGCATAAGCCTCCGTCATTTGTTTCTTGGTATGATAAATATCCCCCATGATAGAATAAAAATCTGAAATGACTTCTTTTCTGGTATCGGGAGTTATATGTTCCAATGCTCTATTACAAACACTCAATACACTATCTCCCTGTTCTGCCTGATGATAAGCGATAGCCAGATAATAATAAAGTTCCAACGCATCCGGAGTAGCTTCAATGCCCGGTTCGCAGACCTTGATAATTTGCTTGTAATCTTCCTTTTTCACCGCCGCGCTAACCAGCATCAGACGGGCAGCCTTATTGGTAGGATCCAGATCAACCACCTGCTCCAATACCGGCACAGCCTCCTGTTCCATATTCTTCGACAACAGGTATTGAGAATAAAGCATCGGTATCTGCGGATCATCCATATCCTGCTTCATCATCCGGTCAAATAAGGCAATCACCTGAGTGCTATCTTTAGCGGACGACTGTTCATTTTCCGCAATCACCTGTCTCATGACACTGATTTTAGTATCAGAAGTCACCTTTTTGTTCAATAACAACGTATCCAGTTGCTGTTGATACAATTCTTTCTGCCCGGTCTGTTCATAGTAAGAAGCCATCGAGAAGAGAGCCATCGGATTATCAGGCTCTACAGCCAGTACCTTCTGGTATGCATCATAAGCTTCCTGCTTTTTCCCGTTCTGAAGATATACATCTCCCAGTATCACCTGATAACGCATATCCATCGGATATTCCTGTACCAGACTTTCTATTTCCTGAAATGCCTTCTTATCATCTTTCATCTGAAGATAAATCCGGAATTTCTCCATAGACAGCTGCTCATTCTTACCCAAACGTTTCTCTAAACGATTCAATGTAGAAATGACATCATTATACTTCTCCTGGCGACTGTAAATATCAAGAAGGCTGAACAAAGGGTCCTGTTTCGACGGGAAACGGGTCACCATCTTCTCAAGCAAAGCCGCAGCCTTATCCAATTCATTTTGTTGCTGGTACAAACTGACCAATCCCTGACTATACCAATAGTTATCAGGCGCAAAAGCCACTGCCTGCTCCAAAGCAACCTGACCTTGCGGCACCTGGCGAAGGAACATATAATATTGCGATATTTCATAAAGCGCAGAAGAAGCAGTGGGGTTGATATCCAGACAATGCTGTAGCAATCCAAATGCCGCATCATACTCATTCTTTCCTTTCATCCGCATGGCTTCCAAGAAGAAGTAGTCATATTTACGCTGTTGTTCAGCAGAAAGCAATGTTTCCTTCATTAAAGAAGCTCCATCTGCTTTCGCTGTTGTTTTTGCTGTACGCACAGACTGGATTCCCCCACATGAAGTGAGCATCAATACCGTCACGAACAGCCATCCTATTTTTATCTTCATTCTATTTTCTCCATTAAGCATTCATCATACTCCGGTATGTCCGAAACCACCGGCTCCCCGTTCTGTTTCATCCAGCACCTCCACTTCCTGCCATACAGGCTGTTCGTGCTTTGCTATCACCATCTGCGCGATACGTTCGCCATCTTCAATAACAAAAGCCTCGGACGAGAGATTAACCAAAATGACACAAACTTCTCCACGATAATCCGCATCAATCGTACCCGGAGAATTAAGTACCGTGATACCTTTCTTTATCGCCAGCCCGCTACGTGGACGAACTTGCGCCTCAAATCCCTTCGGCAGAGCGATATACAATCCTGTCGGCACCAGACAACGTTGCAACGGTTCCAATGTGATAGGTTCAGAAAGATTAGCACGGATATCCATTCCTGCGGACAATTCGGTGGCATAAGCCGGAAGCGGATGCTTCGATTTATTGATAACTTGAATATTCATAAATGCATGTTTACTATTTAACGGGCGAAAATACACATTTTGAACTGAAAAATAGTTAAGTTTGCAGTTAAATAATGTACCTGCAACCAAATTGCGAATGGTAAACAACTAAATCCTAAATAAAAAGATAAGTCAAGCATCTTTAAGTTCAAATGATAAACGGAACTTCCAATCACAACGTTGCCGCCTTTAGCTACAACCGAAAGTTTCTGTTTTGTAGTCCAAAGCGGCAACCATAATTTAGTTATAATCAAAAGAATATTTACATCTTAGAAAAAGAAAGTTTATATACGATCAATCTGCCCTAAAACGTTCAGTCTGCACATCACGAGAGTTTGCTCCTACCATGACATCAAATTCTCCCGGTTCATAAACGTATTGTAATCCTGAATTATAAAATCTCAAATCGTCTTCCGTGATAACAAACTTAACTTCACGACTCTCTCCTTTTTTCAAGAAGATACGTTCAAAGCCTTTCAGCTCTTTCACTGGACGAGATATTTCAGCGTAAATATCATGCAGATACATTTGTACGATCTCATATCCGTCAAAATCTCCATCATTGGTTACAGTCACAGACACTGTCAACTCCCCATTTCTGGACAGTACATCCGAACTAAGTTGTAAATTCCCATAAGAGAAATTTGTATAACTCAAACCGTACCCAAAAGGATAAAGAGGTTCGTTACTCATATCCAGATAGTTACTGGAGTAACGGTTAAAAGAATGACTGTCAGGATCGGGACGACCTGTATTCAAATGATTATAGTACAGAGGAAGCTGTCCCACTGAACGGGGAAAAGTCGTAGTCAGCTTGCCGCCCGGAGTCACTTTACCGAACAATACATCAGCAATAGCATCGCCTGTTTCACTTCCACCGAACCAGACATTCAAGATAGAATGAACATTGGCATCCTCCCAGTTCAGAACTAACGGACGCCCTGTAAAAAGAAGCAACACTACGGGTTTACCCGTCTTTACCAGCGCCTTCAACAAATCCTGTTGAGCATCAGGAATCCCTAGTTCCGTACGTGAAGCCGATTCACCACTCATTTCAGCACATTCTCCCAAAGCCGCAACAATCACATCTGCACGGGCAGCCGTATGCAAAGCTTCATCCAACAATTGCAGTTCATTGCCGCGTTCTAACGGACGGATACCAGCTCCTCCTTTTTCAAGTTCCGCATCATGATATATATTACTACCTCTCGCATACAGTATTTCAGCCTTATCACCTGCTGCCGAACGAATTCCCTCCAATAATGTCCCGTGACAGGAAGGAGTACACGTCATACTCCACATCCCACACATATTATTACGGGCATCAGCCATAGGACCAATTAAAGCAATCTTACCTTTCCGTTCGAGCGGAAGCAGATGATCCTCATTCTTCAACAGAACAAATGTTTCAGCTGCGATTTCACGCGCCACCGCGCGATGAGCAGTCGTATAAAGTTCTTTTTCCACACGCAGGGTATCACAGTATTTATACGGGTCAGAGAACAAGCCCAATTTATATTTTGCTTCCAATACACGGCGACAAGCGGCATTAATCTGTTCTTCCGTAACTTTCCCTTCTTTCAGAGATTCTTCCAATGTATTCAGAAAACCGCAAGAAACCATATCCATATCCGTACCCGCCTGTAAAGCACGTACAGAAGCCTCTTTCAAAGGAGCAACCCCATGTGAGGACATTTCGGCGATAGAATTATAATCCGTCACTAACAACCCACAAAAGCCCCATTCATTCCGGAGCAAATCGGTCAGTAACCATTTATTAGCCGTAGCCGGAATGCCGTCCACCAAATTGAAAGAACTCATCACACTACCCACACCTGCCTCAACAGCTGCCTTGTATGGGGCAAGATATTCATTATACATACGTTGGCGACTCATATCAACCACATTATAGTCCTTCCCTGATTCGGATGCGCCATATAATGCAAAGTGTTTTACACAGGAAAGAATTTCGTTTTTTCCCTGCATATTATTTCCCTGATAACCGCGTACATAGGCTTTTGCTAACAGGGAACCCAAATAAGGGTCTTCACCACTACCTTCTGCAATACGCCCCCAACGACTGTCACGACAAATGTCAACCATCGGGCTGAATGTCCAGCAAATACCATCCGCACTGGCTTCTACAGCAGAAATGCGTGCCATACGTTCAACAGCTAGTGTGTCCCAGCTACAAGAAAGCGCTAAAGGAATCGGGAAAATGGTTTCATAACCGTGGATAACATCAGCTCCTACCAGCAAAGGAATTCCCAAACGGGTAGAATCAATGGCTATACGCTGCAAATCAACAATTTTTCTTATTCCTTTCACATTAAAAAAACCTCCAATCTCCTGGTTACGAACCATTTTCGTAAGTTCGGCACTATTTACATTACCAGTAACCAAATCACCCCCGGAAGGAAGATTCAATTGGCCCAACTTCTCGTGCAGTGTCATCTTTCCCATCAGATTGGCAATATATCGATCCATCTCTTTATCTCCTTCTTCAGCCGACAATGAACAGGAAGACAATAACAACCCATATAGAACGCCTAATAACAAGTATTGATATTTCATGTTTATTACTTATTATATAATCACTTCATTATTTAGATACTTACATTAATGAGATAAAATCTTAATATCCGAATCACTTAACCCATAATCAACAAGTGTATATTTTTTGCCTTTATACGGAGTCGGCATAAACCGCCCGGAACCTAATGTATCGTAAATGATCGGATTGAAAGAAGCATTCCTTTTTGCCCTGAACAGCAACACACAGAACTGACCGGAAACAGCATATCCAAATTCAATATCCTCTACTCCCTCTCCCAGCACTTCATAACCTTGCAAGAGAGGTTCAACACCTTTAAACATAAAATTAAGTTTTACAGTCAAATTATCGGCTAAATCTATCTCAAGGGTATTCCGCATTGGAGAAGAAATGACAGCCCCTAATACATTCCAATTCATATCATAATTAGCTAAAGTTGTCCATATTATCCCGTCAGAACTTACCCCTCTAAGCTTCTGCATCAAAGTCGTTTCGTAAGGATACAAACGCTGTGAATTAGCAACTACACAATTCAGGAAAGAAAACTTATCCGCAATATCCCATCCCACCAAATCAACAGGACAATCTAGAATCTTAAAATTATCATTTAATACAGTAAAAGTAGAATTGGACAACTTCACTTTCAAATTGGGGTTATTCCCTTCTGCCTGAATAAAGCTGGTTCCAAAATTATTCAAATATGAAAAAGAAATCTGTTGGTCCAGCATCAAATCCGGACTATAACCCTCATTCACGACGATTCCTCTATCAATCGTATCATAATAGACTTGATTGAAAACAAAAAATCCGCCACTAGCTATACGTATTCCGACTGTTGAACGGTAATTCTTACCATCCTCAAGATGGGTCCCTCCGGTAGTATCCCAAGAAAGAATATGTACATTGTTCAATATATGACCGGCAGATTTCGTAACTAAAGCTTCTTTTGTACAATAAATAAAAGTGTCAGATATCTTACAATCACAACAAGATTCATCTATATAGATACCGTATACATTATCATTCGAAGAGATGCCTTGAATTGTTACATTATCTATCTTTGTATCCGAGCTACCCGTTCCACCAGTTCCAATACCTTCAGGAACGTGTATGCGGATATGTGTATTACGTCCTCGCACCAGACTCATCGTACGTATCTGCACCAACTGCTTCCTTCCGTTTACTAGAATTCCATTATCTGCATTATAACAGTCTAGTATTCCTCCTTCGATATAAGAGAATCGCCGATGTGAAACATCGGTAAAATAGGTTTCTGAATAACCTACTTTAATCAATGCTTCCAAATGGACATCACTTTTAACCGTTGCATTCTTATCAAAAATAAGGTTTACATTTTTGGTATATTCCAATGGCAGAACGATAGGCTCCGTCAAGTTATAAGTTCCGGCAGGAAAATAAAGCGTTTTCCCATAAGACTGACCGACCAAATTATTAAGTTGAGAACCAATCAGTGTTCCATCATTCTTAATATCATAATCAATGACTGATACAATATCTTCATTATGCCCTTCCTTGACTTCAACAACAGCCTCCGGTAATGAATCATCATCGTTACATCCCCAGATTGGCATAAAAGATAATAAGCCTAAAAATAAAAAGTTAAGTTTCTTCATTTTTCTTGTTTTTTTAAGTTTAACGTAAAGTTTGAAATGAAGAGGCCGGTAATCCTGCACCGTTAATTAAGTTACATGTAGGATTATCTCCCCATCCATAGCGAACAGTCAAAGGATGTTTTACCATTTCCGATGATACAATGATTTCATTTCCACAGATTTCAGCTTCCGCCCAATGATATTTTCCGTCTATCCCTGCTATGGCAAACCCTGTCAATTTTTTCCCATCAGACGTTTTTAATCCTCCGTCTGCACACTCAAAAGAGAGAATAACCCTGTCTCCTTTCACACGGTAAGTCTGATAAACCGGACCACTACAAACAATCCGCTCACCATAGGTATCGGCACGTGCTAATAAGGCAAGTCTACGCCCTACTTCCTGTTTGTTTTTGGGATGAATATCATTCATATCGCCGATGTCTATGGTAACGGCCATACCCACATTGTCATAATACAAAGCTGTCTGGCGCTGCGCTTCTCGTAATTCAGCCCACTGTGAGTCTCCCGGTTCATCTGCTCTCTCTAAATAATTAGCCAATTGCACAAGGTAGAAAGGAAAATCATTCCCCCATTCCTCACGCCAGCTCTGAATAAGTAATGGAAGCAATATCCTATATTGTGTAGCACGCCCTACATTATTCTCTCCCTGATACCAAATAACCCCACGAAATTTGTAAGGTGCCAATGGATGAATCATCCCATTATAAAGCACAGTTTGCACATTCGGATTCATCTCAAACACTGGGTCAATATGAGATTGAGCGGCAACTTTACACTTCCATTCACCAGATATAAGAATCCAGTCTCCGACATCTTTGCTTAACTTCATTTCACCTCCGATGCCACACCCTCCTCCAGTATCCACGATACGAACAGTAATTACAGCTTTGCCCGCTTTTACTAAATTACCCGGTATTTCATAAGTACGGGAACGAGTATATCCTTTCGTGCTCCCTATCTCGATTCCGTTAAAATAAGTAATATCCTCGTCATCCACATACCCCATGTGTAAACTCAACGTTTTTCCCTCCCATTGTTCTGGAATATCCACCGTCTTTCGCCCCCAAACAATACCATCAAAATCAGGAAAAGTCTTTTCGATATTTCCGGGGAAAGAATGAGATATCCATCCTTCATCATTATAAGAAAGAGTATTCCAAAAAGGCTTTCCATTTCTCATTCCTTTATCTAACGACAAAATCTTTGCCTGCCTTTGTTCTTCCTCCGCCTGTAAATCACAATCCTTGTTTCCCAACCTTCGGATAAGCTTCAATTGCTCAACAAAATCGGGAACTTCGCCCAATGCTTGAGCACTTATCCACGACTCTATATTAGTACCGCCCCAATGAGCACAGATAAGTCCTACCGGTACCTGCTGCGTGCGTGCTATTTCCCTACCGAAAAAATAGGCTGTTGCTGAAAACTCCCGGATAGTAACCGATGAACACACTTGCCATCCTCCTCCGACAGCAGTAAACTCCTGCGACGGACTTAGACTAATAGTATTACTCACAGTCATCAAACGTATATCCGGGTAATTGGCCTGTGCCACCTCTTGTTGATAGTTTTTCACTTTGCCCCATCCTTCTACTGGCATTTGCATATTCGACTGACCGGAACAAAGCCATACTTCACCAATCATTACATTCTCCAATCTTACTTTTTCTCCATCCGTTATTTCTAAATGATAAGGTCCCCCGGCTTTTGGGGTTTTGATGTTTACTTTCCAATTACCCGTCCTGTCAGCTATATTCTCATATTTCTCCCCACTCCATGAAGGAATCACTATAACTCGCATTTCTGGAGATGCTTTTCCCCAAACAGGTACTTCAGCCTCTTGCTGAAGTACCATATTATCGGAAAATAAAGGAGACAACTTAACTTTGGCACAAGCGGTCAGTGACGCAAATAATCCCGACATTAATATAATCCATTTATACATATCACTCCGACTTACAAATTATTACCATTCGATTGCTTGATCTTCATCCGGAATCTGAATATTAATTTTACGTTCCATATTCACAGTCCCTTCAAC
>OJQR01001367.1_pt1 | contig 11006 bp, 7 predicted proteins | sample 1599011 | NCBI WGS metagenome assembly OJQR01 (sample SAMN03922456, study PRJEB24848) | human gut metagenome | isolation source: stool sample | host: Homo sapiens | place: Germany | collected 2009-11 | reverse complement strand
GACGGACTGTATCACCAACAGTACGATTACCCGCCGGAGACGATTTTAAGTCACACCTTTTATCGTTCCCACACGGAGGAATTCTTCCGTTTTTACCGGAATAAGATGCTTTTCCCCAATGCACAGCCCAATGCCGCCCATAAAAAACTGGCAGAACTGGAAGCTGCCGGGAAAGTCCGGGCCGTGATCACCCAGAATATCGACGGACTGCATCAGGCTGCCGGAAGCAGGACCGTACTGGAGCTCCACGGCTCCGTGCTTCGCAATTACTGTGAAAAATGCCATCAGTTCTACGGTCTGGATGCTATCTTAAACAGCACCGGTATTCCCCGCTGTGAAAAATGCGGTGGTATCATCAAGCCGGATGTGGTTCTGTACGAAGAGGGACTGGATGAGAAGACGTTAAATGCCGCCGTCAGATACATCCACGAAGCAGATGTCCTGATCATCGGCGGCACTTCTCTGGCTGTCTATCCCGCAGCCGGGTTAATTGATTATTTTCAGGGTGATAAGCTGGTGGTCATCAACAAGAGTGCGACCCCCAGAGACAGCCACGCAGATCTCCTGATTCAGGGACCGATTGGGGAAGTATTTCACTCGATCCAGAATCCGTAAGTGATATCCTGTTCTCCGCTGATATGATAAGCATCTTCCACATCAGCGCCCCAGCTGTTGATACCACCCACGCCCCTCACTGCTCCCAGGATAGATACCACCGTCCTGCGGGCAGGAGGTAGTTCTTCGTGGTGCATGGCATTTTCCAGTTCCTGTGCCGTATAAGGCAGGCAGGAAAATGCGAAGTGTTTTCCCTCCTCCGCGGTTATTTTTAAACGGCTGCTTCTTTCTCCACGGTCTGTATTATCCAGGGAAGTCTTCCTGACGATCTCCAGCCATTTGGTCTGCATATGCATCCCGCAGTCCTGAGGCACCATATAAGGTGTCACCGGCAGGCCCTGTACTTCATACACACCGTGGATCCCTCCTGCCATACGGTCCGGATAGGTCTCTCCGGACAAACCTTCGTAAGTATAGCCTTCCGCCGCTGTGGGCATTAAAAATCTTAAGCCCAATACCGGAAGCTCCGGCAGTCCCTGTTTTCCACAATAATCTGCCTGCACATGGATTCTGCCATCCGTTTCCACCGTATAAGTCACTGTCACCTCCGTCGCCGGAACTGTCGGTGTCTCATACGTATAGATGATCTCGAATCTGTCACAGGTCTCTTTTCCGGTGTATTTATTATTCGCCGGTGCCAGCGGGATGGCAATCTCCTGCCCATCCATCCGGGCCTCTACCCGGCTGCATCGTACAAAACGATCCGCCGCGGACCATACCGCACTGCGGAATGCGAATCCACACCCTCTGTCATTATCCGTGACCGCGCGCCAGAACGCCGGTCTGGGAGACCTGTACAGCCACTCTTTGCCATCCTTATATAAAGACTCCATGCCTCCGGAGCCCACGGAGAAAATATAGGAAAAATCCTGTCCATGTATACCGATAGTCACATCACCGATTACGATTCTGAGTGCCATAATAATATCTCACCTCCTGCATTGCCGGTTTTTCGCTGCGATTTGCGAAAAGAATTCCGTTGCCGGAAAATTCATAGTCACTGGGACGGTCATCAAAGTCTCCGCCATAGCGCAGGACTCTCCGTCCTGTGACTTCATCTTCCACCCAAAGCGCCTGGTCAATATAATCCCAGATAAATCCGCCCTGATACATTTCAAAGCGGTCCAATAATTCCATATAGGACTTCATTCCGCCCAGAGAATTGCCCATGTCATGCATATATTCGCATAACAGATAGGGTTTCTTGGGGTCATGTTCCAGATAATCTATAATTTCCTGCGGGTATGCGTACATACGGCTCTCCACATCCGAGATCCGGTCTTCATAAGCTCTGTTGTGGAAGACACCTTCGTAATGTACCAGCCGTTGATCGTCCTTTTCCTTGAAAAACTGCTGCATGGCAGCAATATCATCTCCGGCATAGGATTCATTTCCCAGAGACCAGAACAGGATCGAAGGATGATTCTTAAAGCATTCAAAATTGGTTCTGGCACGGTCCACTACCGCTTCCTTCCACTCCGGCAGGGAACCGGGCACATTCCAGGAAGGTTCCACAGCTCCCATCTTCTGCCAGGAGCCGTGACTCTCCAGATTCGTCTCCGCCATCACATAGATTCCGGCTTCATCACACAGTCCGTACCATTCCTTGCGGTCCGGATAATGACAGGTTCTGACCGCATTGATATGGTTACGTTTGAAGCATTCGATGTCCCATTTCATGTCTTCCAGGGAAATACACCGTCCGGAAGCTGCATTCCACTCATGGCGGTTCACACCACAGATCACCAGCCGCTCACCATTCAGCTTCATTACCTTATCCTGAGGATCCAGCGCAAAATCACGGAAGCCTATTTTATATGGCACCACTTCCGTCACTTCCCCCTCACTGTCTGTCAGAGTGATATCCAACTGATATAAGTACGAGTTCTCATGGCTCCAGGGGATTACTTTTTCTGCCAATGTTTCCCGAAGGTGCAACGTCTGCTCCGCCTGTGACTGCAAAATCTGTGTCTGCTCCAACAGGCATTTCCCGTTGGCATCCGACAGGCATACACGCATTTTGCCCGGACGCTGTCCCTCACCCTCAGCAGATATTTTGATTGCTGCATCTAACGTGCCTTTTCCATCCTCTACGGAAAAATATGGCTTCGCCCAAAGGTCTTCCACGTGCCACTGCGGCTTGGCATATAATTCCACACTCCGGAAGATTCCGAAAAAGCGGAAGAAATCCTGATCCTCCAGAAAAGCAGCCGTACTGCGCTTATGCACTTCCACCGCCAGCAGATTGTCCTTTTCCTTAATATAAGGTGTCAGATCGAATTCAGAGGGAGTAAAGCTGTCCTCGGCATATCCCACGAAATGCCCGTTCAGCCAGACATACATCGCCTGTTCCACACCTTCAAAACAGATAATGACTCTCTTTCCCCGCAGACCTTCTGCCAGATGAAAACGCTTCCGGTAAGAACCTACGGGATTATACTCTGCCTCGCTGAAAGCACCGTCTGCCAATCCTTTTCCCAGCGTGTAAGCCGGGCGGCGGTAAATTTTGCCCTCCCAGGGATACATGGTGTTGATATAATGAATTTGGTCATAACCTGCCAGTTCAATATGTCCTGGCACACGGATCGTATCGAACTGCGCACTGTCAGCATTTTCCCGGTAGAAATCCACCGGACGGCTCTTCGCATTCACCGAATAGGCGAACTCCCAGTTTCCGTCCAGAGACTGTACCAGGGAGCTTCTGCCCTCTGCCGCTTCTTCCGTATCCTGATAGATCGGATGATCACTGTGGGCTGGCAGCTGACCGACCCGGAACACCTTCGGATCGTCCAGCCAACGGATATCTGCTTCCATGTTTTCTCCTCCTGATTTCTCCTTAATTTCTTCTTGTTTTCTTCTGTTATTCCTTGACAGCACCGGCTGCGATTCCTGCCAGAATGTATTTCTGGAAGAAAATGTAAGTCAGAACTGTTGGGATCATGACTACGATGATACCTGCTGCCAGTGTCTGCCAGGATCCCTGCTGTGCATTCGCATAATCCATCAGGAATGTAGTGATGGTACGCAGCTTGTTCTTCGGCATATACAGATAAGGGATGTACATGTCGTTGATGATGTTGATGGCCTTCACGATACATACCGTGGCTGTAGCCGGTGCCAGCAGCGGGAAAATAATCTTGTAGAACAGCTGGAAATAGGAACAGCCATCCAGCAGTGCCGCCTCATCCAGAGATACCGATAATCCGGAAATAAACTGTCTGTAAATGTACAGCTGCATCAGGTCGGATGCAATGTAGATCACAATCGGTGCTCCCAGTGTATTGTACAGATGGAAACCGTTGATGATACGGAATCTGGAAATCTCTGTTACAAAGGAAGGAATCAACATTCCCAGGAAAAACAGTCCCACGACGAACTTTTTGCCGCGGAATTCAAATCGTTCGATGATAAATGCGGTAATGGTTCCCAGCATTACATTAAATATCAGGGAAACCGCCAGTATTATTATAGTATTTTTAAAGCCGATCAGCAAATATTTATTGGTAAATACTTTTTTATAATTTTCAAAAGTCAGGTCACTTCCGGCAGGGGGCAGCAATGGGGAAGACAGTGTCATGGCGCCCTTGGACTTTAAAGAAGCGAACAATGTCAGAAGGATTGGTGCCAACACGATAATGACCATGCCGATACATATTACCTGTTTGATTACCTGTTGAATTACTCTCTTTGCCATATGTTTAGCATCCTTTCTGTTTATTTGTCTCTCAGAACCAGACCGTGGATGATCTTGTTCTGGATCACATAGATGATCACGATCATCAGCATGATCGCCACTGCCATGGTTGCCGCCAGTCCGAAGTTCGAGAAGGTGAACGCCGTCTTGATGGTGTACAGGGTAAAGGTAGAAGAAGCATAGCCGGGACCACCTGCCGTCATAACGAAAGGAATGTCGAATACCTGCAATGCTCCGCGGATATTGTCGAACAATACGAAGTCCACCATCAGCATGATTGCAGGAATCTGTATGTATTTGAAAATCTGTCCGGTACTTGCGCCGTCGATCCTTGCTGCCTCCAGAATGTCCGTAGGGATGGACTGCAGGGCTGCCATGAACAGGATCACATGGTATCCGCTGAATCTCCAGACAGATACAGATGCCAATACGAAGTTTACAATTTTCTCATCGGATAACCAATTGCGGATCAGACTTTCCAGATGCAGGGCAGTCAGGATTCCGTTGAAGGCACCGTTGATCGGGGAAAAGAAATAGGAAAATGCGTAGGAAATAGCAACGCCGTTAATAATATAAGGTAAAAATACCATGGTCTTGTAGAATTTTGCTGCCCGCAGTTTGCTGGTAAGCAGAACCGCAAAAGCAAGTTCTACCAGAATCATAAGCAGATGAATCACAAAATATACGGCATTGTTCCGTAAGGACAGCCAGAGGTCTTTATTGTGGAACATGGAAATATAGTTCTCAAAATTAATAAAATGATAATCTGCTGAAAATCCGTCCCAGTCCGTGAAACTCATACGGAACAGGTCAATCGCCGGGAACACCACAAATGCGATCAGCAAAGTAACCGGTATCAGCAAGGATATGAAGATAAACTGTCTGCGTTTCTTGTTTAATTTATTCATGGATATCCCTCTCTTTATGATTTTCGGGAGCCGCTTCGCAGCTCCCGATCTATCAGATTTAAATCCTTTTTACTGGATGCCTAGTTTGGTTCTTGCGTCTTTCCACTTCTGGTTCAGCTCGCTCATCTTGCTGTCCAGATCAAAGTTGCCGGTCAGCATCTCTGCACCAAGCTTCTTGTAATCGAAGGTAGTTTCATTCTGAATAGCTGTGAAATCGTCACCACCACCGTCATACATTACAATCTGTTTGTCAGGACAAAGGGTATCTGCTTCTGCCAGGATAGGATCCTTCTCCTTCGGGAAATTCGTCATGGAAGAAGAGGAAGAAATGTAAGCAAGATACTCGGGATACCAGTCTTCGGAGTAGAACCACTCTACGAATGCCTTGGCAGCTTCCGGATTCTTGGAATGTGTAGTCACACCCATGAAGGAATCACCCTGTACGATCACATTGTAAGGATCGGAGGTAGTGTTTCTGGTAGGAAGGTAGAATGCTCCCAGTTCGGAAGTATCTTCTGCCTGGTTCTGGATATTCTGGAGTCCCCAGTCACCCAGTGCGATGATGGCTGCCTGCTTGGAAGAGAACAGTGCGGTTGCCTGATCGGAACCCATACCCAGAGGATCCTTGCCCATGACACCGGAGTTGAACAGTTCATAAGCCTTGCTGTATGCTTTATAGATGTCTGTTCCCTCGGAGAAAGGCTCATCCTGAGTTGCCATGGTGTTCCAGTTCTGTCCGTTACCGGATTCCAGTGCGGGCATGAACTCCATGTAAGGGTAATCCGGCCACTCATCCTTGAATCCACAGGCAATTGCCATGAAGTTGGCATTGTCTTTTCCATAATAATCCTGTAAGGTCTTGGCTGCGTCTTCGAACTCACCCCAGGTGGTAGGTACTTCTACGCCCGCCTCTTTGAACATGTCTTTCCAATAATATACATACTCATAACCACAGGTCATGGGGATGCCGAGGATCTTGCCGTCTACGGCATATCCTGCTGCCAGTTCATTATTCTTTGCTGCCTCGGTATCGGACAGATCCAGCAGGTACTCCTTAAATCTTGCCAGAGTAAAGGTCTTATTGAACATAACATCGGGTAACTGATTTGCGGATGCTCTCATCTTCATGGCGTTCCAGTATTCGGAGTCATCCTTGATCTTCTCTATTTCAACATCGATGTCAGGATACTTCTCCTGGAACTTGCCTACCATATCATTGGATTCAATGAAGTCATTCAGGTTGTTGTCCCAGATGGTAAAAGTAATGGTTCCGCTTAAGTTCTCATTGGAAGCTGTTGCAGTTCCTTCTGTTTTGCTTTCTGTCGTTGCACCATTATTAGTAGTGCTGCTTTCTGCTGTGCTGCCGCATCCGGTAAGTAACCCCACGCCCATAACGCATGCAAGCACTGCTGCTATAACCCTCTTTTTCATACGTTTTCTTCCTCCTTGTGGAAAAATGTTTTGTTGCTGTTTACGAGACTAAGTATAACAACCGTGCAATATTTGCGCCATTTCATATCTTTCGTTTTCTTGATAAATGGTACTAAGTACGATTTGCCTGTTTTTGATCTATCGTTGGAATTCTTGATGAAACGTAACAAAACGCAGGGTTTTTCCCTGCGTTTTGTATTGTATCTCTGTATGTTTTTTATTGTTCGCCCTGTTTTCGATACTGTGCCGGAGTGCATCCGGTCTCTTTTTTGAACATCCTCGTAAAGTGCTCCGCATTCCGGTAACCCACCATTTCTCCGATCTCATAGCTTTTAAACGTAGTAGTCCGGAGCAGTTCTCTGGCTTTCTGGATCCGCAGCTGGGTAAGATAGTTGGAAAAGGTCTCCCCGGTCTCTTTGGTAAAGCGGTTGGTGAAATATTTTTCACTCAGTCCCACATGCTCCGCTACTTTCGCAAGCGTCAGTTCCGCATCGTCATAGTGATCCGCCAGGTAACGTTTCGCTTTCGTGATCACATTCGTCTCCATGGCATCGATCTTACCCACAGAATAATCCATTACCCAGTTAATGTAATTGGTGATCCACATTTTCATGCTGCGGACATCTTCCAGACGTCCTACTTTTTCCTTATAATTATATCTCTGGCTGAAGATCTCCGATAAGGTAATGCCATCGGTTCCAAAACGGGTGGCTATCGCCAGGATCACCCCATAGATGTGTTCCTCTGCTTCCTGCCTGTCCCCGGTGTTCAGCCGTTCAAACAGCTTTTCCTTCTCCGCTGTGAAATTTTTCGCATCTGCGCCGTACAGCGTATCTGCCAGTCTGCTGTATTCCCCGGCCAGTTTCCGGAGCACCTCTGCCTCTGTCCGGCGCTCTTCCAGATCCACAATAGCGCTTTCTCCATACAGGTAACGCAGTCCCGCATGCTCCCGAAGATAAGTGACACCCATGTCAAATTCTTCCATGGTGACACATTTGCCGCCGATACAGCATTCCACCTCCGCATTGTATTCCGTCTTCACATAGCTCTGCAGTTCCTTCAACATGCTGGAAATACGCTGCCGGTCTTCATTTTCTGTGATCCGGTAATACAAAATCGCTCTTGTCAGTCCCTCCGGACAAGCCACACAATGCAGGGTATATCTGGGATTGCGTTCGAATCCGGCTAACAACTGCCCGATCAGCTCCGGGTCCGCCTTCACTCCCGTGGGCCATTACAAATACAGCCCCACTAGCACATAGGGATCTGTAAAAAACTCCGCATGCTCCTCTGCCACCTGTTCCGGAGACAGTTCTCCACGTATCATCGCTGTAAAGTACTCTCCATTGGATCGTTCCGTCCTACGGACCTGTTCCTCATAATCTGCGATCAGAGACCGCAGACTTCGCACCATGGCATTGAAATGATGGATCACTCCACGGATCTCCGCCTGTCCCTGAGGCGTGATGTGAATATCCATTTTGCCGTCCTCAATCTGTTTCAGACCGTCACTCAGTTCCGCAATGGGATTCACGATCTGTCGGATGAAATATCCGGCAAAATACCCCGCCAGCGCAAAGATCAGTGCCGCCACCAGCAGAATGATCTCGGCGATCTTAAGGAAATCCTGCATCAGCTCCAAGGTCTTGATATGACTCTCGATATACCAGGTAGCATTTTCCAATTCCAACGGAGTGCGCACACAGGTATAACCGAAAGTGTTCTGGATTTCCGCTTCTTCCGTCCGGAAAATAGGAGTTCCGTTTTCGTCCACGATCTGCATGATCCCCAGTTTGTTATTCTTCCTATTATAGTTACGGTTGTAATTGCGGATGGAATTCCCGGCATCGGTGGTCTGATACAGCACTACCATTTCCACACTCTGGGATCTGTCGATCATCACATTGGGAGACAGGGCATAGATCAGTACCAGCTGGTCCTTCCCACCACCCAGATACAGGTCACTAGCCCCGATGGTCTGATAGGAGCCTATTTTTACGGAATTGGGCTCCCGTAGTGCATCCTGATACCATGGGTACTGTCGGATCTCGCTGACGGTACGCTTAATATCACTTTTTAAGAAAATCGCATTTCCGCTTTTCATATAGAAACCGATGGACACCACATCTTTTACCGGCTCTATGACCAGGTTTCCCGCCTGATCCAGCTTCTTCTGGGCATCATAGCGGGCATTGGTATCTGCTGTGTCCATCTGTACTACATACTGAATGACCATATTGTCATTCACGTTCGTCAACTGGGACAGGCGCATGGACATGAACTCCACATCCGACTGGACCTCTCCTGCCACACCCTGCTGCACACCGCGGATATTTTCTATCGCCTGATCCCGATATTGTTTTCCCAACAGCACCAGAGACAACACCAGTACCAGCAATAACGGAAACATGATCATTCCGGTGAATATACGATAATAAGCTTTCTTTAAAGGAAGTTTGTCATATAATTTCATAAATCCCCCGCTCCTCCTCGTTTCTAACAGTTTACAGCCCCGTACTGCCTTTGTCAAACGTAACCACCCATGCCGTTTCTTCTATAATTAATGCAGAAATAAATTTGACATTTTAACACACTGCATCGAAAACTATGGCGTCATGTTCGCAAATGTGATAAGGTATAAGAGTATTTTACATTTATCGTAATGATTTACGAATGATAGGAGATTACATTCATGTTATCCACGATTGAAACAGTAAACAACGTTGTCAACAATTTCATCTGGGGTGTTCCCGCCATGATCTGTATCATCGGCGTCGGTCTGTATTTAAGTATCCGGACGCGTTTCCTGCAGATCCGCAAGTTTCCCTACGCCATGAAGGTGACACTGGGACGTATGATGAAGAAAAAGGAAGCCTCCGATGGAGCCCTGACACCTTTTCAAGCGGTATGTACTGCTCTCGCCGCTACGGTAGGCACGGGTAACGTAGCCGGTGTTGCAGGTGCTATCGCTATCGGCGGCCCCGGTGCGGTATTCTGGATGTGGATTTCCGCATTGCTTGGTATGTGCACTAAGTTCGCCGAGGTAACTCTTGCAGTTCATTTCCGTGAAACCAACGCCAAGGGCGATCTGGTAGGCGGACCCATGTATTATATTAAGAACGGACTGGATAAAAAGTGGCATTTTCTGGCGTATTTGTTCGCCGCTTTCGGTGTGCTGGCTGTGTTCGGTACCGGTAATGCCACACAGGTCAACACTATCACTACTGCCATTGATTCTGCTCTGAGCAGCTTTAACGTACTGCCTGCAGATGCTGTGAAGCTTGTCAACCTAATCATCGGCGTGGCACTGGCGATCATCATCGCCCTGATCCTGATCGGCGGCATCAAGCGTATCGGCAATGTTACCTCCAAGCTGGTTCCTTTCATGGCGATCATGTATATCGTGCTGGCACTGGGTGTGATCATTTTCCATATTAAGTCTGTACCTGCTGTATTTGCTTCTATTATAGAAGGTGCTTTCCATCCCGCTTCCGTGACCGGCGGTGTGGTGGGAAGCTTCTTCATGAGCATGAAAAAGGGCGTATCCCGCGGTATCTTCTCCAACGAGGCTGGCCTTGGTACCGGATCCATCGCTCATGCCTGTGCCGATACGAAGAAACCGGTAAAACAGGGATTCTTCGGCATCTTTGAGGTATTCGTGGACACCATCATCATCTGTACCATGACAGCACTGGTCATCCTGTGCAGCGGCGTACCTGTAAATTACGGTGAGGCTGCCGGTGCAGAGCTGACCATCAGTGGCTTCACCGCTGTCTATGGCAGCTGGATATCGATCTTTACCGCTGTGGCGATGTGCTGCTTCGCTTTCTCCACCATCATTGGCTGGGGACTGTACGGTACCAGATGTATCGAATTCCTCTTTGGTTCCCGTTCCAACATGCCTTTCATGGTACTGTATTCCCTTACAGCTATCGTGGGCGCGACAATGAACCTCGGACTGATGTGGAGCATCGCCGAGACCTTCAACGGACTCATGGTCATCCCCAACCTGATCGCTGTCTTCCTGCTGTCCGGTGTTGTAGTGAAACTGACGAAGGAATATTTTGCAAAAGAGAACGGATAATATCTGAATGGGATTTGCGTTATGATCATTGAATAAATGATGTAGTTCTTTCGTTCGATAATGACAGTGAATTGAAAGTTAGTGAAATAATCCCGTAGCCCTTGGCAGGGTATAAGAAACGCGGCACGCTCGTACTTTAGTACGATGCGCTCCTGTCGCAGAGCGTAGCGGTACATAAGCGGTCACAATACGACCGCAATGCGTCCCTTGGGACGCTATGGTACCGACGTCTGCTTACGGCACTGCTTATTCTTATACCCAGCCGGGGCTACTG
>OJQR01001361.1_pt1 | contig 11078 bp, 10 predicted proteins | sample 1599011 | NCBI WGS metagenome assembly OJQR01 (sample SAMN03922456, study PRJEB24848) | human gut metagenome | isolation source: stool sample | host: Homo sapiens | place: Germany | collected 2009-11 | reverse complement strand
ACTTTGTTTTCCGTGACAGATATTTATGCTAACATATCTGTCAGACTTTGTCAACAACTTTTTTTGAAATCTTTTCAAGTTTCTTTCGAGCTGTTGTGTTGTCTCGGCGCTGCCTCAACAACGAATCTGAGTATATCACCCTGTGCCCCACTTGTCAACATTATTTTGCATATTTTTCAAACAATTTTGCAAAAGCAGTAAAAAAGCCCATAATCATGGGCTTTTTTGTCATTTTGGATCTTATTGTCTTTTCTCTTTTTCTCATAATTTACAGTATATATGCCTATAAAAGTTGAATTGTATATTCATTTGATGTATTTTTGAGACGAAGAGAAATGTTTTGTATCCCATTTGCCATATCTTCATTTACTTCCAGTAGCAGGACCAATCCCTGTGTCTCACCGGGAGCCATGGTTTCCACATACGTAGACATGTCATTGGGCAGCATTGTGGTCAATGCATTTCCACGTGTGCCGTCATTTACAGTAATGATGTATCTGGATGCGGTACTCAGGAAATCAACATTTTCCTCCTGGTCTGTTCCGTTGGTCAGTTCAAAGTTCAATATCAGAAGCTTTTTCCCGGTGGATGCATCCAACGCAAAATAATCCTCCGTAGATCCGTCCTCCGGATAAGAGTCTGCTATCTGGTAATCTCTGTATGTCAAGGTCACTCCCTCCGCAAGTCCGAAGAAATCCTCCAGACTGGTGGTAATATCCTCCTGTGCGGTAGGTGCCTGGGCTTCTGAAGCAGCCGATTCCGCAGGCTTCTCTTCCGTCTGTGCATTCTCCTGTCTTCCGGCTTCCCTGGCCGCGTCTTTTTCCAGTTTTGCAATGACGATTTCCGGGTCCACGAGACGGCTCCGGTGATTCGCATCATATTTTAAGAGAGTTACCGCCGCATATTCTCCGACTCTTTGTGATTCCTCTTCTGTCAGATCCGGAATTTCATTTCCGCAGGCTGTCATGCCAAGCGCCATTACACACAATAACGCTCCGCATACAATCTTCTTTTTGTTTCCTGTCATTCTTCTATCCTTCCCTGTCTGTTTTTCCATTGTTTCCTGTATTTTTCTCAAGTACGATATAAATCCCGGCAATCGCCAGTGCGATCACACCCACTACAAAGAAAAGGACCGTTTTCTGCAATACCGGTGCTCCCCAGTAATCATATAATGCTATTTTACCACAAGTGCACAAAGAAAGCACTAGTCCATATATTCTTACCGGCTTATCTTTTTTCAAAAAGCCCAGTGTTACACTTACCAGCGCAATCAGCATGATCAGAACACTATTGATCACGGGAACATTGGTCTTAACGATCAGTGCCATATAGGTCAGAAAGATCACAATGATCAGTTCTCTGTGTTTAAACTTCTTATAGTATCTCTCCTGCAATGTCAGTACCAGATAAGCCAGTACAAACACAAACATGCACAGATAAGTAAGATAAGAGTTCCGGTACACCGGATTTGCCAGAGCGATCAACGCTCCGATCTGCCCCACCATTACAAATACATTAAATATCAGGATGTTTTTCCCGCGCATATATTTCACATTATTAAACAGCAATATACTTACAAACAGGATCCCCGCAAAAGCCGGCAGCTTTAGCATCGGCATCAAATTGGCCGCTGCAAAAAATGCCAGGGAAAAAGTAAGCAGGAGCTCCTGTATCGTTGTCCATCCATAGACCAGGAACATACTGAGGATGGTTCCCGCAAGGAGCAGGTATGCATACGGTATTTCCTTTCCGTTTGCCAGAAGTTCAATACAGTACAGTGATGTAACGATCACATCCAGTGCCCTCAGTCCGCCTTCCGCAAAACGGGTCAGTATCTTCGTCAGTAAAAGCAACGCTGTCAGGCATATGAGTATCGGCCAGTTACTTTCTATTACAGAAAAGGCACATACCGCAACAAAACTGAAAAAGTAACAGGGCAGCCATTTTTTCCACGTTCCACGTATGGCAATTCCCGCAAGAACTGCGACTACAAACGCCATTCCCGTCAGGGCGATGATTCCGATATATGCGTCGTTCTCCGCTCTTCCCCAATAATTGTTCATCGCTGTACCGGTTGTAATTCCGGCTACCAGAAGAAATGCTATATAGATTGCCAGCAAGCCGTTTTCATTCACTGCATGGCCCGCCTGTTTTTCTTTTAGTATGTAATTGCTCTGCACTACCAGGATCAGATGTGCGATCAGGAAAAAGGTTCCAAACGCAGCTGCTGTCACCCAGACCGGCATTCCCTGTGTACTGATCACACAGGATACCGTTACCGGGAAAAGGATCGTAGTGCTGACAAGTTGTATCAACTGCGAAGCCGTATGATATCTTCTTACCGGCACACAGATGCTCAGTACACTCAGTAACAGAATCAATGCCAGCACCAGCAGGCCTTCCGGCTCCGAAAGCAATGAAGAACCGAAAAGCGGATACGCACAAAGCCAGCATGCTGCGATTCCCAGCATTCTGTGTATCAGGGAATCCCTTTTTCTGCTCAGTAAAACCGTGCCCACTGTGATCACTGCAATGATCGCCGCTGCAGGAAGCATACCGAAATTATGTAGGGAAATCGTATTGATCATGGTCGACAGATATAACGCCGCTATGCCGATAGCCGAAAAGATCTGGGCCAGTTTCGGAAGCTTTCTGTGGATCAGTAATTCTGCGATCAATACCACTCCCAGGGAAACTGCATATAAAGAAATACCTTTGATCCAGCCGTTCATAAAATACATACCAAGCAATACCAGTGCGGTCAGAATAAAGATTCCGCCAACCACCGACAATGCAATGGTTGCGACCAGATATTCCGCATTCTGCTTCTTCTGTGCCGGAGCCTGCGTCACCGGTGCCTGCACCTGTTGCATGGTAAACTGCCCCACTGGCTGTGTCTGTGATTGCCCGGCTGTCTGCTGTTCTCCGGCGGCTGCCTCCTGTGGTACACTCTGCTGCGGCACAGATGACTCCGCTCCGGTTTCTCTGCCTCTGTTTGCATTGATCTGCTGTCTCTGGTACCAGAATTCCACGCTTTTATCCAGTTCTGCCTGTAGCTGTTCTACATATTCCGGCTGTCTCTGTATTCTTGGAAGTAATTGCTGTAAATACCTGGTAAATATCGGATCATTGGACTGCATCAGGTATTCTCTTGCCTGTTGTTCCAGTCTCTTTGCTCGTTCCTGTTGTGTATTGGTCTCCATCTTTTATCCTTCCCTCATTGTAATTTCTGTGATCTTATGACACTATATACTCTCTGTATCTGTCCATATCCTGTCTATGGCAGTCCGCATGGATCAGAATACCGTCCTCCCTATACTCTCTGGAAAGTATCTGCGCCTGTTCCATCAGATAGGAAGCCACATTTCCTGCACTGTACGGGATCAGAAATACGCACTCTGCATTATCCGCATAGACTTTCTGTTCAACAGCCTCTGCCAGTTCACGGATACCGATATTAAGTCCTGCCGCCAGATACCAGTTGCCCTGTCTCTTTTGCGGCAGTGGTTCCATCTCACATTTGTCTGCCTTATTATACACTATGATCTGCGGAATGTCACCTGCTCCCAGTTCTTTTAAGGTATCAGCAGTTACCTGCATCTGCTGTCTGCAATTTTCATCGCTGAAATCCACCACCTGGATCAGCAGATCCGCATACCTGACCTCCTCCAGCGTGGAACGGAATGCTTTTACCAGTCCGTGGGGCAGCTTGTTGATAAATCCAACCGTATCCGTCAGGAAAAAGGGCTTATTATGTCCGGTATCCACACTGCGGACACTGGTCTCCAGTGTAGCAAACAGCATATCCTTTTCCATGACCGTTTTATCCGGCAATTCGCCGAACTGCTCTACCATACGGTTCAGAATTGTAGACTTTCCCGCATTGGTATATCCTACCAGAGCCACCTGCGGGATGCGGGACTGCTGCCTCTTTTTCCGCTGCACCTCTCTGGTACGTCCCACATCTTCCAGTTCCTTTTTCAGTTCTGTGATACGATGCTCGATCTTACGCCTGTCCAGTTCCAGCTTTTTCTCACCGGTGCCTTTATTACTCATGCTGCCACTGGCACCGCCCTGTCTGCTCAGTGCATCATACATTCCTACCAGTCTCGGCAGCATATATTGCAGTCTGGCTGTCTCCACTTGTAATTTTGCCTCTCTTGTCTGGGCCCGGATGGCAAATATATCCAGGATCAGATTAGTCCGGTCGATGATCGGCAGTTCCAGTTCATTTCCCAGATTTCTTACCTGTGAAGGTGTCAGAGAATTATCAAACACAATCTCCTGTGCCCCGCATTCTTCTGCCAGCCTGCGCACCTCTGTCACTTTTCCGGTGCCGATATATAACGCTTTATTGACATGATCCAGCCGTTGTACAATCTGACCGGCCACTTCTTTTTCCGCAGCTTCAGCCAGACTTGCCAGTTCCTCCATGGAACGCTCAAAATCCGGTTCTTCACCAACATCCACACCTACTAACAGTACCTTTACCGGTGCCTCCTGTATCTGTTCTTCCCTCATATAAAAATATATCCTTTATATTTACTATTTTGTCTCTAACTCAAACCAGAATTCCACGCCGTTGTTGTAATTGTTCACACCGAATTGCTGGTTCATGGATTCCATGATGACCTTCACGATAGACAATCCCACACCGCTGCCTCCGTATTCTCTGGTTCTTGCCTTATCCACCTTGTAGAACTTCTCCCAGATATGGTGGATAGAGTCCTCCGGGATCGGTTTGCCTGTATTGAATACAGATACCCGTACTTTGCCGTCCTTTTGTTCCATTTTCACTTCGATGATCTTATCATCTTCACAATGATTGACCGCATTGGAGAAAAAGTTCATGAACACTTCTTCTATTTTAAATTCATCCGCCCATGCATAGATCGGCGGATACTCTTCCATCCGCACCGTGATCTCATGCTGTTTTGTCAGAATTGCCGCTGACTGGATATAATTTTTCACCAGCGCCGTAAGGTCGAACCGCTCCATGGCCACCACATCATTACCAAATTCCAGCTGGTTCAGGGTCAGAAGCTTTTTCACCATGTTGTTCATCTTCGCTGCTTCGTCCACGATGACATCACAATAGAACTGCCTGCTCTCGGGATCGTCATTGATCTCCTCCTGCAGCCCTTCCGCATAACCCTGAATCAGCGCAATGGGGGTCTTGAGTTCGTGGGATACATTGGCCAGAAATTCCTTGCGCATTTCGTCAATGGCTTCTTTTTTCTCCACGTCCCGTTGCAATTCATTGTTCGCTGTCTTCAGTTCCGAAATGGTTTTCTCCAGGGAATCGGACAACTTATTGATATTCTCTCCCAACAGATCGATCTCATTATGTGCCTTCCCCTGATATTTTGCCTCAAAATCCAGCTGTACCATCCGTTTCGAAATATTATTCAGTTCCAGGATCGGCTTGGTCACACTTCGGGAGACGAACCAGATAATAATACCACCCGCCATTGCTCCCAGACATCCTGCAAGGGCATAGAAGCGGTTGGCGATCTTTGCACTCTCCTGAATACTGGAAAGAGGTGTCTGCATAATAAAAGAAATGCCGGTATTCAGTCTTCCGTAGATTTCCAGATATTCCTTGTCCTCCTGTCCGGTTCTCTTGATCACATAGTCATCACCGTTCTCGATCACCCTCTGGTCATTGAAAGGTATGCTGAGTCCAAATACATAACCGATCAGGCGGTTTTCCAGTCTCTCACCGCCGTTGATGGACACATATTTCATATTGGAATTCACATCCATAACGCATACCGTCATGTTGTAGCTTCTGCACACATCATCCAGTTCTCTGGCAAATTCTTCCGTGTCATAGCTGTCGCTCTCCGCTGCCTGCTTGATGGTTCCGTAAGCATCATGAATAACATCCAGTTTGCTCTGCATATAGACTTTTCCCAGAAATAAATAGTTGATCATCAGGCACAGCAGGATCGTACCGATCATCAGGCCGATAAAGATCCAGGCAAACTGTCCCCTGATAGAATGTACTTTTCTCTTTTGTTGTTTATTCCGCTGTTTCATCCATCTTGTACCCCATGCCCCATATGGTCTTTATGAGATTGCCTTCCTCGCCCAGTTTGCTGCGCAGTTTTTTCACATGTGTGTCTATGGTACGGGCATCCCCAAAATAATCATAGTTCCACACATTGTTCAGGATCTTTTCTCTGGACAGGGCAATGCCTTTATTTTCCATAAAATAGGTCAGGAGTTCAAATTCCTTGTAACTTAGATCCACATCTTTTCCATCAATGATGACGCGGTGGGCTTCCTTATCCACGATAATGCCTCCACAGGTCAGTGCTTCCTCCTGTCCCAGCTGATTTGTTCTGCGCAGGATTGCTTCCACTCGGGCCACCAGAATCTTGGGACTGAAGGGCTTGGAAATATACTCGTCCACTCCCAGCTGAAATCCCTGCAGTTCGTCTCTCTCATCTCCGCGGGCTGTCAGCATGATGATCGGTACTTTGGAGTTCACCCGGATCTCCCGGCACACCTGCCATCCGTCCATCTTCGGCATCATCACATCCAGAATGATCAATGCGATATCTTTTTCTTTATAAAAAATATCCAGTGCCTCCTCACCATCACCGGCTTCCAGTACATCAAAATTGCTCTTCACCAGGAAATCCCGGACCAGCTTGCGCATTCTGCTCTCATCATCTACTACCAGTACTTTCAGTCTGTCCATACACCCTCACCTTCCTATCTTGAGATAGTAACTATTCAGCCCCATTCGCAAAATCGCCTCTTCGAGGCTTTCCTGAATACTTACACTATAACGTGTAAATATGTCAATTTTGTGAAACTTCGGTCTCTATATGTAATTCTCTTTCCTTTTCCCGTACCGTCTGCTCCCTCTGGGTCAGTTCCTGCTCCCAGGTGGCATATTTGTTCTGCAGATTTCTTTCATAATTCAGGACATTGGGCTGATCGGAATTCAGCGTGATGATAAACATTGCAATAATTGCAATGACCATCACAATATTCATAATAAGAGACAGCCGGAACGTCGTATTTTTATTTTCTTCCGGTGCCGGTTTGATTCTTCTTCTGGCAGGAGACGTTTTTTCCCTGGTGTCCGCAAAGTTCGTCCACAGAGGGATAGGCGGAATCTCTTCTCCCAACAGATCCTGCTCTGCTTTCAGTTCTCCCTGCAATTCCCTGAGGTATTCCAAACCTACCGGAGTGCGGAACACCCTGTCATCCAATGCTTTTTTATAAATAGCCAGTACAGACTCCAGATCCGTGCGGTCGATCCTTTTATCCAGATAAGCAATCTTCTGTCTCTCCTGCTCTGCCAGTCTGGCATCTTTCTCTGAATAGAATGCAAATCCGGACACTACATGATCCGTCCGGTTTTGCTGCTCCTGTTCTTTCTGTACATCCATTACTGGTTTTCCTCCGCGCTTCCTGCTGCAGCATTCTGCAATAAAATATGTTCTCCCTGCACCAGCGGGTAATGGACAGGACGATCACTGTCCAGATTCTCCCGGTACATATCTACTGCAGTAATCTGATGATTTTCATAGGTCGTATAATAGTAAATTCCTCTGTCTGCATTGCAGCAGGAAGTGTAGATAGTGATCTCATACTCCCCTTTGTCCAGCTGACAGCATCCTCTGGTCTGATCCACGCTCCCCAGAATATGGAAAAACTGGCTGACGCTCTCCGACTCAGACAATCCGGACAGGGAATTCATCTTCGTGAATGCCACCCGTACAAAACGGGATGCAGAAGACAGATCCCCGGGCAGTCCCATGGCTCCCATGCCTCTGCTGTACGGCTTCAGCTTCAGATCTGCGGAAAAACGGTTTGTCGGTGATTCGGAAGACAGGGACATATAATCGTTCAAACGAAACATCTGGATTGGAAACGGGGGATTGTTCGTCAATACTCCCACCGGGTTGTCATAGATCTTCAGTCCCTCCTGCACAGACTCGATCGTAATGGCCTCTTCCTTGTCTGCCAGAATCCAGTGCAGTGGAGAAACCGGATATTTTTCATTAAAGGGCGTATCCACCAGATTGATATGGGATAACAATACTCTGGCTTCCTGCACATTGGCACACTGCCCCAGAATCCAGGGGATGAACTCAAACTGGGCGATGTTGTCCTTACCTGTCTGCACTTTGCTGTATACTGCATTTCCCGGGAAATTCAGTCCCGCCATGCCGAGTCCTTTCTCATTCACTGCATCATAGTACAAAGGATAATCCCCTGCCATATGAGCAATGCCGATCATGGCATAATGCTCCGTCAGGGCATTCTGATGCCGTAGCGGAAAAGGATAATTGCGTGGTGTTACCGTTACCTCTTCCCCATAGTTAAATTCATAATCAAAAGTTCTGCCGAAATAAAAATCCTGTGATCTATAAGTTGCCGCTGTACACATAACATATACTCCTTTGTTCTGATTCAAATAGATATAGAAACTAGTCTTAGTCTATAGCATTTGCAGAATGTTTGCAAGTATACGAAAAATGTTGACGCAAATCATATTCTTATCTTTACTAAGCAAATAATAAGGAGCTTCGAGGCTGTTATCAGTATCTCGAAGGTCCTTTTCTGCTATATCTAATTCACTTGCCGATTAAGGATTACACCGCTTACAGGGCATATATCCCATATTGATGATATCTTCTCTGTTGCCGGTATATATCTCTTTGTTTTTCTCCTTCATCTGATCCACGCTGGAGCAGGACGGATAGTGGAATTTCATGGTGTTGGTATTCAGCACATAGGTAGTTTCCTGTGATTCCTGTGGCACTGACGGTTCCGGTGTGATCTGCACCGTAGTGTCTGTCTGGGGTTGTTGTGTCGGTGTTTCTATCACAATGGGTGCTGCCGCTTCCTGGGATGCCGCGTTGCTCTCTGCCCAGTTATCCCCTGTAGCATAATCAATACCGATCCCCGGCTGCACATTGTATGCAAATACACAGAATTGGATTCCCTCTCCGGCATCTTCTACGGAATACGCTTCCATGAGGACTCCATCTGCCAGAAGGTTATCACCGTCAAAAATAGGTGTGACACGGTACAGGACATGATTCCCTGTATTTTTGATATAATCGCAGACTTTCGTCTCAAAGGGAAGCATTCCCTGTGTATTCAGATATCTGGTTCCGGTGATCAGGTTCTGCGGGTTGGCGTTTTCCGCTGCCAGCATGTAAGCGATCAGGTGGCAGCGATTGTATAGGTATTTTCCGTCCACGTTATCGTATTTCACCAGATGCCAGCCGGTAGGCTTCACAGCTCCGATCTCCCCTCTCGGTTCTGTCGGCATCAGATCCTGTCCCACGTTGGCATATGCCACGCCACAGCGCCCCAGGCTATCCAGCTCGCTGTATGTCTCGAAGGACTGTGTAGTCAGATCTGCTTCTGTGAAATAAGGTTTGTTGCCATTGACTTCTGTATAAGGTGTGCCGGAGTATGCCGGAATCTCCCAGAGGGAAAATGCTGACGTGCCCTCTCCTGTCGAAGCATCTGTTGCAGATGTGACCTGCTGCGATTCTTGTGTATCCGAAGCGTTTTCCTGTGGCTGTCCGGATTCAGGTTCCGATGCTGCAGTCTCCGATGCCTCCAGCAATTCGTAGGGGATCGTCGCCGGCTGCTCTATCGTATAGGTATTATCCTGCGGCGTGACGGTGCTTTCCGCACAGCCGGTAAATGTCAATAGCAGTACCAGCCATAGTGACAATTGTGTTATCAAACGTTTCTGAGATCTGTTGTGTTTCATTTTCATAGCTTGTCAATTCCTCCCTTGTAAAACTCTTTGGAAATTATACCACATTTTTCTTCATCCGACCCGTGAATTATACTGAGTTTTGTTGACTTTTTCAGCAGATTTGGGTATATTACAGTCAAAAGAGATAGCCTTCCCTGAAGATCGTTCCGGATGTTAGGTTGAGGCAACATGAAATGCAACACGAAAAATAAAAAGTGCCGCAAAAACGGCACTTTTTTCTATGGAGTTATCTGTGTCAATGTCGAACACTTTCTGTTAGACTTTTTGTCCTGGAGTTCTGTGATCTCCGTTAGCGTATCCAGTTCAATGGTTGTTCTGTCATCGCAATACCACCATGTAATAACCAAACGGTCATTATATACATATGCATTGTCAAACCCAAAGCCGCCTACAGCGGTGCGAAGCAGATTTTACTATGCTTTCGGAAGATGCGACCCTACGGGCAGCAAGGCAAGGCAGGGAATCCTATTTAATAGAAGATATAGGATAAGAAAATGATAATTTCCCTATAGAAATGATAATACTGCTAGTTCTGCTCCGGCTTGCGTAGATTCTTTATCTTCTTTTCAAAGAATCTCCAGAGTTCTTCGCCATTCTCACGTAGCTGTACATATTCCTCTGCCCATTGCAGAACCAGCTTTTCATTCTCCGCAGACTGTGTAGCTATGGGAGTTTCATAAGGCGGTATCCCGCTATCCAAAGTTTCTGCCACTCCCCACATTCTGCAAATCCGCATCGCTGTTCTGTAGACTTCTTCTTTTTGCGTGTTGCCGCTCATCCGTTTTTCTCCTTTGCATCCGTTTTTTCTGATAGTCCACGCCGCCGTCTGATTTCATAAAAAAACATACATCCGACTTGTTTCTAAAACAAACCCAGATGTATGTTTAAATTTCTTTTTGCACTTTCCCAAAGTTGAAACATACATCTGAACCTGATCTCTTTTTTTCCTGAATTATCAGTCAAAAAAAGAGACACAAGTAACTTGATGTCTCAACCTACTCAGAAATTAGCACATTTTTTCAATTTTGTCAAGTGCCATCGGATGTCCGGTCTTGTCAAAGTATTCCTTTCGTGTATTAGGAAACTTTTCAATCAGCATCAACAATATTTCCGGTTCTTCTGAAAAAACGGTCATCCACACAGAAAAAAATCCTACTGCTAATGCATTCGTTGCAATTGTGTTTTTGTAAAGTTCCAAAGCCTTCGAATCATCCTCAATTCTCTTAAATTTTCTCCAATTACTCAAATACTCTTGTGCAACTGTCTCTTATACACATCTCCGAGCCCACGAGACTAGGCATGATCTCGT
>OJQR01001360.1_pt1 | contig 11083 bp, 8 predicted proteins | sample 1599011 | NCBI WGS metagenome assembly OJQR01 (sample SAMN03922456, study PRJEB24848) | human gut metagenome | isolation source: stool sample | host: Homo sapiens | place: Germany | collected 2009-11 | reverse complement strand
TCGCCGAACCGCCGCATTCTCTCACTTGAGCTTCTTTCCGTCCTGGAAGGCGTTGCCCACCTTCTCCCCCAGCACCAGGTAGGCGCTGTTCGCCATGTCGAAGGTGATGGGGCGCAGCCTGGCCGGATCAATAGTGCCGTCCGCGTTCAAGATGCGCTCGTCCGCACTGACGTTGACGATCTCGCCCACCAACAGCTCACTCTCCTCGTCAAAGCTAACAAACCGGCACTCCAGGGCCAGGGGCAGCTCGTCGACCAGCGGGGCGTCCACATGGGCACTCTTGGTCACATGGAACCCCGCCCTGGCCACCTTGTCCGGCACCTGATTGGCCGACACAATGCCCAGGTAGTCGCACTCCGTCACGTGGTCCGCATCCGCCATGCTCACCGTGAAGGCCTTCCGGGCCAGGATGTTTTTCACCGTCTTGTGGCTGGCGCTCAGATACATGGCCACCCGCTTCATGTCGGCAATTCCGCCCCAAGCGGCGTTCATTACGTCCGGGGTGCCGTCTTCGCCGTAGGTGGCGATCATCAAGACAGGCTGAGGGTACAGGAAGGGTTTGGCTCCAAAATCTTTCCTCATGATTGTTGTCCTCCGTTTTCATTTTATAATGTAGTACTTAGTATAGCACGTCCCCCGCGTCAAGCACAATCCCCCTGCACCAAACAGAACCCGCTGTCACGGAAAAGCGCCGGACACTGAGCGTCCGGCGCTCGAAGCCAATCTGCGGTTTACTTGCCCAGCTGCTTGGCGATCTCCCCGGCGAAGTTCCGCCCCACCCGGCTTGCCGGGCGGGGATCCCCGATTTTCATTCGATTGGGGCGGAATGAATCCGCCCCAATCCAAGGTTTTGCCTCCGGCAAAACGCTTGTACGCGCCATGCGGCGCGGCCCGCCGGAGGCGGGCGCAGGAGAACGCGCAGGCATGGAAAAGCGCCGGACACTCAGTGTCCGGCGCTCAAAGACAATCTGTGGTTTACTTGCCCAGCTGCTTAGCGATCTCTTCGGCGAAGTTCTCCTGCTTCTTCTCGATGCCCTCGCCCTTCTCAAAGCGGACGGCGTTCTTGAAGGTAATGGTGCCGCCCAGAGTCTTGGCAACGGAGGCGATATACTGCTCCACGGTCATGGCGTTATCCTTCACGAACTCCTGCTGCAGCAGGCAGTTCTCCTTGTAGAACTTGCCCAGCTTACCGGCGACGATGCCCTCCTTGACCTTCTCGGGCTTGGAAGCCATCTTAGGATCGTTCTCCATCTGCACCAGGAGGATCTTTTTCTCCTCATCCAGGGTGGCCTGGTCAACCTGGCTCTTGTCCCAAAAGCGGGGGTTCAGGGCGGCGATCTGCATGGCCACGTCCTTGCCCACGGTCTCCACCTGTTCGGCAGTCAGGCCAGTCTCCAGGTTTACCAGCACGCCGATCTTGCCGCCAGCGTGGACATAGGGCACGGAGATGCCATCGGTAAAGAAAGCAAAGCGGCGGACCTTGATGTTCTCGCCGATGACGAGCACCATCTCCTGCTGCTCCTCCTGCACGGTGCGACCGTTGCCGTAGGAAAGGGCCATCAGGGCATCCAGGTCGGCGGGCTTGTTGGCGGCCACAACGGCGGCCACGCCCTTAACGAAGTCCACGAACTTCTCGTTCTTGCCAACGAAGTCGGTCTCTGCATTGACCTCGACCACCACGCCGACGCCGTTCACCACGGTGGCATAGGCCATGCCCTCGGCGGCAATGCGGCCCGCCTTTTTCTGAGAGGCGGCCAGGCCCTTCTCGCGGAGGATCTCAACGGCCTTGTCCATGTTGCCCTCGGCCTCAGTGAGGGCTTTCTTGCAGTCCATCATACCCACACCGGTCATCTCGCGCAGGGTCTGTACGTCTTTTGCAGTGATTGCCATGATCACATTACCTCCATCTCAAATATCAAAAGGAGCGCCCGCCCGCGCGGGCGGGCGCTCTCAACATCACGGTTTGGGGCCGGAATTACTCGGCGGCCGCTTCCTTCTCAGCGGAAGCCTCGGAAGCGTCCTGGCCCTGCTTGCCCTCCTGGATGGCGTTGGCCATCACGCCGGAGATCAGCTTGATGGCACGGATGGCGTCGTCGTTGCCGGGGATGACATAGTCGATCTCGTCGGGATCGCAGTTGGTGTCCACGATGGCTACGATGGGGATGTGCAGCTTGCGGGCCTCATTGATGGCATTGCGCTCCTTGCGGGGGTCAACCACGAACAGCGCGCCGGGGAGCTTCTTCATCTCGACCACGCCGCCCAGATACTTCTCCAGCTTGGCGATCTCGCCCAGGTGCTTCATGACTTCCTTCTTGGGCAGCATGTCAAAGGTGCCGTCCTCCTGCATCTTCTTGAGCTGGTTCAGACGCTCCACGCGGCCGCGCATGGTCTTGAAGTTGGTGAGCATGCCGCCCAGCCAGCGGGCGTTGACATAGTACATGCCGACGCGCTCGGCCTCTTCCTTGATGGCCTCCTGAGCCTGCTTCTTGGTGCCGACGAACAGCAGGGTCTGGCCGGACTCGCCCAGGGAGCGGACGAAGCTGTAGGCCTCCTCCAGCTTCTTCACGGTCTTCTGCAGGTCGATGATATAGATGCCGTTGCGCTCGGTGTAGATGTAAGCGGCCATCTTGGGGTTCCAACGACGGGTCTGGTGGCCGAAGTGCACGCCGGCCTCCAGCAGCTGCTTCATAGATACGACTGCCATGATTCTTGTTTCCTCCTAAAATTCAGTTTGATCTTTCCGGGCGCCTCATATTCCCCGCCAACCCGGCCGAGGCCGGGCACTGGGCGGAAAATCAGCACTCCCAGGCATAATGCGCTGGTAGTATATCACAGTTTTCCGCCGAATACAAGTATTTTTTGAAAAAAGTGAGCGGGTAGCTCCCCTTTTCCGCCTCTGCCCTGCCCTTCAGGAAATTTCTTCAATTTTCGCAAAAGCAAAAAAGAAGAGTTCCCTTGAAAACAGTCCGCACTTGTGCTATACTTCTTTTAAAAATAACATAATAATTATTTTGAATATTATTGCTCACATATCGGAAACTAGGAGATCAGCTGGAGGGTCTTTTCTTCTTGTAAAAAATCGTAATTTAAATTTCATGATCATGCCCATATGGGCATGATCCATCTTCAATCTTGAAGATGGCAGGCGTTTTCCCACTAAATGCGCCTTAATAATAGACGTAATTTATATTTCGTTTTATTGAATCAGCGGTATCATCCGCTTATTCATACAGCAGACCCTATTTTTTGTAAAGGAGTGTTATGCATGAAAAAACGGCTTTTGGCCATCGTGATGACGATGGCCATGGCACTGTCTCTGCTCCCTGTCACAGCACTGGCTGACGGTGCGGACATCGGCAGTCAGCCCGCGGGGCAGGTGCAGGAGGACCCCGATCTGGGGAACACCGGAGGCGGCGGGGACGATCCGCTTCCCGGGGACGGCCCGAACGAGGGGGACGATCCCCCCCTGCCCGGGGACGGCCCGGACGAGGGGAATGATCCCACCCTGCCCGGGGACGGCCCGGATGCTGGAGACGCCCCCAGCCTGCCCGGAGACGAAAATCCGGTCGTTCTTCCGACGGATGACACTCAACTCTATGCCGGTGCCGCCAAGGTGGCCGTGATCGGTACCACTGAGTACGAGACGCTGGACGCCGCTCTGAGTGCTGCGGAGAATGACGACACGATCACGCTCACGGATAACGCAGAGATATCTTTCTCCTTCCCCGAGGGTGTCAAAACTCTTACCATCGATTTGGGCAAGAACACCCTGACCCTGACAAACAACACTTCTATCTTGCTGGCTGATGGGAAATCACTTACCATCCAGAATGGCAATCTTGTTTCCAAACCTCTGGAGAATCCCACAGTAACTGCTTTCAATATCCAGAGCGGTTCCTCTATTAAACTCGATAATGTGACATATGACTGCACAGGCAGTGCACTGTATCCCCAGGGAAATGCAGCCAAAGTTACGGTCATCGATTCCACCATCACTGCCGATGTGTATGCGGTGGCTACCAATGCAGGCCAGACAGATAACTATGATGTCGTTATTGACCTGAAAGACTCCACCTTCCAGGCCAGACTCCCCTCCGAATTGAGCAAAGGCGATTCCTGCCCGGTGATGATCAATATCCCCGGTAAGCTGACCATGGACAGCTGCACTGTCATTGGTGGACGGCAGGGTGTTTTAGTCCGGGGCGGGACCGCCAAGATCTCCAACACCGACATCCAGCTGAACGCCACTTACATCGATGGAAAAGACAAGTACCTGGATGGCAACTGGGGCAGCGGCAACGAGGTCCCCATGGCGGCTCTGGTGGTGGGTAACCGCAGCAACGCTTACAACTATCCCACCGACTGTACCCTGTCCAATGTGACTGTCACCGCCACCAGCGGTTACACCGGGACCTATGTCTACGGCATGTCGGATGAGGGGCGTGAGGTCACCTTCAACTATGACGCACTGGGCACACTGGTCACCGAGGGCGAGGTGTCTACCGACAACGTGGAGGGAAGCATAGGCAGCTATGCCACTATCTCCGAAGCGCTGAAAGCCGGTGAGACCAGCGTGAAGCTGCTCCACAACCTTTCTGAGGATGTGGTGATTTCTGAAAACAGCACCCTCACCCTGGACCTGAACGGCCAAACCCTGACCAATGTGTCCAGCCACACCATCGTCAATCAGGGCGCCCTGACCATTCTGGACAGCGCCGGCGGCGGTGTGGTGGATGTGGTCACCCATGGCAAGGCGGCGCTATACAACAAGGGGGCCATCCCCGAGATCTCTGGCGGCACCTTTACCAGAAGCAAGGAAGCCGGCACCACTGAGGGTGGAAACGGGAACTCCTGGTACACCGTTTACAATGCCGGCACCATTGAGAAGATCACAGGCGGAACCTTTGAAAACAGCGGCACCTTCTCCTCCATGCTGGTAAACGGCTGGAACAACCCCGGCCCTGCTGTGCAGGGATACATCGGCACCATCTCTGGCGGCACCTTTACCGGCGGCAGCATCACCATCAAAAATGATGACGGCGGCAAGATTGACAAGATCTGCGGAGACGCCGTAATCACCAACGAGACCCAGACAGCCATCCAAAACACCAGTACCATCGGCGAGATCTCCGGCGGCACCATCTCCGGTGGCGGCCGGGCTATCTACAACTCCAGCTGGAAGGACGGGGCAGAGGAATACATCGGCACTATTACCATCAAGGATGGCGCTGTCATCAAGGGCGGAATCAACAATACAAATTGGGGCGGCAGCAGCAACACAGTCACCCAGTTTGCAAAGACCACCATCGAGGGCGGCAAGATCTCCGGCTCCCTCACCGATGACGGCCTTAGCACCTCCGGATGCCAGATCGTGATCTCCGGCGGCTATTTCACCGCCGATCCTACCAGTTATCTTGTCAGCGGCAAGGATGCCGTAGCCAGCAATCAGGATGGCTACCAGTACATGGTGGGCACGCTGGCCCTGAGCCAGCAGACCCTCGCCCTGACCAAGGGCGGCGAGGCTGTCCTGTCTGTCAATGCCGAGCCCTGGGGCGCTGTGCCTGCTTCCGCTGTGTCCTGGTCCAGCGACAATGAGGCTGTGGCCGCTGTGGACAACGGCACTGTGACCGCTGCGGCTCCCGGGACGGCTACCATCACCGCTGAGGTAAACGGAAAATCACTGACCTGCTCCGTCACAGTCAGCTACGCCGGTGTGGACGGCATCTCCCTGGACCGCTCCGCCCTGACACTCGTCAGCGGCGGCAGCACTGCCCTGACCGCCACCGTCTCCCCTTCCAATGCAGACCAGACGGTGACCTGGACCAGCAGCGACGAGGCCGTTGCCACTGTGGCTCAAGACGGCACCGTCACCGCCGTGGCCGCCGGTGAGGCCATCATCACTGCTTCTGCTGGCGCTTACCGCGCCTCCTGCACTGTCACCGTCACCGGGGCGGACGTAGACGTTCTCCCCAGCACCGAGCCTACCGAGACTGAGGACCAGCTGCCTGACGGCCTGAATGATGAGGTCAAGGAGGCCGTAAACGAGGCGGCCGGCACTGTGAATGCGGACTCCGCCCTGTCTCAGGCAGCCCAGGAACAGGCCGGCCAGCTGGCCGACAGCGCAGAAAAGGACGAACTGCTACAAAAAGGACAGTCCGAACTTGGGAGCGAGGAGATTGTCCTCTATACTCAGACCTATCTGCAGGTCACCACAGTAGACGCTCTGACCGGTACGGACGGCAGTATTAACTCCGTCACCCTGGACATCTCGCCCAAGGGACAGGTGGTGGCCTCCACCGCCAGCACCGCAGGCGATATCAACCAGAGCAACTCCGTGGTGGTCAAGGAGATCCCCCAGGAGGATCTGAACATCACTGGAACCGCTCATGTCACCCTAACCCTGCCCGACGACTTTGCCAGCAAGACCATCTATATCAAGCATCAGGCCTCTAACGGCAGGACCTATTTTTACACCGCGGAGGCGGATGAGGGAGCCAATCTCACCTTCAGCACCCGTCACGGCTTCAGCCCCTTCACCTTCTCTCTGACCAACGAGGCAGCGGCCCAGGTGGAAGATGTGGGTTACGCTGATCTTCAGGACGCTATCGACGCGGTTGCTGACGGAGGCACTATCACCGTGCTGAAGGATGGCCTGGGCACGGTCACCATTCAGGGCAGTAAGACCTTTACCCTGGTCAAGGGTGAGGACGTCGATACCCTGCCCACTCTGGTGGCCGCCTCCGGGTACCGTCTGACGGATCACGGCAACGGTTCCTATACCATCTCCCGCCGCTCTTCCGGCGGCGGCTCCAGCGGCTCCGCCACCTACACGGTCAGCGTGGACAGCAGCCGCCACGGCGACATCACTGTCTCCCCCAAGAGCGCCTCCAAGGGCACCACGGTCACCATCACTGTCAAGCCCGATGACGGCTATGAACTGGATGAGCTGACCGTCACCGACAAGGACGGGGACTCCATCAAGCTCAAGGACAAGGGCGACGGCAGGTTCACCTTCACCATGCCCGCCTCCAAGGTCACGGTAGAGGCCGTCTTTACGGCTCTGGAGCAGGAGGAGGAACAGCCCCTCTTCTCCGATGTGGCAGAGGACGACTGGTACTATGATGCAGTGGCCTATGTGGCCGAAAACGGCATCATGTCGGGCACCGATGGCTCCCGCTTCTCCCCCAACGGCACACTGACCCGTGCCATGCTGTCCCAGATCCTCTATGCTATGGAGGACAAGCCCGCTGTCTCCGGCGCGGCCACCTTCTCCGATGTGGCCGCCGGCGCATGGTACGCCGATGCGGTGAACTGGACCGCGGCCCAGGGCATCGTGGCCGGCATGGGTGAAAATTCCTTCGCTCCTGATGCCCCGGTGACCCGGGAGCAGCTGTCCCTGATCCTCTATGGCTACGCCAGATACAAGGGCTATGACACCAGCGCCTCCGTCAGCCTGAGCGGTTACGCCGACCGGGACAGCGTCGCCGTCTGGGCGGCCGACTCCATGGGCTGGGCCGTGTCCGAGGGCCTGATCTCCGGCAGACCCGGAGGCTATCTGGACCCCGCCGGCACCGCCACCCGGGCCGAAGTGGCCCAGATCCTCATGAACTTCTGTGAGGATCTTGCTCGCTGACCTCCCCCCTTTTTGTTCCCCTCATAGGGAAAGGCCCGCCGGTCTGTGACCGGCGGGCCTTTCCCGTTCCGCGCCTCTCTCACCGGCGGCGGCGCAGTGCCCGAGGCTGGGGCTCCTGCTCCACCAGGATGATGTCCTCCCCAAACCGCCGCACCCGGTCCCAGGGGATATAGCGGTCCTCCTCCCGGCCCAGCAGGCCGAACAGCCGCAGCCGCCCCGGCACCACCAGGGCCCGGACCTGCCCGCTCTCCAGGTCCACCTCCATGTCCCCCACATATCCAAACCGGCTGCCGTCGGTGACGCTGATGACCTCCTTGTACCGCAGCTCCGCGATCCTGGTCTCCATGCTCGGACCTCCTTCCAGGGGATGTTCTTCCTGCCCTCAGATTATGAGCTGCGGGCCCGTCCTATGCCCCGCCTGCCCGCAAAAAAGAGGGGGGCGCCGCGCAGTCCGCGGCGCCCCCATTGAAAACGGTCCGGCATCCCTTATTCCAGGTTCAGATGGTTTTTCAGGAGATACCGGGTCAGAGCAAAGAACCCGGCACCCAGCACCGCGATGCCCAGGATCAGCAGCCACATGAGCAGGTGTCCCCCCGTATCCCCCTTCAGCTCCATAAACCAGCGGCCGATCTCCGCCATCCAGGGGGAGGAGACGAAGATCTCCAGCATACCGGTAAAGAGGATATTCAGCGCCACTGCAAAGCCAAAATAGGCGCCGAAGGCTGCCAGGGTACGGTGCTTCCGGGCCAGGTGGCCCACCGCAATGCTGGCATAGATGTGCAGCATGCCCACGGCGCCGGCGGCCAGACACAGGATGAGCACCTCCAGGAGGAGCAGCCAGTCGCTCCAGTCCACATATACGATCATGTCAAAAAAATCACCGGGCAGGTCGAGCCACATGGTGCCGTCCAGCGCCAGGGCCAGCACGGCCAGGATGGCGGCCGCCACAGAAAGCACGTCCAGCAGCACCGCCACAACCAGCTTGGCAGTGATATGCTGGGACACACTGGCGGGCAGGGTGAACATCAGGTATCCCTCGTCCCCCAGCAGATTTTTGGAAAAGCGCTGGATCTGGATGATCAGGGTCAGCACGAAGGCAGCCATAAAGAGGCCGAAGCACAGGGTGCTCATCGCCATAGTGATGATATCATAGAGCGTGGAGCTGAACCGCTCCAGGTTCCCCAGCAGGAAGTGGGTCAGCATCGCCGCCAGGATCAGGCCGCCATACATGGGGATACACACCCGCGCGACCGCCTTCCACTCGTATCGAATCAGTTTGCTCAGCATGCGAACACCTCCCGGAACAGAGTATCCACCGACTTGCCCGTCTCCTCCCGGATGGCGTCCACGTCCTTGTGCAGGACCATGACGCCCTCCCGGATAAAGACCACCTCGTCCAGCACCCGCTCGATGTCGGCGATCAGGTGGGTGGAGAGCAGGACACTGGCCTCCTCGCTGTAATTGGACAATATAGTGCCTAGGATGTAGTCCCGAGCCGCCGGGTCCACCCCGGCGATGGGCTCATCCAGCACATAGAGCTGGGCTTTCCGGCTCATAGTCAGGATCAACTGCACCTTCTCCTTGGTGCCCTTGGAGAGCACCTTCAGTCTCTGCCCCGGGCCGATCTTCAGGTCCTTGAGCATCTCGTCCGCCTTCACCTGGTCAAAATCCTTGTAAAAGTCGGAAAAAAAGGCCAGCAGGTCGGACACCCGCATCCAGTCGCTGAGGTAGGGGCGGTCCGGCAGATAGCTGATGATGCTGTGAGTATAGGGCACCGGCGCCTGTCCGTCCACCAGAACGGTCCCCTCGGTGGGAGTCAGCAGCCCGTTGATCAGCTTGATCATGGTGGTCTTTCCACTCCCGTTGGGGCCCAGAAGGCCGATGAATTTGCCCCTGGGCAAATTCAGGTCCAGACGGTCCAGGGCCGTCTGGCGGCCGAACCGCTTGGTCAGTCCCTGACAGACCACCAAATCGTTGTCTTGTCTCATGCGTTCTTCTCCTCTCTCTCCCGCTGGATCAGCCCCAGGACCTGCTCCTGGGTGAAGCCCAGCTGGGACATGCTCTCCAAAAAGGCACAGATCCGCTCCTCCGCGATCCGTTCCCTGATCTTTGTGATCATTTCCTCATCCTCCGTCACATACCGTCCGCTGGTCCGATTGGTGTACAGAAGGCCCTGGCGCTCCAGATCGGCCAGCGCCCGCTGCATGGTGTTGGGATTTACCCCAGCTTCCGCCGCCAGCTCCCGCACGGCAGGGACCTTGTCCCCCGCCTTCCGCTGCCCGCTGACGATCTGCATCATGATCTGGTCCACCAGCTGCTGATAGATGGGCCGGTCGCCTTCCAGCTGCCATTGCATGTCTGTGCTCCTTTCTGTTCGTATTATTGTATTAAGCAATTAGTACAATAATACATTGGTGCAAATTTGTCAACCCCTTTTTAAAAATTTCTCCCGATCCCATTTTGTATTCCTGAGCGGGCCTCCTCTCTCCAGAGCGCTTTCTGTTTCCGGAGATATTTCTTATGCTCATTTCTATTTACAGAGCCCGCATTTCTGTGTACTATATGGGACATAGCAAATCACCGGCGGATCTCTATCGGGCCGCACCACACAGAGACAGAAACGGAGGACAAGGTCAGTATGGAGCTTGACAGGAGCAAATTTGTGACACCGGAGGTGGCCGCGGAGAGGGCGGTCCGCTCCGGTGACTGGGTAGACTACGGCTTCGGCGGCGGATATCCGGAGTTGATGGACAGGGCGCTGGCCGCCCGGAAAGGCCGGCTGACAGACGTGAAGATCCGCGGCGGACTGGTCATCCGCCCCAGGATCGAGGTGGTGGAGTGCGACCCGGAGCAGATCTCCTTCCACTATTACAGCTGGCACCTGGGGGATTACGAGCGGAAGCTGCAGGCCCGTGGCCTGGTCCAGTTCCTGCCCATGATCCTGCGCTCCCTGCCCTGCCTCTACCGGGACCGGCACATCCGCTGCGACGCGGCATTTGTCCCCGTCTCTCTGCCGGATGACCAGGGCTACTGCGGCCTGGGCATCTCCAACTACGCCTGGCGTACCATCTTCCAGTCCGCCCGCACGGTGGTCTTTGAGATCAACGAGCGCCTGCCCCGGCTGCAAGGGGTGGACGGCAGCCACCGCGTCCATCTCTCGGAGGCGGATTATATCGTGGAGGGTGAGCATGAACCCCTGCCCCTGCGCACCTACCGGGACCCCAGCCCCACTGATCTCAGGATCGCCCAGCTGGTGGCCCAGGAGATTCCGGACGGAGCGGTCCTCTCCCTGGGGGTGGGAAGCGTCCCCTTTGCGGTAGCAAGTATGCTGGCCGACTCCGACATCAAGGATCTGGGCTGTCACACCGGAACCATCAGCGACGCTTTTCTGCGCCTGTTCCAGAAGGGAAAGCTGACCAACAGCCGCAAGGAGGTGGACCGGGGATATGC
>OJQR01001359.1_pt1 | contig 11086 bp, 10 predicted proteins | sample 1599011 | NCBI WGS metagenome assembly OJQR01 (sample SAMN03922456, study PRJEB24848) | human gut metagenome | isolation source: stool sample | host: Homo sapiens | place: Germany | collected 2009-11 | reverse complement strand
CCTCATCTCCTCGTTCCCGTAACTTATTCAAAACCTGATCGGCCATTTGGAATAGCTGCTGATGTTCCTTGTCTAATTTTTCTATACCCGTAATATAATTGTCATTCCACCTAATCATACCTGTTCTCCTTCAATCTATTTTAGTTACAAAATAAGTGAGTCAGCATATCCTCCTTTAATGTTTCAGCAGAGCAATCTTTGGGAGCTGTTTTCCTGTTTGACTGTATAACGCCCGGGCGGAGGGATTTATTGCACAATGAAGAGAAACTTAAAAATCCAATAGAGTTTATGGGAAAATGCGGTGGACTGCCAGGAAAAATGGACAGGGCACTGGAAAAAAGCGGCGAAAGAGGGCGGGATTTTCTCTGTTGCTTTTTCCCTGAGGAACCATTATACTATATATTATGGAAACCATTTATGCAAATGGAGGATTACATATGAAAGGAAAGCGAGTTCTCTCTCTGGCGCTGGCCGCGCTGATGACGCTCTCCCTGCTGGTGGTGCCCGCAGCGGCCGTCAGCTTTACCGACATGACCAATCACTGGGCCAAGGACGATGTGGAGTACTTGGCCACCCAGGGGGTGGTCAAGGGGACCAGCGCCACCACCTTTGCTCCCGATCAGAAGATGACCGCCTGTGAAGCGCTGCTGTTTTGCTCCCGTGCCGCCGGCGTGGACGCCATTGACAAGGAGGCCATCGCCGAGGACTGGGAGGACGAGCTGAAGGAGATCCTGCCCGAGGAGATGTACGCCTGGGCGGCCCAGGAGATGGCCGTCTGCCTGGAGACCGGCATCATCTCGGAGACCGAGCTGCGGGCCCTGAGCAGCGCGGGCGGGCTGGTGAAGTCCATCACCCGTGAGACGCTGGCCATGTATCTGGTGCGGGCCATGCAGCTCGCCCCCCTGGCCCAGAGCCTGACCTCCTACCCCATGAGCTTTGCGGACACTACCTCTATTTCCGCCTCCCTGCAGCCCTATGTATACCTGCTGAACATGTACGGCATCGTCAAGGGCAACGAGCTCAACCGCTTTCTGCCACAGAACTCCCTGACCCGGGCCGAGATGGCCACCATGCTCCGCCGGGCCATCGACTTTATGGACGAGCGGGGCATCTATGCCGAGCTGCCCGGCTACACCGACTATGACTGGGTGGGCGGCACCATCGCCGCCGTGTCTACCGGCAGCAGCGGCGTTACCCTGCTGACCCTGACCAGCGTGGTCAGCGGCACCCGCAGCATCTCTCTGCCCGCCGACGCGGAGATCTACGAGAATAATATGCTCTCCTCCGCCGATGCCCTGAAGGTGGGCAGTTACGCCCGGGTGAACCTGGACAGGAAGGGTACTGCCGAGTCCGTGCGCCTGGGCGGCGCGGTCATCTCCTATACCGGCTCCGTCACCGGCGTGGAGCAGGACAGCCTGACCGTGACGGTCAACGGCGCCTCCAAACGGCTGGACATCGACCGCTTTACCGAGGTGCAGGTGGGCAAGACCGCCGGCGACTACACCCTGCTGGATCCCCAGGCCGGATACACCACGGCCACCTGCTATGTGGACGCCATGGGCCATCTGGACGCGGTGCAGCTCTCCGGCGGCACCCGCGCCGAGGAGGGCATACTGGTGAAGGTGGAAAACGGCACCGGCGGCCAGCGGCTCCAGGTGTCGGCCTTTAACGGCGAAACCAGGCGCTACACCCTGCCCGCCGGGGCGGGCGTCACCGTCAACGGCGTGGTGGGCACCGTGTCCGACCGCTATGAGGGCGACTACGTGAGCCTGCGGGTATCCAACGACGAGGCCAACGAGCTGGTCAGCATAGCGGTGGACACCGTAACCGATTACGTCCAGGGCTCCGTCAAGAGCTTTACCTATGCCAAGGATCAAAACGACATCACCCTGACCAACCTGAGTACCGGCAAATCCACCACCTACGACATCTCCTCCAAGGCAGCCATCCGCTTCAACGGCGAGGACATCGCACTCAAGGAGCTGGAGCGGAACTCCTTCGCCACCCTTCAGCTCTCCGGCGGGGATGTGGTGACGCTGCTGGACGCCTATCCTGGCTCCACCACCACCGAGGGCGTCATTGAGAGCATCACCTACGGTACCCCCACTACCCTGGCGGTCAAGACCGCCAATGACAGCGTAATGACCTTTGAACTGGATCTCACCGACCTGCCCGCCATCTACCGGGACGGTAAGAGCAGCTCTCTGGACAAGATCAAGAGCGGCGACACCGTGGTGGTCACCGTGCGTTACAACAAGGTCACCACCCTGGAGACCACGCCTCAGAGCGCAAACGTCACCGGCACTATCACCCGGGTGGTGCAGGATGCCGCCGGGATCACGTTTGATGTGAAGCTCACCGACGGCTCCACCGCCTCCTATACCGTGTCCGAGGGCGTTTCTGTCACCCAGGACGGCACCGCCGTCTCCCTCTACACCCTCAAGCCCAACGATGCAGTGGCCATGGTGGTCAGCGGCGGAGATGTGGTGTCCATCGAGGTGGACAGGGGTTCCGGCTCCAGCAGCCAGCTTGAGGGCACGGTCCTGGTGCCCAACACCAAGGACAAGACCCTGATGGTACAGCTCACCGACGGCAACGTGCTCACGGCGGACGTGTCCGACGCCAGCTTTATGTCCGCCAGCGGCTCCTCCACCAGCCTGCGCCAGTTGGAGGTGGGGGACCGGGTGCAGCTCTTCGGCGATTACAAGGGAGCCCAGTTTGTAGCCACTCTGGTGCTAAAGCTGTAAGTATTAAATGTAATGACATGAAAACGGCCCCGGAACCGCTCGGTTCCGGGGCTGTTAGGCTAACAATAAACCTTCCTGTGCAAGACTTCGGAGGGAAGGATAGTGTGAAAGGGAACCGTCAGGGTTCCCTTTCACGTTAGATCAAACGACTTTTTGAAGCTTTCTGGAAGCTTCAAAAAGTCTAGCATCCAGCCGAAAAGTCTTTTCGGCTGGATGACGGCCCCGGAACCGAGCGGTTCCGGGGCCGTTTTGCAGGCCTCACGCCGGGAGGCGGAACCGCGCCGGCAGCTCCTCCGGCGGCACACCCAGGAGCAGCAGAGTGCCCGCGGCGGCCAGAAAGGGCAGGGGGGAGGCGCCGGTAGAGAAGGGGAGCACCAGCTCCTGCTGCTCCACCACCGCCCCGCCCAGGGTGACCAGCTCCCGCTGGACGGCCAGGCACAGCCTGTCCCCCTCCAGGCTGGAAAAGGTGAGGGTATCCCTGGGGGAGGTGCCGTAGCTCACGGCCTGGCGGGCGTTGAGGGCCCGGGCCAGCGGCCCCGCCGTGCCGGGCAGCAGCACCGTCCCGCAGGGGACGGCCCCCGCGCCGGCCCAGCCCCGTGCCGCCGGTGACACCGTCAGCAGCTCCAGCCGCGCGCCGGCCAGCTCCGCCGGGTGCCGCCCGGCACGCACCTCCGCCGCCAGCTCTCCCAACCCGGCCTCCACCGCCGCCCGAATCCCCTCGTCCCGCTCCCAGATTCCCACACGCAAGCTCCGCCACCTCCCGCTTTGCTGTAGTGTGCGGAAAATATGGGATTTTATGCGCCATTTGTCCCGGAACGCAGCGCGGGCCTTGACTTTTGCGGCCTGAATGCGTAAAATAATACGAACCGATAACTTTAGAATAAAGGATTGAGATAGAGATGGCACAGGACAAGAAACAGGTGGAACAGATTACCGATATGGAGGTGGACTTTGCCAAGTGGTTCACCGACGTGTGCAAAAAGGCGGAGCTGATTGACTACTCCTCCATCAAGGGCATGTTCATCCTCCGCCCCTATGGCTACGCCATTTGGGAGAATTTCCAGAAGATCCTGGACGAGAAGTTCAAGGAAACCGGGCATGAGAACGTGTACCTGCCCATGCTGATCCCCGAGAGTCTGCTCCAGAAGGAGAAGGACCATGTGGAGGGCTTTGCCCCCGAGTGCGCCTGGGTGACCATGGGCGGCTCGGAGAAGCTGGAGGAGCGCTACTGCATCCGCCCCACCTCCGAGACCCTGTTCTGCGAGCACTACGCCAACATCATCCACTCCCACCGGGATCTGCCCAAGCTGTATAACCAGTGGTGCTCCGTCCTGCGGTGGGAGAAGACCTCCCGCCCCTTCCTCCGCCACCGGGAGTTCCTGTGGCAGGAGGGCCACACCATGCACGCCACCGCCGAGGAGGCCATCGCCGAGACCGAGCGCATGTTCAACATCTACGCCGATTTCTGCGAGAACTACCTGGCCATGCCCGTGGTGAAGGGCCGCAAGACCGACAAGGAGAAGTTCTCCGGCGCCGAGGCCACCTATACCGTGGAGTGCATGATGCACGACAAGAAGGCCCTCCAGGCCGGCACCTCCCACTACTTCGGCGACGGCTTCGCCCGCGCCTTTGACATCACCTTCGCCGGCAAGGACAACCAGCCCCACCACCCCTTCCAGACCTCCTGGGGCGTGTCCACCCGCCTCATCGGCGGCGTCATCATGACCCACGGCGACAACAACGGCCTGGTGCTGCCCCCCCGCATCGCTCCCACCCAGGTCATCATCATCCCCGTGGCCCAGCACAAGGAGGGCGTCATCGAGGCCAACGAGGCCGTCATGGCCCGCCTGAAGGCCGCCGGCATCCGGGTGAAGATGGACGCCTCCGACAACTCCCCCGGCTGGAAGTTCGCCGAGTACGAGATGAAGGGCGTGCCCCTGCGGCTGGAGCTGGGCCCCAAGGACATCGAGAAGAACCAGTGCGTCCTGGCCCGCCGGGACAGCGGCGAGAAGGTCTTTGTCTCCCTGGACAACATCGAGGAGACCGTCAAGACCATGCTGGACGCGGTGCAGCAGGGCCTGTTCGACAAGGCCAAGCGCAACCTGGACGAGAATACCTACGCCTGCGCCACCCTGGAGGAGGTCGAGGAGAAGATGGCCAGCCAGGGCGGCTTCGCCAAGACCATGTGGTGCGGCGAGCTGGCGTGCGAGTTGAAGATGAAGGAGGAGGCCGGAGTGTCCTCCCGATGCATCCCTCTGGAGCAGGAGCACCTGGGCGACACCTGTGCCTGCTGCGGCAAGCCCGCCAAGCACATGGTGTACTGGGGCGTGGCGTACTGACGCTTCAAAGGGGGGCGGCATGCCGCCCCCCATATAATATCAGATGATTAACTATGACTAACCAGAAAAAGGAGGGAACTCATGCAATCCATTTTATGGGCGGCCACGGGGACCGGCTTCACTTTTTTGATGACCACTCTGGGCGCCGCCATGGTCTTTCTGTTCCGAAAGCAGCTCAATGCGTCCATCCAGCGTATCTTTCTGGGCTTTGCCGCCGGGGTGATGATCGCCGCCTCGGTGTGGAGCCTGCTCATTCCCGCCATGGAGGAGGCGGAGGCCTCCGGGCTTCCGGGCTGGCTGCCGGCGGTGGGGGGCTTCGTGCTGGGCATCGGCTTCCTGCTGCTGCTGGATGTGCTGCTGCCCCACCTCCATGTGGATGCTAGGCAGCCTGAGGGGCTCCACTCCTCCTGGCGGCGCACCACCCTGCTGGTGCTGGCCGTGACGCTGCACAACATCCCGGAGGGGATGGCCGTCGGCCTGTCCTTCGCCCTGGCCGCCCAGCACGCCGGTGAGGGGGCGGCCCTGTCCGGGGCCCTGGCGCTGGCTCTGGGAATTGGAATCCAGAACTTCCCGGAGGGGGCGGCCATCTCCCTGCCCCTGCGGCAGGAGGGGCTGTCCGCCGGGCGGGCTTTCCTCTACGGCAGCGCCTCCGGCGTGGTGGAGCCTGTCTTCGGTATCCTGGTGGTGCTGGTGGCGGGGACGATCCAGCCCCTCATGCCCTGGCTGCTGTCCTTCGCCGCCGGAGCCATGATGTATGTGGTGGTGGAGGAGCTCATCCCCGAGGCCCACCTGGGGGAGCACTCCAACACCGGCACCCTGGGAGTCATGGCGGGCTTCCTGCTCATGATGGTGTTGGACGTGGCGCTGGGGTGAGCCGCCCCCACCTTGTGCGGTAGGGGCGGCCCTTGCGGCCGCCCGCGCCCCAGGCACTCTCCGGCGGGTGGGGACGAGCCCCGCCCCTACGGAGCAGAGGTATCCAGACTCCTCAGAACCCGCTCCACCCAGGCCAGCAGCATCCGATCGGCGGGGGTCTGCCGCCGGAGCGCCGCCCGCAGGCGGAGCAGCGCCGGGTAGACCTCGGACCGCCGCAGCTCCGCCGCATCCCGCTTCCAGATCCGACGCTCTTCCGCTTCATCCATCATGCTCACCTCCTGTTTAGAATATCTGATAATCAGATAAAATGCAATATCTGAATTTCAGATATTTTAAGATGCTCTGGGTGATTCTATGCGAAATGAAGTGCTGCGGTATGAGCGCATCCGCAATCTGCGCATTGACCGCAACCTGTCCCAGCGGGAGGTGGCAGCGCTGCTGAACGTCAGACAGAATACGTACTCCCAGTACGAGATCGGGGTGCTCAACTACCCCATTGACGTGTTGATCAGGCTGGCATGCTATTACAACACCAGCGTGGACTACCTGTTAGGCCTCACGGACGAGCGGACGCCCTATCCCAGGGCAAAAAACCGGGATTTTTGAAAATTTCCCGTTGCATTCCGCTAACGATGGGGGTATAATGACACCAACCTGTTAAAGTGAGGAGCACAGACATGGCAGACCGAACCCTCACAACTGCATCCTTCCTGTTTTCCTATGGCTGGGCTCGATTTATGGGCGCCGGCTTTTTTGGCGTGGAGAAAACACGGGGGATGGAATGAATGGGTGGGGCCCGGGGAAGGCCCCATAGTACCTGAACGTGCAGGGGCGCTCATTGATTTCATCAATGGGCGCCCTTTTTGCATGGAGAGAAAGGATGTAAAATCATGGTAGTTGTTATGAAACCCGGCACCCGGCAGCAGGACATCGACGCCTTGGTATCCAGGCTTAAGGAACTGGATCTGGATGTGGGCATCACCAACGGCGTGGGCTGCACCATCCTGGGCCTGGTGGGCGACACCACCGCCGTGGACATGGATAAGATCTCCATCAACCCCCATGTGGAGCGGGTCATGCGGGTGCAGGAGCCCTACAAGAAGGCCAACCGCAAGTTCCACCCGGAGGACACGGTGGTCTCCGTGGGGAACGCCAAGATCGGCGGGGGGAATTTCTCCGTGATCGCCGGCCCCTGCTCGGTGGAGAGCGAGGCGCAGATCTGCGCCGTGGCCGAGGACGTGAAGGCCTCCGGCGCGGCCCTGCTCCGGGGCGGCGCGTTCAAGCCCCGCACCTCCCCCTACTCCTTCCAGGGCATGGGCACCGCGGGCCTCGACCTGCTGATGGAGGCCCGGAAGCAGACCGGCCTGCCCATCGTCACCGAGATCATGGACCCCCGTATGGCCGAGCTCTTCGAGCGGGAGGTGGACGTGGTGCAGGTGGGCGCCCGCAACATGCAGAACTTCGAGCTGCTCAAGGAGGTGGGCAAGATGAGCAAGCCGATCCTCCTCAAGCGGGGCCTGTCCAACACCTACGAGGAGTGGATCATGTCCGCCGAGTATATCATGGCCGCCGGAAACGAGAACGTGATCCTCTGCGAGCGGGGGGTGCGCACCTTCGAGACCTACACCCGCAACACTCTGGATGTGTCCGCCATCCCCGCCGTCAAGCAGATGAGCCACCTGCCCGTGATCGTGGACCCCTCCCACGCCGCCGGCATGTACTGGATGGTGGAGCCCCTGGCCCTGGCCGCCGTGGCCGCTGGCGCCGACGGCCTCATCATCGAGGTCCACAACGACCCGGCCCACGCCAAATGCGACGGCCAGCAGTCCCTCACCCCCCAGAACTTTGACGCCCTCATGCACAAGGTCTCCGCCCTGGTTGACCTGATGGGGAAAACGCTGGTAAAATAAAAAGAAGCGCGGAGGGTAGGCGCATAGGGGAGCTAAGAGGCCATGGAGGCGAAAAAACAGGCTGGGCGAAGCCCAGCGGCATTTTTCGCGGCATGGCCGTTTAGCGACCCGGCCATGCGCCCAACCCGCAGCGTGACAGCGTCGGCCCAAGCTTTGGATCATTCGCTTCCGGGCAGGCCCGAAAGCTCATTCCCGCCGCTGGGCCTCCTTTTCCCCACGCGAACCGCTTCGCTGGGTTCGTGTGGGGGCCCCGAAAGCGGGGCGTACCCCGCACCAGTATGTAGGGGCGGGACTTGTCCCCGCCCGCGGGCGGCCACGAGGGCCGCCCCTACGGCGAGGGTGGAGGACAGCTGCCGCGGGCCGATGTGGGCAGAAGGTGAATTGCCCCACAGGGGCAAGAGAGGCCGCCCTGGGGTGTCAGCCCCTACGTGGGATGTCTTCAAAGGCTGCAATGTAGGGGCGGGGCTTGTCCCCGCCCGCAGGCGGCCACGAGGGCCGCCCCTACGGCGAGGGTAGAGGATAATTGGCGCGGGCCGATGAGGGCAGAAGGCGAATTGCCCCGCAGGGGCAAGAGAGGCCGCCCTGGGGTGTCGGCCCCTACGGAGGATATCTTCAAGGGCTGTAATGTAGGGGCGGGGCTTGTCCCCGCCCGCGGGCGGCCACGAGGGTCGCCCTACGGTGAGGGTGGAGGATAGTTGGCGTGGGCCGATGAGGGCAGAAGGTGAATTGCCCCACAGGGGCAAGAGAGGCCGCCCTGGGGTGTCGGCCCCTGCGTTGGGGCAACCTGCGGAGCTGTCACGTAGGGGCGGGTGCCCACACCCGCCCGACGGATACCGTCGATTTTGAACAGAGGAGGCCGTACCATGAAAACGCTGACCGTCGCCCTTCCGGGGCGGGAATATAACATACAGATTGGGTGGGGGCTGCTCACCTGGGCGGGGGAGGAGCTTCGGGCCGTCCTGCCCGGGGCCTCCCGGATTTTTGTGGTGACAGACAGCCATGTGGCCCCCCTGTATCTGGAAAGGGTGCGGGCCAGTCTAGAGGGGGCCGGGTTCCAGGTGACCGCCCACACCGTCCCCGCCGGGGAGGGCTCCAAATGCCCCGCCCGTCTGGCCGAGCTGTGGGAGGCCATAATGGCCGCCGGGCTGACCCGCACCGACGCGGTGGCGGCCCTGGGCGGCGGCGTGGTGGGGGATCTGGCGGGTTTTGCCGCCGCCACCATCCTGCGGGGGGTGGACTTCGTACAGATCCCCACCACCCTGCTGGCCCAGGTGGACTCTTCCGTGGGGGGCAAGGTGGCCGTGGATCTGGAGCACGGGAAGAATCTGGCGGGGGCCTTCTGGCAGCCCAGGCTGGTGCTCATGGACCCGGAGGTGCTGGACACCCTGCCGCTGCCTGTGTTCATGGAGGGCATGGCGGAGGTGGTCAAATACGGCTGCATCAGGGACGCGGCCTTTTTCGACTTCCTGGCGGCCCGGCCCTCCCGGGCGGAGCTGATGGCGGAAATGGAACACATCCTGTATACCTGCTGCGCGATTAAACGGAGCGTAGTGGAACAGGACGAGCGGGACACGGGGGAGCGGATGCTCCTCAACTTCGGCCACACGCTGGGCCACGCCTACGAGCTGGCGGGGCACTACACCGAGTGGAGCCACGGCGCGGCGGTGGCCGCCGGCATGTGCGCCGCCGCCCGGCTGGGTGTACGCCTGGGGGTGACCCCGGCGGAGCTGCCGGAGCGCCTGGAGGAGGCGCTCTCCGCCCTGGGGCTGCCCACCGCCATCCCCTGCACGGCGGCGGATTACGCCGCCGCCGTGGGACTGGACAAGAAGGGGGCGGGGGAGGACATTTCGGTGATCCTCCTGGAGCGCATGGGGCACGCCGTCCCCCACCGGATGCCCAAGGCCCAACTGCTGGAGGAACTGCGATGAACGTCACCATCACCCCCGCCGCCTTGGGCGGCGCCGTCACCCCGCCGCCCTCCAAGTCCCAGGCCCACCGGCTGATCATCGCCGCCGCCCTGTCCGACGGGGTGTGCCGCCTGTCCAATGTGGAGCTGTCCCAGGACATCCAGGCCACCCTGCGCTGTATGCGTACCCTGGACGCGGACGCCTCCGCCGACGGCACGGTAATCCGCGGGGCCGACCTGGTGGACGGCTTCGAGACGCCCCCGCCGGAGGTCATGGACTGCGGCGAGTCGGGCTCCACTTTGAGGTTTTTGATCCCAGTGGCCCTGGCCCTCAAGGGGGGCGGCCGGTTCACCGGCCACGGGCGGCTCATGGAGCGGCCTCAGGAGCCCTATTTCCACCTCTTTGCGGAGAAGGGGATCGCCTGGTCGCTGGAAAACGGAGTGCTCGCCGTGGAGGGGCGGCTGACGCCCGGCGTCTATACCCTGCCCGGCGACGTGTCCTCCCAGTTTATCACCGGCCTGCTCTACGCCCTCCCCCTGCTGGAGGGGGACAGCGAGCTTGTTCTCACCACCGCGCTGGAGAGCCGGGGCTATGTGGACATGACCCTGGACGCCCTGGCCCAATTCGGCGTCGCGGCGGAGTACGACGGGGATCGGCGCTTCCGGGTGCCGGGGAACCAGGCGTACCGCCACCGGGATCTGGCCATCGAGGGGGACTGGTCTAACGCCGCCTTCTGGTTTGCCGCCGCATTCCTGGGCCACCGGGTGGAAGTGGAGGGGCTGAACCCCCGCTCCGTCCAGGGCGACCGGGTGATCGGGGAGCAGCTTGCCCGCCTGACCCGGCCCGGCCCGGCGGAGCTGGACGTGTCCCAGTGCCCCGATCTGGTGCCCCCTCTGGCGGCCATGGCCGCCCTGCGGGCGGGGGAGACGACCGCCATCGTCAACGCCGCCCGCCTGCGCATCAAGGAGAGCGACCGGCTGGCCTCTGTGACGCAGGTGCTCAACGCCCTGGGGGCCGGTGTGGAGGAGCACGCCGACCACCTGGTGCTCCGGGGCAGGGAGCGGCTGGCGGGGGGCGTCACTGTCTCCGGCCACAACGACCACCGCATCGCCATGATGGCCGCCATTGCGGCCACCCGCTGTCAGGGGCCGGTGACCATCACCGGCGCGGAGTGCGTGAACAAGTCCTATCCCCGCTTCTGGGCAGACTACGAGGCCCTGGGCGGTCAGATCGCCCGGACGTAGGAGGGGCGGGCGGCCACGGAGCCGTTTTTACACGAATGGTGTAGGGGCTGTCTCTTATACACATCT
>OJQR01001349.1_pt1 | contig 11131 bp, 9 predicted proteins | sample 1599011 | NCBI WGS metagenome assembly OJQR01 (sample SAMN03922456, study PRJEB24848) | human gut metagenome | isolation source: stool sample | host: Homo sapiens | place: Germany | collected 2009-11 | reverse complement strand
TGGAGAACACCCGCTTCTGCTCCGGCCATTTCAGGTGGGTCTGGAAGCCCACGATATTATAGATGGAGCCCTGAGCGTTGTCCCGGCGGAGCTGGACCACCGCAAAGGGCTCCCGCCCCGTCCTGGGGTCCTTCAGGCCCACCGGCTTCAGCGGGCCGTAACACAGGGTGTCCCGCCCCCGGCGGGCCATTACCTCCACAGGCATGCACCCCTCAAAGACGCCGGAGTCCTCAAAGCCGTGGACCTCCGCCTCCTGGGCAGTGGTGAGGGCCTCCCAGAAGGCCTGGTACTCCTCCTCCTCCATGGGACAGTTGATGTAATCCGGTGTCCCCCGGTCGTACCGGGAGGCAAACCAGGCCCGCTCCATATTCACGCTCTCAAAGGTGACCAGGGGGGCCGCCGCGTCGAAGAAATTCAGGTAGCGGCTGTCCGGGAACAGGCGGGAGATCTCCTCCGTCAGGGCGTCGGAGGCCAGCGGGCCGGCGGCGACGATGACCTGCCCCTCCTCCGGAATGCGCTCTACCTCCCCCTCCACCACCGTGACGGCGGGGTGGGAGCGGATGGCCTGGGTCACTGCCTGTGAGAAGGCGCGGCGGTCCACCGCCAGGGCGCCCCCCGCCTCCACCCGGTGGGCATCCGCACAGGACATGATGAGAGAGCCGCAGCGGCGCAGCTCCTCCTTCAGCAGTCCCACCGCGTTCTCCAGCTGGTCGGAGCGCAGGGAGTTGGAGCACACCAGCTCCGCAAACTCCGGGCTGTGGTGGGCGGGGGTCATCTTCTCCGGCTTCATCTCGTGCAGCTCCACCGGGATGCCCCGCTGGGCCAGCTGCCAGGCCGCCTCGCAGCCCGCCAGACCGGCGCCGATGATCTTCACTGGTTCCATAGCTCTCCTCCTCGAGATCCGCCCGCCCTGCCAGAGGGCGGCGATGAAGTGTTTTGGGGGTTCCGCCCTGCGGCCAGAGGCGGGCGGAGGACCGCCCTCTCATCCGTCGCGGCATACGCCGCGACACCTTCCCCCCAGGAGGGGGAAGGCTTTTCGGGCGGCTGAAAGCCGCCCCTGCGGGTTCCCTTCGGCCTTTGCGTAGGGGCGCGCTTTGTGCGCCCGCCGTCCCCATGAGCGGTCCTCGTCTCTGCGCAGGGACGGGTCCTAGACCTGCCCGCCCCATAGATACAGGACGGGGAAGGGAAGCCCCCTCATCCGTCGCGGCATACGCCGTGACACCTTTCCCCCAGGAGGGGGAAGGCTTTTCGGGCGGCTGGAAGCCGCCCCTGCGGGTTCCCTTCGGCCTTTGCGTAGAGACGGGTCCTAGACCTGCCCGCCCTATAGATGCGGGACGTGGGAAGGAAGCCCCCTCATCCGTCGCGGCATACGCCGCGACACCTTCCCCCCAGGAGGGGGGAAGGCTTTTGGGGGGATGCGGCATCCGCTGGGCACCTCTTTCCCGAGGGGAAAGGCTTTGGGCAGCGGTGTGCCGGGCCGCTGCGCCCTATACGCAGTACCGTTATGTTTCCTCGTCCGTGCGCCCAACCAGAAAGTCGATGGTCACCCCGTAAAAATCCGCCAATGTCACCAATGCGGCAATATTGGGCTCATTGTTCTCGCTCTCGTAGAACTGATATCCACGGATGCTGATCCCCAGCAGCTCCGCAAGGTCTTTCTGCGGAATCTTCCGTTCTTTTCTCAAAAATTTTAATCGTTCTCCATACATCTCTTTACTTCCTCTTGACACGAATAATCTATACGTGTTATAACATGTATAAATTATTCGTGTTTGGAGTTGATCACAATGACCGATCTTATGGAAGCTCTCTTTGAGTACATCAACAAAGTTACCCTTCAAAATTACCTGGCTGTGGACTCCGATTACCGGATCAGCAGCACCCGGCGGGATATCTGGTCCCTGGAGATCCTCGATCATCTGGATGAAGAGGGGCGCACCCTGTTCGACCGCTATGAAAAGGCCGCCTTTCAGGAGAACTCCTGCCTGCTGGAGGCCATGTTCCTGGCCACCGTGGACCTGTGCCGGGAGCTGAACGGAAGGCTGACCGCCTGAGCGTTCAGCCCCCGCCGGTCATCCCTCCTCCGTCTTCTTGGCGGCGGTCTTTTTCCCGGCGGTCTTCTTAGCCGTGGGCTTTTTCGCCGCGGATGCCTTTTTCGAGGCCGCGGCTTTGGCGGCAGGCTTCTTGGCCGCCGCCTTCGCGGTGGTCTTTTTGGCGGCCGGAGCCTTCTTCTCGGCGGTCTTGCCCTCCTCCGCCGCCTCCTGGGCAGGGGCCTCCTCCCCGCTCTCCTCCGTCTTTTTCCGCCAGCCGCCCCGCTTCTCCTCCGGGGTGAAGTTGGGGCAGCCCTCGTTGATGCAGAAGGGCTTTTTCGCCCCCCGGCCCGCCTTCTTGAACATGGTCCAGCCGCAGACGGGACAGTTGTCCTTCACCGGGACGTCCCAGGTCATGAAGTCGCATCGCTTGGACTCGTCCTTGCTGTTGAGGTGCTCACAGCAGTAATAGGTGTACTGCTTGTTGGTCTTTTTGCTCTTGCCCGTGCGCTTGAACAGACGCCCTCCGCACTTGGGGCACTTGCCCGGCATCTCCACCACCAGCGGCATGGTGAAGTCGCACTCCGGCCAGCCGGGACAGGCCAGGAAGCGGCCGAACCGGCCGGACTTGATGACCAGGTTCCGCCCGCACTGGGGACAGATCTCCTCCGAAACCTCGTCTGGCACCTTGATGCGCTCCCCGTCCAGGTCCTGCTCCGCCTGGTGGAGCTCTGCCTCAAAGCCGCCGTAGAAGTCAGAGAGCACCTTCTTCCAGTTGGCCTCTCCCTCCTCCACCTTGTCCAGCCGCTCCTCCATCTGGGCGGTGAAGGCGTAGTCCACGATATCGTTGAATTTGTCCTTCATCAGGCCGGTGACCACCTCGCCCAGAGGGGTGGTGCGGAGGTACTTCCCCTCCTTCACCACGTACTCCCGGTTCAGGATGGTGGAGATGGTGGGGGCGTAGGTGGAGGGGCGTCCGATACCCTTCTCTTCCAGAGCCTTGATGAGGGTGGCCTCGGTGTACCGGGTGGGGGGCTGGGTGAAGTGCTGGTCCTGCTTCAGCCCCTTCCGGTCCAGCGGCTCCCCCTCCCGCAGGTCGGGGAGGGGGGACTGGGGTGCCTCGTCGTCCTCGTCCCGGCCCTCCTCATACACGGCGGTAAAGCCGGAGAATTTCAGCTCCGAGTGGCTGGCCCGGAAGGTGTAGCCGGCGGACTGGGCCTCGATGGATACACTGTCATAGACCGCGCTTGCCATCTGGCAGGCCAGGAACCGGCCCCAGATCAGCCGGTAGAGGCGGTACTGCTCCGAGGTCAGGTCCTTCTTCACGTCCTCCGGGGTGAGGGTCACGTCGGAGGGACGGATGGCCTCGTGGGCGTCCTGGGCATTGCCCTTGGTCTTGTAGCGTCGGGCCTGGGCGGGATAGTACTCCTTGCCGTAGCGGCTCTCGATAAAGCCCTTGGCGGCGGCGATGGCCTCCTCGGACAGGCGCAGAGAGTCAGTACGCATATAGGTGATCAGGCCCACGGTGCCCTCCCCGGTGATGTCCACGCCCTCATAGAGCTGCTGGGCGATGGACATGGTGCGGGCGGGGGTCATGTTCAGCTTGCGGCTGGCCTCCTGCTGGAGGGTGGAGGTCGTGAAGGGGGGCGCCGGATTGCGCAGCTTGTCCTGCCGCTTCACCCTGGTCACGGAGAAGGGGGCGGCGGACACCGCCCGGACCACCTCCTCCGCCTCCTCCCGGCTGCGGAGCTCCATCTTCTTCTCCCGGCCGTAGAACTGGGCCTTGAAGCCCCCCAGATTGGGGCGCACCCGCTCCAGCTCCGCCTCGATGGTCCAGTACTCCTGGGGGACAAAGGCCCGGATCTCCTCCTCCCGCTCCGCCACCAGCCGGGTGGCCACCGACTGGACCCGCCCGGCGGACAGGCCCCGCCGGATCTTCCGCCACAGCAGGGGGGAGAGTTCATAGCCCACGATGCGGTCCAGGATGCGCCGCGCCTGCTGGGCGTCCACCAGGTTCTGGTCGATGGCCCGGGGGGCGGCAATAGAGTCGTTGACCACCTTCTTGGTGATCTCGTTGAAGGTGACCCGATAGGTCTTGTCGTCCGGGATATCCAGCAGCTCCTTCAGATGCCAGGAGATGGCCTCCCCCTCCCGGTCCGGGTCGGTGGCCAGATAGACCCGGCCGCTCTTCTTGGCTGCCTTCTTCAGGTCGCTGATCACGTCCTCTTTGCCCTTGATGGGCTGGTACTGGGGGACAAAGCCTCCCTCGATGTCCACGCCGATCTTGCTCTTAGGCAGGTCCCGGACGTGGCCCATGGACGCCTTCACCTCATAGCCCGGCCCCAGGTACTTCCCAATGGTCTTGGCCTTGGACGGAGACTCTACGATCACCAAATCGGTCTTTGCTGCCATCAAATAACCTCCAAAATCGAAGATAAGAAAAAAGTATAAGTCAAAACGCAGCTGCGGAGCGTCCCCGCGCGCGTCTGTCAAGGGTCTATTCCTCCAGCTCCACCAGGGCGGAGAAGCGGCGGTCCGGCCCCTCTTCCACCGCCCCCTGCACCTGGAGCATGGTCAGGGCAGAGAGCACCCGGCGGGCCGGGATCTGTGCGGCCTCCACCAGCTCGTCGGCGGAGCGGCGCCGTCCGCCCAAGGCGGCGATCAGCGCCAGCTCGTCGTCGGTAAAGCGGTCCCGCTGCTCCGCGGCGGGGATGCGCTCCCGCCCGGGTGCCGCCGGTGCCTCCTCCCGCTCCGCCGGGGCAGGGGCCGGACAGGCCGCTGTCTCCAGCCGGGCGGCGGCCGCCGCCGGGCTGAGGGGCTCTCCCGGAGACAGCTTGGCCGGGAATCGGTCCCAGTATTCCTCCAGGATGTCCCGCCCGCTGGTCACCAGCTTGGCCCCCTGCTGGATCAGCAGGTTGGGGCCCTGGCTCATGGGGGCGTCGATGTTCCCTGGCACGGCAAACAGGTCCCGGTTCTGCTCCAGCGCCCGGTCCACCGTAATCATAGTGCCGCTGTGAGGGCGGCATTCCACCGCCACTACCCCCAGGCACAGGCCGCTGAGGATGCGGTTGCGCACCGGGAAGTGCTCCCCCCGGTGCTCCGTCCCCGGCGGGTACTCGGAGATGAGGGCCCCGGCGGCGGCCACGTCCTCATAGAGCCAGCGGTTCTCCCGGGGGTAGGGTACATCCACTCCGCCCCCCAGCACCGACACCACCGGTCCGCCGCCCTTCAAAGCGCCCTGGACGCTGGCCGTATCGATGCCCTGGGCCATGCCAGACACCACCAGGGCCCCGCCCCGGGCCAGCTCCAGGCCGAGCCGCCCCGCCGAGCCGATCCCATAGGGGGTGGCCTCCCGTGCCCCCACCATGCACACCGCCGCCTCCTCGTCGAAGGCGAAGGCCCGGCCCCGGATGTACAGCGCCAGAGGCGGGTCGGGCAGCTGCCGCAGCCGCTCCGGGTAGTCGGCGTCCTGGAGGGGCATGATCCGCAGGTCCAGGCGGGCGCAGTCCTCCAGGATGCGCTCCGCCCCGCCGGTGTCCTTGTCCAGCAGGGCGCGCTGGGCCGCCGGAGTCAGGTCCTCCACCAGGGCGTACTCCTCCGGGTCGGCGTAGAAGGCCCGCTCCGGGGTGACAAAGTGGTCCAGCACCCGCAGGGCGCCGGCATTCCCCAGCCCCCTGCGGCCGGTGAGCCACAGCCAGTATTTCAGCGTCGCCAATTTTCTTCCCTCCGTCCCGCTCCTCCGGTAAAATCCCCCTTTACAAACGTCCCCGCCTCCTGTATGGTAGGAGATAGGAATAAGGAGGTGCTGTTCCCATGGTCTCCCTTCGGCGGCCCCATTACGCCTGGATCATCTGTCTGGGCGGCGCCCTGTCCCTGTTCGCGGTCATGGGGATGGGCATCAACGTGTTCTCCGTGTATCAGCCCTACATCATCCAGCTCAACGGCTTTTCCAACGCCCAGGGCTCCTGGATCACCACCACGCGCAGCCTCTTCACCCTGGCCGCCATGCTGACAGTGAATCAGCTGTGCGCCCGGATCGGACTGCGTCTGGTGATGACCCTGGGGGTAGTGCTGCTGGCCCTGTCCTGCTTCTGCTTCGGCCTGGCCGACAGTTTCCCCCTCTACTGTGCCGCGGGGGCCCTCACCGGTCTGGCCTACGGCTACGGCGGCATGGTCCCCCTCTCCCTGGCGGTGGGCCACTGGTTCCGGGACCGGCGGGGCCTGGCTCTGGGGCTGGCCGCCGCGGGCAGCGGCGTGTCCACCATCTTTGTCCCCACGCTGATCACCGGGATCATCCAGGCCCACGGCATGCGCGCCGCCTTTCTGCTGGAGGGGCTGGCGGTGCTGGTGCTGGGGCTGCTGGTCTTTCTCCTGGTCCGGGACGTCCCCGGCGACCTGGGCCTGGAGCCCTACCACCTGGGCGGTCCGGAGACTCCGGCGCCGCCGCCCCGCCCCGCGCCGGCGGGCATGACTCCCGCCCTCCGGCTGTCCCTGCTGCTGGCTGTCTTTCTCATCGGCGGCCCCGGCGGGCCCGGTTTCTCCCACCTCACGGTGCTCTACACCACCGCCGGCTATGACAGCGCCTCCGCCGCTCTGCTCATCTCTTACCTGGGGCTGGTCATCTGCGTATCCAAGATCCTCTGCGGCCAGATCTATGACCGCTTTGGCAGCCGGGCGGGCAACTGGTACGTCCATTTGGTCTTTCTGGCCGGACTGCTCCTGTGCTGTCTGGCCCACCTGGGTGGGATGCTCCCCGCTTTCGCGGCCATGACCCTGTTCGGCCTGGGCCTGCCCATCTCGGCGGTGACCTTTGCCATCTGGTCCGCCGACCTGTTCGGGGACGCCCAGTACGAGGGTGCGGTGCGCTCCCTCACTGTGTCCTACGCTCTTGGGATGCTCCTCTTCGGCCCCATCCCGGGCCTGCTGGCTGACCGCTTCCACAGCTATGTTCCGGCCTATGCCCTGTTCGCCCTGTGTCTGGCCGTCTCACTGGTCATCATCCAGCGGGCCTACCGAAAGCTGGACGCAGGACACCGGCCCCGCCGGGATTAGCGGCCCATCTCCCAGAGCACCACCGCGGCGGCCGCGGCGGCGTTCAGGGACTCACACCGCTCCCGCATAGGGATCTTCAGGGCCCGCTGGCTCATAGCGAGCAGTTCCGGCGAGACCCCGCGCCCCTCGCTCCCAATCACCACGGCGGACCGGCTCAGGTCCGCCGTTTTGATATCCTCCGTATCCTCCCGCAGGGCGGTGGCGTACAGCGCCAGTCCTGACCGCTCCAGCAGGCCCGCCAGCCTCTCCGGGCCGGTCTCCCACACCGGGAGCCGGAAACAGGCCCCCATGGTGGCCCGCACCACCTTGGGGCCGAAGGGGTCCGCACATCCGTGGACCAGGAGCAGGCCGTCCGCCTCCAGGGCATCGGCGGTGCGCCAGATAGTGCCTACGTTCCCCGGGTCCTGGAGACCGTCCAGCACCAGATAGCGCCCGCCCTCCAGGCAGGGCGGCGGGGCGGTGTCCCACATCCGGCACAGGAACAGCGCCCCCTGGGGGGACTCCATGGGGGAGATGGAGGCCATCACATCCTCCGGCACCCGGACCGTCCGCACCTCCGGCGGGAGCTCCGGCCCGTCCAGCCCCTCCGAGTACACCACCGTCTCCAGGGGCGCTCCCCACTTCAGGGCCTCCTCCAGCAGCTTGACGCCGTCCCCCAGGAACATCCCCGCTGAGCGCCGGGCGCCGCGGCTGGAGACCAGGCGGCGGATCTGGACCAGGAGAGGGTTCTTCCGGCTGGTGATCCACTCCTCTCTCACAGCCGCTCCACCTCTCTGATATCCTCGTTCCGTCCCAGCACCACTAGCTCGTCCTCCTCCTGAAGGGCGTACTCACCTCCGGGGGAGATGGTCATGCCGCCCCCCCGGCGGATAGCGATGATGTTCAGGCGGTGTCTGGCCCGCACGTCCAGTTCCCGGATGCTCTTCCCCTGCCACTGGCGGGGACAGCGGCACTCCATGATGGAGTACTCCTCCGACAGCTCGATAAAGTTGAGAATGTCCCCGTTGGCCAGGTTCCGGGCCAGGCGCAGGGCCATCTCCTGCTCCGGAAAGACCACCCGGTCGGCGCCGATCTTCTCCAGCACCCGGTGGTGGACGGCGCTGCGGGCCTTGCCCACCACCTGGGGCACTCCCAGCTCCTTCAGGTTGAGGACGATGAGGGCGCTGGTGCCCACGTCGTCCCCTGCGGACACCACAGCACAGTCAAAGTTCCTGGCTCCCAGGGCCCGGAGGACCTCCGGGTCCCGGGCATCTCCGGCGGCGGCGTGGGTCACAGAGCCCGCCACCTCCTGGACCCGCTCCTCCCGCAGATCCACCGCCATCACTTCGTGGCCCAGGGCACACAGCTCACAGGCCAGCGATGTGCCGAATCTGCCCAGTCCAATCACCAAAAAGCTTTTCATAGACATCTCCTTCAGCCGATCATCACATCCACACTGGGGTAGCGGATCTTATTCTCTCCCCGGTCCCGGATCAGGAACGCAATGGAGAAGGACAGCACGCCCACCCGGCCCAGGAACATCATCGCGATGATGATTCCCTGGCTCAGCGGGGACAAGCCGGTGGTGATCCCCATGGTCAGCCCCACGGTCCCCATGGCCGAGGCCACTTCGAAGGCGGCAGCCAGGTAGGGGACCCCGTCCGCCAATGTCAGGGCGATGGACCCGGCCAGGAACAGGCAGGTCACCACCAGGGTCAGGGTCATGGCATTGAGCACCCGGGCCTGGGGGATGGTCCTCCGCCGGAGCACCACCTGGTCTCTCCCCCGCAGGCCGGCCCACAGTGAGATCAGCAGCACGCCGGCGGTGGCCGTCTTGATGCCGCCGGCGGTGGAGCCGGAGGAGCCCCCGATCAGCATCAGCACCACGGACAGGGCAGCCGCCCCGTCCCGCAGGGCCCCCTGGTCCAGAACGCTGTACCCTGCTGTGCGCAGGGTCACCGACTGAAAGAGAGCATTGCCCACCTTCTCCCCCGCCGTCATACCACCCAGGGTCTCCAGATTGTTCCACTCTGCCCCCAGAAAGAACAGCCAGCCCCCCAGGATCAGCGCCCCGGTGACGGCAAGCACCATTCTCGAGTAGAAGGACAGCCGCCGCCAGCTCCGATGCTCCAGGCAGTCCTCCCAAACAAAAAAGCCCAGGCCGCCCAGCACGATCAGGCACCCGATGGTGCCCAGCACCACCGGGTCCTCCCGGAAGCCCGCAAGGCTGGAGAAGGCCCCGGTGTGTTCCCCCATCAGGTCGAATCCGGCATTGCAGAAAGCGGACACGCTGTGAAAGATGGAGTACCACAGCCCCCGCCCCCAGCCGAAGAGAGGGACGAAGCGGGTAGCCAGCAGGATCGCACCACAGCCCTCCAGCAGAAAGGTGCCCATGAGGGCGTGGCGCACCACCCGCACTACCCCGGACATCCCATTCAGATTAAATGCGGAGGCGATGGCCAGCCGCTGGGACAGGCCGATGCGCCGCCGCAGCAGTAGAGGGATCAGGCTGATCAATGAGACAAATCCCAGCCCGCCCAGCTGGATCATGGCCAGGATCACCCCCTGACCGAAAGGAGTCCAGTGGAGCGCGCTGTCCACCAGGACCAGACCGGTGACGCAGGTGGCGGAGGTGGCGGTGAACAGGCAGGTCAGCCAGGGGGTGAACTGCCCGTCCCGGGCGGAGATAGGCAGGTGGAGCAGAAAAGTCCCCAGCAGGATGATGGCCCCGAAGCTCACCACGATCAGGCGGGTAGGGTTAAAATTCTGATTGGACAACAGGCGCAGCACGCTGCCTCCCCCTTCTGCCGGGGCCGGAGCCCCCGGCTCCCCTGTCCCGATGCAGAACAGCATACCGGCAGTTCCCCCTGTCAGTATGCTGTGCGGCCCGGGCCCTCCGTGGATTCATACAAAGTTGAGTATAGCATACCCTCCCAGGATATTCAAGTCAACGATTTTTCTCCCCCGCCCCGCATTTTCATACCTTATATATAAAAAGGAGTGTCCGGTGCCGGAGGTTGGGCTGCAAATTGAACAGCCTTCCTCCTTTTCTTCCCCTAGGTTTCGGATAAACGCCCCCCGTTTCCGGTAAAATAGTACCACACTGGAAGAAAAGGGGAGTTTTTGTATGAAAGATCACCATGTGCCCCAGGAACATCTGTCTGCCTTTGCCCGGAGGCTGGCGGAGGAGGAGCGGAGCGCGGGGACAGTGGAGAAGTACCTGCGGGACGCAGGGGCCTTTCTGGAGTGGCTGGCGGGGGCGCCGGTGAACCGGGAGGCGGTCACGGGCTGGAAGGCCCACTTGGTCCGCTCCGGCTACCGCCCCGCCACCATCAACTCCATGCTGGCCGCCCTCAACACCTTTCTCCGTTTCATCGGCCTGGAGGACTGCCGTGTCCGCGCCCTGCGGGTGCAGCGCAGACTCTTTCAGAGCGAGGAGCGGGAGCTGAGCCGCCAGGAGTACCAGCGCCTGCTGGACACCGCCCGCACCTTGGGCCGGGACCGCCTGGCCCTGGTCATGGAGACCATCTGCGCCGCCGGCATCCGAGTCAGCGAGGTGCGCTATATCACTGTGGAGGCCGCCCGTTCCGGTCAGGCGGATATCGCCCTCAAGGGCAAGGTCCGCACCATCCTCCTCCCCGGCAAGCTGTGCCGCAAGCTGCTCAAGTACGCCAGACAGCAAAAAACCGCTTCCGGCGAGATCTTCCTCACCAAAAGCGGCAAGCCTCTGTCCAGGCGGCAGATCTGGGCGGAGATGAAGCGCCTGTGCCTCCGGGCCGGGGTGGCCCCCACCAAGGTCTTCCCTCACAACCTGCGCCATCTCTTTGCGCGCACCTTCTATCAGGCCACCCGGGACGTGGCCAAGCTGGCCGATGTCCTGGGGCACTCCAGCATTGAGACCACCCGCATCTATCTCATCTCCACCGGTGCCCAGCACCGCCGGGATCTGGACCGCCTGCGCCTCGTCTGCTAGACAAAATCAATATTTTGCATCCAGCGACCAGGAAAGGCCGCAGGAGGCTACATAGATTTCTGGTAGATTATAGCACAGGCCGATGGAAAATTCAAGC
>OJQR01001332.1_pt1 | contig 11231 bp, 6 predicted proteins | sample 1599011 | NCBI WGS metagenome assembly OJQR01 (sample SAMN03922456, study PRJEB24848) | human gut metagenome | isolation source: stool sample | host: Homo sapiens | place: Germany | collected 2009-11 | reverse complement strand
CAGATGTGTATAAGAGACAGATCCCACTGCATTTAACAGTTTAAGGGCATAGCTTTTATTATTATCCTTGCGTTTTTTTATAATTTCTCTGTGTTTTAAATTATCGGTATTACCTGAATTTTCAAACATCATCACGGCCTCGACATTCTGCAGCACAGTCAGGTATGGGAACAGATTTTTGGCACTTTTCTGCCACACAAAGCCCACCTTGTCCCTGCGGTATCTTACCATTTCAGCTTCTGAATATGTGGAAATGTCTTTTCCGTCAATAGTGAGCACTCCCGCCGTTGGTGTTTCCAGTCCTCCTATCATATTTAAAAGGGTGGATTTTCCGCTGCCGGATTTTCCTATTATCGCAAGCATCTCCCCTGTTTCCACCGTCAGGTCAAGCCCCTCCAGTGCCATCACCTTTTTATCGTCGGTCTCATATATTTTTACCAGTCCATCGCAGTTTATCATCTACTTTTCCCCCTTTTAATTTAAATTACTATGCCGTCACTAAGCTCAAACACTTCATCCCCCAGCTCCATCAGGTTCGGATCATGCGTGGTCATAACTATTGTGATGTCCTCATCGTCTATCAACTCACGGAACAATCGCATGACTTCAAATCCAGCAGCGGTATCAAGTGCTCCTGTCGGCTCATCCGCAAAGACCACCTTCGGGCGATGAACCACAGCGCGCGCTATCGCAACTCTCTGCTGCTCACCTCCTGATAACTGATCCGGCATATGATCCATGCGCTTTGAGAGTCCGACACGCTCCAGCAGCTCTGATACTCTGTCATGCATATTCTCATTTATCACATCGTTTTTTACATCTCCAATGTCATTATCCATATCAGTCAAATTCTTCCGTATCTGACGTTTATTTTTCGCAAGTCTAAGGGCAAATTCCACATTCTCATATGCCGTCATCGTGGGAATTAGTGCTATAGACTGGAATACAAATCCCATCTCATACCGCCTTAGTATTTCCCGGTCTTTCTCGGTCATCTGCTCGAGGTTTTTATCCAGAAACTGCACACTTCCATCTGTCGGCATATCAAGCGCACTAAGGATATTAAGAAGTGTGGTCTTTCCAGAGCCGGAACGCCCTTTTAAGATGGCAAGTGTTCCTTTTTTTATCTCCATGGATACTCCGTCAAGTGCGTGGACTGTTGTACCATCTCCCGCCTTGAAATATCTTTTTATATTTTGAGCAATTATCGCATTTTCCATATGTCACGACCTCATTTTTTACATGCTAACTATCTTCTCCAAGCCTTAGTGCCTGTGCTATCTTCATACTCTTAAGCAATCTGCTGATAACCACATAGCATACGGCTACAGCCACGAAAAGTACTCCTGCAAGCTCCAGCATATCAGATTGATAAATATATACATTTACTCCGATATTGTGTTTCTGCGGCAGATATATGATCGATATGAGCCTTACAAACATCGCTGTTGCAGTTATACCTATGCCTGCTCCCGCAAGAAGCGGCAGAAATGATAAAAATATCTGCTCGTTTAAAAGCATTGCTTTTACCTCTCTCATTCTCATTCCCATTGCGCGGTATATACCAAACTGCAGCTCCCTCTGTTTTAGTGTCATAACCCAATACAGCAAAAATCCTACTGAGCACACTATCAGTGAAAGTATAAAACTTAATGTAAACATACCGTTTGTGATCTGCACTGTGGCTGAGTTTTTATTCTCGTCTATAAGCTGCTGCGCGGATGTTAAATTTTTGTATATATCATCCACCGTTTTTCCTTTTGACAGGTTCATCCACACACTGTACGGTGTCATGCCGAACTTTTCCACAACCGTAGCATAATTTGCAACGATCAGGTATTTCTCCTGCTCGGTCACATTTCCTTCTACATCTGTCTCATAGGTGTAACGCTCGTAGCCCGGAAAACCTTTTACTATGGCACATACCTTTGCATTCTCGGATGCGTAGATCTGATCATCATCGACAGCCTCCGGTACATACCTTGAGTAATTTAAGCTGTCACCAACTTTAAGTCCCAGAGCTTTTGCCAGATTTGAGGAAATGATGACTCCGTCCGGCTCTTTTGCCAGCTCATTCAGGTAATTGAACCAGTGCGCGTCATTAATATCATCATTTTGGTCACTCTGCAATTTCGCAGTCTCACCGAATTCTTTTGTGTTTATCGCCATAAGATATGCATCCGAAACCGAACCACTGCCTGCGGAAATGTCTACCCTCTCGTCCTCAAGCACACGCGTGACACCGTCACAGATGCCCTCATTTTTGAGCGACTCGTATTTACCGAAATCAGGCTCGTCATACATCCAGCTTACAGAGCCATCTTTATTCTTCTGTATCCTGAGTCTGAAATCTTCGTTGTATATCGCATCACAACCCACATTGTAGACGATCCGTTTTTCCATATTGCTGTTCATGGTGCGCGCCATATTCGCGTCAAAAATACCGCCAGCCACTGTCATGATAAGAAATACTGCCAGAAATCCCTGATTGTATCTGGTTCGTTTCAGCTGTAAAAATGATGCATACATTGCCGGAGAAAAATGCTTTTTAAAGAGCCTGTCCACAAGCAGAATAATAAGTCCGGTAAGTCTTACGCACAAAAGTGCCGCTGCAAATATAAAAAGCGAATTGTCCAGTATCATGACAGGATCTATGCTCCTGTTCTCAAGAACAGATATCGCAAGCGTACTCTTCTGCTTGTTGTAATTGTAAAGCAGATATGCTGACAGAGCCAAAAGTATAACGTCTATAAAGCATTTCTCCCAAAGAGGCTTTTTCTTTGATATTCGTTCCCTGCTGCGCTCTGATATGGCATCCTTTGATTTTTTCCACACCGGAACTGTGATAAACAGCACCATGATAACTGCCGCTGCCACCGCATAGACAAGCATCTGCCATACAAATCTGTAAGTGCCTATATCCTTTGACGTAAATCTTAAAAATCCGTCTGTAGATGCGGCAGCCCGGCACATTATATATCCGAGTACTATTCCAAGTACACAGCCCGCAAACGCTATTATTCCTGACTGCTGCAGGTACAAAATAAATACCTGTAATTTTGTCGCACCGCGGCTTCTTAAAACAAGTATGTCATTTTCCTCGAGCGAAAGTATCTGTGCAGATATCATTCTTATAAATAAAATCAAAAGCACAAGACACGGCAGCTCCAACGCCCAAAGCATCAGCTTTATCGTCTTCTGCTGTGTAAAAAAGCGCTCCAGCGTATCACGGATGTTGTCATTGTAGAGCTTGTCAGCATCCTTAAACTGCTCCATATAACCGTCATAAAGTGAGGCATTTTCCGTGTTGATCTGCCTGTAATCCAGCATGAGAAAATCACTGTAGCTGATATTGTCCTCGCTGTAATACTGCATCATTTCGTCAAAAACATCCTGCGAAACAAATATCACATCGCCCATATCCGAAAGCGTCTTGGCCCAATATGGATCGTTTATATCTTTTTCACGGCAGATCTGTGATATGACGAAAGAAATTTCCTTTTTCCCACTGCCATCAGGTACATGTAAATAGATTTTTTCACCTGCTACAAGTCCGTAGTGATCCATTGTCTTTTCGCTTATACTGCATTCGAATGTGGCTGTGTCAGTCTGAGATTTTACAACATCCACGTACTCCGAAAGCCCCGGCAGATATCCTATTGTAAAATAATGGTTAAGTCCTCCAAACTCTGTATCTGCGCGTCCTCCTGAGAGTGTGATAAGCTGCTGTGAGGAAACCTTGTTTATATCCACATATTCAGTCCACTTCTTTTCGTATCCTGACAGCTTATCAAGCACTGACTGCGAATCAGGATAATCTGCCACCGCATATGTTCCCTCGCGGCTCATCTGTGCAGGAAACTCATTCTGCTGTGTGGCATGATCCGTAAAAAGTCTGTCGAGTATCTGATTGCCCGCGCCCTTTTCAAACATAGGGTGGCACACAAAAAGTGCTATAAACAAAGCCACTCCCATAAGCAGACACAAATTTAACCATTTTCTGTTTTTTAATTTATTAATTACGAAGCCAAACATATTTCATCGCCCTCATCAATACCGTAAAGCACAAGTGTATTGCTGCCTGATGTATAATCGCTCAATATTACCGGCTGCTTTACCACGCTGTCCCCATCAATTTTCCACACATAGTAGGATATATCATCTTTGTCCATCGGATTGATCTGCTTGTGTATGATCGAAGTCGGCACCACTACCACCTTTTTAAAAGAAACATAAGAAAACTTTACAGCGGATGCCCTGGTCAGATCATCTGGTATTCCATTGTCAAGTTTTATATAAAATGCTGCATTTCCATATCCCGAATCTGTGTTTCCGGTAATATGCACACCTTTATCATCCTGATTTATATATCCCTTTTGAGCAACACTACCGTAACCGGCAAAACCGATACAGCTTCCGTAGATCGTTGTACCGTCCAGCTCAAGTGATACGCGCTCTCCCACATCTGCTATATTGTCCTTATATACTTTATAGCTATTGCTATCCTTTACCTGAACCAGCAGTACGTCCGTGGAATTTCCGGTTATCTGCAGGATATCTGAGCCTTCCTCCACATTATCTCCTGCCTTGACACTCACCTTTGAAACTTTTCCATCATTTTTGGCATATACTGAAATATTTCCTTTGCCGTCATTTCCTGCGCTTATGCTGTCATATGCTGACTGTAGCCGGGAAAGCTGATAGGTGTGGTCTGCACAGGCAAGTTTTTTCTGCAGATTCAATAATTGTAAATTCAGTTTCAACTGCTGCTCATCATATGCTGTATCCGGCTTTTCATCCTGCCGGTTATTTTCTTCTGCGCTGCTACCACCTTCAGATAAATCTTTTATCTGTTTATCGTAATCAGCAATCTTCTGCGCATAGGATTCATTCTCCGAGTCGATCGCATTTTTCGCCTCTGTTATGGCAGCTTTGCCCTCTCCGGTATCCACCACGTAAAGCAGCATCCCCTTTTCTACCGTATCGTCCTGCTTCACATTGACCGATACGATCTGCCCTTCATAATCACAGGTTTCGGTTATCGTCCCTGCGTCAGATCTGCTGTAGCGCACACCGTAGTTTGCTATATCAAAGTCAGACCTTGTTACCGTATATTTGCTATACTTTGTCGGAACCTGATCTGTAGAATTATAGTAAACCAGCTCCCCCTCTTTTAAGCCCTCTGTGACCTGTGTATAGTTTTCATCAGACTCACCTGTTGTTATGATGCGTTTCTCGCGGCCGCCCTCATCATTTTTCACATAGACATATCTGGTATCGCCATCCTTATAGATGGAATCTTTTCCCACGACAAGTACCTGATTTGCTTTTGTCTTTTCAAAATATACCGGATACATCTGTCCTGCCGTAAGAAACGGCTTTTCCCTGCTTTCCACGCACACATCCGGATATCGGTTGTTTATCTTTGAAAGTACCAAAACCTCTGATGTATATTGAGACTCAGTGACATCATATTTTTCGCCATCGACTATCACATATTTCTTGTCATAATCGCTGTATTTGTACTCATTTATGGCTGTGCCCTTTATATCCAGCACAAGGTCATCCGTATCTGAGACAATGACTATATTCTCGTATGCCGCAGCAGACCTTCCATCTGTCAGCTTCTTAGTGTAAGTGACAAGACCGCTGTGGGCTGCCTTAAGCGTTCCATCATCAACAATCTGCTGATATGAAGCCATCTGCTCATTGATCTTTTGCACTCGGTATTCGTGAAGCTGCTTATCGTACCGCTGATTTTCCTGTTCTGTGGCAATCTGCGTATTGTAATCCTCTTCTGTGCTCTCTTTTTTCTCAATCTGTTCTGTTGAAAATTCGTCCGTATCCGCAGCCTGACTCTCCCATAATTTGATCTGCGTATCCGAGATCTGAGCGGATATCTCATATGTCTCATTCTCATGCGCCAGCGCATCCTTACATTCCTGCAACTGTTTTTTTGCCTCATCCACATCACAGACTGCAAGCACATCCCCTACATTTACTGTATCTCCCGGCTCCACATATATCTGTGAAATATTTACATTGGCACTGTAGTAATTGCAGTAATCCCTCGAAACTGCGGTAGCCATCAGCACCTGCAGGGAGCCGATCGTACCGTATTCCACAGGTCTATAGGCTTCATTTAACGCTACAGGTTCTTCAAGCTTTGGTATGCTGCTTTCTGTCATTTTTCCACAGCCGCCCGCCACAAACGATACACATATCCCCAGTACTGCCAGTTTTTTTATTGATAAAAGGTTTCTGTTCTTCACTGCAAAACCACCTCATCCCCGCTTTTAAGTCCTTCTGTGATGATCCGGTAGTCTCCCACCTGATCTGCGACACTTATCCATACCGCCTGTCTGTATCCATTCTCATCCAGTGTGTATACAAAATACCTGCCATCCTTCTCATGTACTGCGTCCTTTTGCACATACACAGCATTTTCTATAGCGGGGCACGTCACTTCCATTGAAAAAATCTGTGCATCCGATACTGCCGACATGTCCGATACCGGTTCAAAAACAAGTTTTTTATCGTCCACCTCTTTTACCTTAAGTTCAAACTCTATATCAGATGCTGTTGCCGTGTATACATCACCTACATTAAAGTCATAACCTTCCGGTCTGTCAGCTTCGTAATTGCCGTTTCCGCTGATTTCTGTTATAAGATTGCTGCCCGGTTCAAAAACTCCCGCCAAAAGTGAATTGTCCATTGCTGTGATCGTACCATCCTCTGATGCCGTGATCTGATATCTCGACAGTTTTTCCTTAGCCTCATCAAGATAAAGCTGCGCAACCTCTGTATCCTTATCAAGCTGGGCTATATCGCTTGAATAATCCTGAGTATCATCGATTTTCATAATAGCCCTGTAGTGCTCTGCCAGAAGCTTATTCTGACTGATCTGCCCGCTGTAGTCCTCAATCTTTTTCTGTATCTCCCCGGATTTAAAAGCCACCAGTATATCGCCCTTTTTCACATGATCACCCACTGCCACATTTACCTTTTCAAGCGTAAGCTCCGTGTTTGTCGCACCATAGGAAAACCTGGTATAGCCCTGCGCGCTCAGACTGATGGTAGTCTGCGGTGTGAGTGAACCGCTCTGTACCGTAACTGTCTGGTATGATATTTTCTCGTAGAAAGCTCTGTCCGTCTGTGCAAGCTCCTTTTGTGCCGCCCCACATCCTGAAAACAAAATAGAGGTAATTGCAGTGGCAAGTGTCAAACGCCCTATATATTTTTTCTTTTTATTAATCATATATTTTCCACTTCTTTTCCAAATAAATATGAACCTGATCTATTATCTAAAAATGTAACTCCATGTATAAACTTTATTGCAGCCAATAACAGTATCTTATATTAGATCATCACTCCTTATGATCGTGCCGTCTATCGCATTCACATACACCGGATATCTGTCGTAGCCCTTATCCTGTTTTGACAGACACCATGCCGGAACATAAGTACATTTATCCTTGTCAGATGCATCCTTCAAACGGATATATCCGAGCTTTAGATTGTTGTAAGTGTGATTTTGTGTAAAATCATACTGATCTGAGTTTTTTGTCATGTCATCCTTGATGATCTCTTTAATAGTGTCCATTGACAAGAGTTCTACGTTTTTTGACTCATTTACAATATCAACCGGGTAAGAAACAGTAAATTCCGTCACTCCCTGATCCGTCACAATAAAGGAACTGCTGCCATATGGCATAAAATCATCATAGTTATCGGGTGTCTCCCATATATCCATATTCCGGGTGAAATCGAGTGACTTGCAAAACGCTATGCCATCCACACCCTCGCCATAATCTATGATATATCCCCAGGCTGTATCCTTTATGACGCTCTCTTTATCATCAGTTTTTACAGTATCATCACCATCCTCTATCACTCCTGCGCTCCACTCGTAGTCTGATGTTCCTATATATACCTGTGAAGCCATGCCTAATTTATTTTGAAATTCTTCTGCCTTTTTTATAGCTTCGTCTTTTGATAATGCACACTCATTATCATATGAAGATGTAGTATCTCCACCTGTAGAGCCTCCGTTAAATCCCTCTACACCTTTCTCCTCTGCAAAGGATGGTGGTCCGTAATAGCCATACTCACTATCATCGTATAATGTCCCCTCACTTCCTGCCTTAAGAGGCTGTGCTGAAATATATTCAAGAGAGCCGTCCTCAGCAATTCCAAATCTAAGCTCACAGAAAACATTACCAATATATCCCAGATACTCATTACAATCCGTATAATCTGTAGCTTTTTCACGCGTATCCAGTGCAGACGGTTCTGCCTTTTCATACTGTTCCAGCAGATCATTTTCACTTTTCATCACCCTGCTGACGCCCTCTTCTGTGATAAGTCCCGCATCAATTTCCTGCTGATACCCGGCAATCTCATTTTTTACAACCTCCATACTGTGATATATCTCTTCTTTCGTATAATGAGGTATGTCGTGATAATATACGGTACTATCGCCAAAATAAGCCTCTATCACACTCTTTTTGAAATCGGCACCCACCTTTATATTCTTCACCTCAACAACCGACATGCTTTTGCAGTCCGGCAGGGTAATGTCTGCTGAAATATCCACATTCACACTTTTGTCAGATGTCTCAACAGAAAAGCTGTCATTCCATTTCGTACTGTCGTCAAACGCACTTATATCGCTTCCTGCTTTTGTGTTTATATTTTCAGTTTCCATATTGTAATCTACTTTTTTTCCTGAGCAGCCTGTGAGTGAGATGATTACTATCGCTTCAACGATCGTCATAGCCGCTGCGAGTATTCTTGTGTGTTTTCTCATATGCCAATCCTCCCTGATATATCACATTTTTTCTACAACATAATTATTCCTGTGAAGGTACGGTCTAATGTAAACATTCTGTATCTTAACTCAGATCGTCCGAATGTATCACACTTCCGTCAATCGCGTTGATAAATACAGGGCATGCATTTGCAGTGCCTTTCTGCAGCAATTCCAGACTCCATGCCGGAATATAACTGTATTTTTGCATATCAGTCCGGTTGTTTACCCTTATGTATGCAAGTTTTAGAGTGTAATATTTTACATTTTTATCCAGTACATATTCCTCAGCATTGTTTTTAAGCTCATCCCGGGCAATATCAAATATATTTTCTAAAGGAAGCATTTCTACATTTTCCTGTTTTCTTACTATACTTACCGGGCAGTCTATATAAAAAGTACATATACCATATTTATCAACATAAAAATTGTAGAATTCATTATCAAAAGTATCCTCTATACTATCACCATATTTCATATTGTATCCGCTGTAATCCATCGGGTTTAAAGCATCATCAAATAATATTTTGCCAACTCCGATATTGTAGTAAAATCTATAACCACTTACACACTCATGTATATCATCTTCCTGATACACCTGATCGGCTCTTTCGTTATATCCACTCCATTTCAGCTGCGAACTCTCAGTCTGCGGGATGGATGAAAAACCTGTCTCTTTCAAAAAGCTGTCTATCATATTCCCCGCTTCTTCTATTGTGATACCCGATTCATTTTCCTCCTGCTCAATTTTCTCTCCCGATGTATCCTGTGAATCCGTGATATCATATACCGTATCATATTCCATGAGTGAATCCGGTCCAAAGTATTGCTGCACATATCCATCGTTAAATATATTGCTCCACTCGTATTCATTACTTCCTGTCTTTTTGGTATATCCCTCAATCGGACCTGTGCCAATTCCCGACAGCCATTTATTTTCATCACCATCTGCAACAAAATTCACGTTATACCAGGTGTTTCCTTTTTTCCCTACAAACTCATCACATGAATCATACTCTGTAGCTATAGTCCATTCATCCCCGGCATTTTCCAGATAATACGTATATTCCTTCAAAAACTCAGCTCTGTTTCCTGTGCCAGATGTATCAGTTGGTGTTGTTGAGGAATTTATGGAATCAATAAGATTTTGAAGCTGTGTTTTTGTCCAATGTTCCTTATCATAGTAATAAATCTGCGACTCTCCAAAGTATGCCTTCAATACCTTTTCCTTGAGCTTTGCAGTATAAGGTATCTTTTCCACTTCAACTACTGACATTGTCTTACAATCAGGCAGTTCCACTTTTGCACTTATATCTATATTTACATTTCCAATTTCTGTCTGCACGGAAAACTCATCGCTGTAGGTCTCATCTGTACTAAAATCCTTTACATTGCATACAGCACTTTTTGTCAGTTTTTCTGTATCAGTGCCATAATCTACCTTTTTATCTGCACAGCCTGCCAGTGATGTGAGGATAAGTGCCTCGATGAGTGTCATAATTGCTGCAAATAATCTCATATTTCGTGAAGATATGTTACCCCTTTTATCCATATGTGGTTCTCCTTTTTTGTGTTCCCTGTTGTTATAATGAGTATATATGTCAGTTGTAAACTTTTTGTATCATACATTGCATTTTTTATTATAAAAACCCGGTCTGCACATACTTATGCAAACCGGGTCTATATCACTTCTCATGAATCGCATATACATATTCATTTTCCTGTAAAAACTGCAGCACCTCATAGCTTTCATTATTTTTTTGCTCCACTGCTGTTGTCTCGGATATCAGGTTAAGCTTTGAAAAATCTATCCCGCTGTAGTCAAAATATCCTTTGTAAGCAGACAAATCATTTTCTGCCTGTGATTCATCATCTGCCTGCAAAACCTCTTTATATTCACTCATATCACTAATATCCTTCATATGTGCTTTTGCCATAATGATTGTCCCATCCTCAAGCATCCAGATTGTATGATTTTGTGTACCATCATACTTCTCAAACCTGATTATCCAGTAATATGCCGTATATGTGTTAAAGGTATTATCCGATGCCTTTTTCGCTGCTGCCTCCCACGTATACCAGTTAGAGTAGTCAGGTGAAAGATTTACAGGATAGAGCTTTTCGTCATAAAGCTTTTCCATGCTTTTTCTGCATGTGGCAACTGCCTGATAATCCTGCTCATCCATCTCATAAGAGGCAGCATCATCTGTCGTGCTGTCCCACTGCCCATCTATGAGCGAGAGCTTCTCCGACAATTTCAGATTGGCAGATGCTTCCTTTGCCATTACAGAGCCTGAAGGCAGATAGCTTTTAGGAACCTTCGCCACATGATCATGTTCACTTTTCTGGTTTGCCTCAAGCACTATGCCAGGCACCATGATGCCTGCTATTACTATACAGATTACTGCAACAGACATTATTA
>OJQR01001329.1_pt1 | contig 11259 bp, 10 predicted proteins | sample 1599011 | NCBI WGS metagenome assembly OJQR01 (sample SAMN03922456, study PRJEB24848) | human gut metagenome | isolation source: stool sample | host: Homo sapiens | place: Germany | collected 2009-11 | reverse complement strand
TCCCTCTCTCTCCACGCCCCTTATTTCATCAATCTGCCCAACCCGGACCCGGACAGCCTGCAAAAGACCATCGGCTATATCACCTCCGCCTGCCTGGTGGCCAGTCAGATGGGGGCCTCCCGGGTTGTGATCCACTCCGGCGCCCTGATGAAGCGCACCCGTCGGGAGGCGCTGGACACAGCCCTCCGCTCCCTGAGGGAGGTGATCCGGACCTGCGACGGCCAGGGCTTCGGCCACATCGCCCTGTGTCCCGAGACCATGGGCAAGATCAACCAACTGGGGGATCTGGAGGAGGTGCTGGAGCTGTGCACCCTGGACGAGCGCTTGATCCCCTGCATCGACTTCGGCCACCTGTACGCCCGCTCCCTGGGGGCGGATGACGGAGCGGAGGCCTTCGGGCGGATGCTGGACCGGGTGGAGTCCGTTCTGGGGCAGTCCAGGGCCAGCGTCTTTCACAGCCATTTCTCCCACATCCAGTTCACCCCCGGCGGGGGAGAAAAGTGCCACCGCACCTTTGATGACGACGACGGATACGGCCCTGACTGGGCTCCGCTGGCCCGGGCGATCGCCCGCCGGGGCTGGTCCCCCACTTTCATCTGCGAGAGCGCCGGCACGCAGGCCAAAGATGCCCTTACCATGAAGCGCATCTACCAGGAGGTCCTGACTGCACAGGGATAAGGACGCTCCCGGGACCCCGATCTCAAACATCTTTATATTTTCAGGAGAGACCCATATGCACCATACGCAGGAACGGGAACAAAAGATCCGCCTCTGGCTGGACATGTGGCTGCGGCGGGAAGACCTGGGTATTCTGGAGCTCTTTGCTCCTGATGCCGTTTATCTTGAAAGCTGGGGCCCCGAGTACCACGGCGCCGCCGCCATCCGTCACTGGTTCCAGGAGTGGAACACCCGGGGCCGGGTGGAGGTCTGGGACAGCGGCCGCTTCTTCCACCGGGAGGACGCCACCATTGTGGAGTGGCGCTTCCGCTGTGTGATGAACGACGGCGCGGTCCAGACCTTTGACGGCCTCTCTCTGGTGGAGTGGACCCAGGAGGGCACCATCCGCCGTCTCCAGGAGTTCGGCTGCAACCTGGACACCTATGACCCCTACCGGAACGGAGATCCGCCCATGTTCCGGGAGGAAAGGGCCCTCTGGTTCTGAGGGACCCATGCCTGATCACACTGAGAAACGAGGTTCACCATGGAACTTGACCGCGATCTTTTTCTCCCGGTCTCCCGGGAGGACATGGCCCGCCGGGGCTGGGACTTTTACGACTTTCTCCTCATCACCGGGGATGCCTATGTGGATCACCCCTCCTTCGGCCCCGCCATCATCGGCCGGGTACTGGAGGCGGAGGGCTACCGGGTGGCCGTTCTCTCCCAGCCCGACTGGCGGCGGCCGGAGGCCTTCTCCGCCCTGGGACGCCCCCGGCTGGGGGTGCTGATCTCCGGCGGGAACCTGGACTCCATGGTGGCCCACTATACGGCGGCGAAAAAGCGCCGCCACGATGACGCCTACTCTCCCGGCCGGAAGGCGGGCCTGCGCCCTGACCGGGCCACTATCGTCTACTCCAACCGGGTGCGGGAGGTGTTCGGCGACATCCCCATCGTCATCGGTGGGCTGGAGGCCAGCCTGCGCCGCTTCGCCCACTACGACTACTGGGAAGACAAGGTGCGCCGCTCCATCCTCTTCGATGCCCAGGCGGACCTTCTCACCTACGGCATGGGGGAGACCGCCTCCCGGGAGATCGCCGCCCGGCTGGCCTCCGGCACACCGGTGGGGGAGATCACCGATGTTCGCGGCACATGCGCCGCCGTCCCCCACCCCGGCGCATGTGCCTACCCCTTCGTGGAGGTCCCCTCCTTTGAGGAGGTGTCCGCCTCCAAGGAGGCCTACGCCCGGGCCAACATGGTGGAATATGACGAGCACGACCCCTTCGTGGGAAAGGCCATCCTTCAGAAGCACGGGCGCCAGTTCCTGCTGGTCAATCCCCCCGCCTATCCCCTGACCACGGCGGAGCTGGATGCGGTGGCCGAGCTTCCCTATGTACGGGAGCCCCATCCCATGTACGACTCCATGGGGGGCGTCCCCGCCATTGAGGAGGTGCGCTTCTCCATCACCCACAACCGGGGGTGCTTTGGGGCGTGCAGCTTCTGCTCCCTGGCCTTTCACCAGGGGCGCACCATCTCCGCCCGCAGCCACCAGTCTGTTCTCCGGGAGGCAGAGGCCCTCACCCGCCACCCCGGCTTCAAGGGCTATATCCACGACGTGGGCGGCCCCTCTGCCACCTTCCGCCGTCCCTCCTGCCAGAAACAGCTCAAGCATGGTATGTGCAGGAACCGGGCCTGTCTGGCGCCGGAGCCCTGCCCCAACCTGGACGCCGACCACACTGACTATATGATGCTCCTGCGCAAGCTGCGGCAGCTCCCCAAGGTAAAAAAGGTCTTCATCCGTTCCGGCATCCGGTTCGATTTTCTGATGAAGGACCCCAGCGGCGAGTTCTTCACCGACCTGATCCAGCACCACATCTCCGGCCAGCTGAAGGTAGCGCCCGAGCACTGCTCCGCCCACACCCTGGACTATATGGGTAAACCACACATCCAGGTCTATGAAAAGTTCCGGGAGAAGTACTTCAAGCTCAACCGCCGCTACGGCAAGGACCAGTACCTGGTCCCCTACCTCATCTCCTCCCACCCCGGCTGCACCCTGGAGGATGCGGTCCAGCTGGCGGAGTGGCTCAACCGGCAGGGACACATGCCGGAGCAGGTGCAGGACTTCTATCCCACCCCCGGCACCCTGTCCACCTGCATGTGGTACACCGGCCTGGACCCCCGCACCATGCAGCCGGTCTTCGTCCCCCGCACGCCCCACGACAAGGCCCTCCAGCGGGCACTGATGCAGTGGCGCAAGCCCCTAAACCGGAAGCTGGTGTTGGAGGCTCTCCACCGCACGGGCCGTGAGGATCTGATCGGTTATGGGAAGCGGTGCCTGATCCGTCCGGATGCCCCCGCCTCCGGGGCGGGGAGCCGTCAGGGACGCCGGGGGGATGCCCCCGCCAAGCAGGCCCGGGGCAGCTCCGGCCGGAAGGAGAACCGGCAAGGCAGGCAGGCCCCACGGAAGGGCCGCCCGGCCCCGGCAGCCGGTGGCCGCGCCTCCCATACCGGCCGCCGGGCAAAGCCGGCGCACCAGCGGGGCAAGCGGCCTCCAAAGTAAAAGACCGCGCGGAGAGTGATCTCCGCGCGGTCTTTTCTCAGCGTTTTATGGGTCACATGTCCCGGTCAGCCGCGTTTTTCACTGCCTGGCCGGCATCCCGCAGACCGTTCCCGGCGTCGCGTACCACGTCGCCCACGCCGTTCACCAAGTCCCGGGTCCCGTCAGCCACGCCTTTTCCCACTCGGTCCATGTCCTGGGCCGCATTGCCCCGGCCCGGTGCCACTCTGCCGTCGGGGAAGGCGGTATAGCGGCCGTCATAGGTGTAGCCATGGCCGCCGGCGGTCCCGTTCATCCCGTAGCGGGTAGACCGGGGATAGGCAGTCCCGGCGGCGCTGCCGGTAGTACTGCCGGTAGCGCCGCTGCCGGCGCTCCCCTTATTCTGGTCCGCCGGCGTGCTGCTGCACGCGGTCAGGGTCCCCACCAGGGCCAGAGCCGCCCCCAGGGCGATCAGCTCTTTTTTCATTCCAAATCCTCCCGTTTTCCGTTCCAGCCCGGCCGGTCCGGCCGGGGCTGTCAGGTCCCGCCTGGCACACGTTCCAGACGGGACCTGATCCCACACTTTTCTCATACGGAAGTTCCATCCGAGCTTTATTGTGCCCACAGCGTTGCCCTTTACTGCCGGTAAATCGGGGCAGACATGGCTGTGTTTTACAATTTTTTTGCGCAGATGAGCAGCATCATGGGGCGGCGCAGCTCGTCTGCCATGCCGGGCAGATCTATCATCTCCTCCGGCGGCTGAGGCTCTGCCAGATCCGTGATCTGAAACCCGCTCTCCAGCAGTCCCCGGACCAGTGTTGTCAGGGTATGGTGCTGTTTCTTTACCCGCTCCCCCAAAAAGACGGCGTCCCGCTCCCCCTCCTCAAAATACCGGTCCACCGGCCAGCAGAGAATCTCCCCCGCCGGGCCGTACATCCACTCCTGCTCCCCATAGGCCGTAAAGACGGGGTGCTCGATAGAAAAGACGAAGTCCCCGCCCCGGACCAAGGTGCGGGCCGCCTTCTGGCACACATCGGAGAAGTCTTTCACATAGTGCAGGGCCAGCGAGCTGAGGACCACGTCGAAAGCCCCCTCCGGGTATTCGTACTCCTCCAGCTCCATCTGCCGGTACTCCACCGCCGTCTCTCGGGTCTGCTCCCGGGCACGGCGGAGCATGTTCTCTGAGCGGTCCAGCCCCAGCACGCGGACCGCCCCGTGCCGCGCTGCGTAGACGCAGTGCCATCCGAAGCCGCACCCCAGGTCCAACACCCGCTTTCCTGAGAAATCGGGGAGCATGCGCTCCAGTGTCCTCCACTCCCCAGCTCCCTCCAGTCCCAGGCGGGAACGGGACATCTGACTGTATTTTTCAAAAAAGCGCCGGTCATCGTAGATGTTCATGCTCTATTCTCCCCCTTGTTCAGACAAAATATCAGGGCTCACAGCGCTCTGTGGAGGATCTCCAGCACCTGTTCCAGTTGATCCGCCGGGATCTGGCCGGGGGCTGAGCCCTGGCCCACCATGCCGAAGGTGGCGGCGGAGCCGAACACCTCGCCGCACAGGCGGCTGATGACGCCGTCCGACGCCATGGACATGGTCAGCAGCGGCCGCTGGGCGTACAGCCGATACATCTCCTCGGTGGCGGAGAGCAGGGTCAGCACGTCAGCCTTGTTCTGGGGCATCACAGCCACCTTCAGGATGTCGGCCCCCATATCCTGCATCTTCCGCAGCCGGTAGATGAGCTCGGCGTGCTCCGGTGTCCGGTGGAATTCATGGCTGGACCCCACCACCGCCGCGCCGGCATCATGGATGGCGGAGATGTTCTTGCGCACCACCTCGTCACCGGAAAAAATCTCCACATCCACCGCGTCCACATAGCTCGACTGGGCGACGGCCCGGTTCAAAGCGGTGTAGTCCTCCATACCGATCTCCTTTTCGCCGCCCTCCCGCTTGGTGCGGAAAGTGAAGAGGATGGGGATCTCCCCCAGTGCCTCGTTCAGCTGTCTGGCGGTATCCACCACCCGCTGGACGTCGCCCACGCCCTGGAAGTAGTCCACCCGCCATTCCACCACATCGGGCTTGGCCTGGACCAGCTGGGCGGCTTTGTCTAGGATCTCCTGCTCCGTCTTCCCTACGATGGGGACGATGATCTTCGGTCTGCCCGCGCCGATCTCCACCCCGCGCAGCAGTACGGTCTTTGTCTTCATCGGTTCTCACCCGCTCCTTCTTCTGAATCGGCCAACCCCACCGGGGGCCGCTCTTTTGGATCAACAGGTGCATTATAGCAGAGCGCCAGTCGGCCGTCCACCCCCCGCACGGGAGAGGGGACAGATTTTTCTTGACATTCCCACCTTTTACATGCAAAATTAGTTATACAAGTATTACTTCAAGGAAATTGGGGGGATCAAGATGTCTGACAATGAGAAGTATATGAGCTCCGTCAAGGTGGGACCGAAAGGCCAAATCGTCATTCCTAAGGAGATCCGGGACATGTTCCAGATCAGCCCCGGGGACACCCTGCTGATCCTGGCCGACGCACAACGGGGCATCGCCCTGGAGCGCTACCAGGTCTTTGAGCAGATCGCCGAGTCCATCTTCCAGGGGCGGGGCCGGGATATCTATCCTGACCACAGCGAGTCGGAGTCCAGGGCTTTTGCCCAGGCCATCCGGCAGCTGAGCACACCGGAAGAGCCTGAGGAACGGTAAGCTCTGCCAGGGAAAGGAGGGGACTTCATGTATTCATGTACCGAATCGCCTTTTTCTCCATCTATGCTCACGGGCACACCAATCCCACTCTTCCGGTGGTACGGGAGCTGACCTGCCGTGGGCACCAGGTCCGCTATTACTCCTTCGCCCCCTTTCGGGAGAAGATCCAGGCCGCCGGCGCCCAATTCGTCCCCTGCGACTCCTATCTGCCTCCGGCGCCTCCGGATCTGGAGCGAAGGGTGGGCCGCGACTTCGCCGCCCTGGTGGAGATGATCACCCAAACCCTCCTGGCCATGGATGGCCCCGTGGGCCGGGATCTGGCCCAATTCCAGCCCCACTGCGTGGTATCCGACTCCTTGTGCTTCTGGGGAAAGCTGTGGGCCGCCAAGCTGGCCTGCCCCTATGTCTGCTCCACCACCACCTTCGCCTTCAACCGCCATACCGCCAAGCTGATGAAGCAGACGCCGGGGCAGTTCCTGCGGCTGCTTACGGGTCGGGGCCGCATCCGCCGCTGCATGGCCCAGCTGTGCCAGGCGGGCTATCCGATGAAGGGACTGCTCTCCCTCATTGAGAACGACGGACACACCGACACCATCGTCTACACTTCCTGGGAATTCCAGCCCCTGGCCGACACCTTTTCCAGCCGGTATGCCTTTATCGGGCCCTCGGTGCCCGAGCTGACTCACGCCCCACGCTCCGGCGGGGACAGGCAGATCTACATCTCCCTGGGGACTGTCAACAACCGCAGCCGCTCCTTTTATCGCGCCTGCCTGGAGGCCCTGCGGAGCTGGGAGGGGGTGCGGGCCGTTCTCTCTCTGGGCGGTGGGTGCAGGCCGGAAGAGCTGGGAGATGTTCCGCCCAATGTCCAGGTCTTTCCCCAGGTAGACCAGCTGGCCGTCCTGTCTCAGTCCGACGCCTTTCTCTCCCACTGCGGCATGAACAGCGTCAGCGAGAGCCTCTACCTGGGGGTCCCCCTGGTCCTCTTCCCCCAGCAGGAGGAGCAGGGCATGGTGGCCCGCCGGGTCCAGGAGCTGGGGGCGGGCATCCCGCTGCCCGCTCCCACCCCCGCCGCCATCCATCAGGCCCTCTCCCTCGTCCTGGCTGATCCTGCCTTTCAGCACAGCGCCCAGCACATCTCTGAAGGGTTCCGCGCCGCCGGCGGCTACCGGCGGGGAGCGGATAATATCCTGGAAGCGGCCATGGGCAGTGCTCCCCTGCCCTGAACACCTGTTCGGCGGGGCGGAGAGAAAAACAGCGGCGTGACGAAATCGTCACGCCGCTGTTTTGTGCTTTCGGGCAGGGAGTTACTCCTCGTCTCCCTCCACCGTGTCATCCGACAGGTCCAGAGAGAACTTGGTCTGGCAGTTGGGGCACTCTACTTCCCCCTCCGCCAGCGCCTTGTCATCGATGACGATGGGTTCCTCGCAATTGGGGCACTCAACCTCAAAGTAGTCGTCCTCATCCTCGTCCTCACCGTAGACCACGGACTCCACATCCGCCAGGTCGTCGGAAATGGTGTCGATCTCCTCCCCGAGGGCCAGAGCGTTCTCTTCCAGGTCCTCGATGGACAGCCCCACTTCCTCCAGGATGCCGATCATCACGGAGATGAGCTTGCCCTCCTTGGACTTCTCCACATCCAGGTTCAGGCCCTCAGCCAGCCCCTTCAGATAAGCAACTTTCTCAGAAATAGTCATAGCAGTTTCCCTTTCTGAGGCTAAGCCTCCTTCAATTCTGTGTCGTACCCTCTGCCCCAGTGTCTCTCCCGGCCTGATTTTGTTCTTTTCAGCCTCTGCAGGACCTCATCGATACCCATCCCCGCTCTCTGCGGGGCCGGACATCTGTCTCTGCCATCAGCCCTTGCAGCGCTCCAGGTACTCTCCGGTGCGGGTGTCGATCTTGATCTTGTCACCAGGGTTGATGAACAGGGGCACCTTGATCTCGGCGCCGGTCTCCAGGGTGGCGGGCTTGGTCACGTTGGTGGCGGTGTCGCCCTTGAAGCCGGGATCGGTCTCGGTGACCTCCAGCTCCACGAAGTTGGGGGGCTCCACACCGAAGACGCTGCCCTTGTAGGACATGACCTTGCAGCTCATGTTCTCCTTCACGAACTTGAAGGCGTCGCCCAGCATATCCTTGCTGATGGGCAGCATGTCGTAGGTCTCCATGTCCATGAAATAGTACAGATCGCCGTCGTTGTAGCTGTACTCCATGTCCTTGCGCTCCACGAAAGCCTGTTCAAACTTGGCGGTGGGGTTGAAGGAGGTCTCGGTCACACCGCCGGTGATGATGTTCTTCATCTTGGTGCGGACAAAGGCGGCGCCCTTGCCGGGCTTGACGTGCTGGAACTCGACGACCTGCATGACCTTGCCGTCCATCTCAAAGGTCACGCCGTTGCGGAAATCACTGGCGGAAATCATTGCCATAGGAATCATCCTCCAAATGTTTTTATGAACTGATATATTCTACCCTTTTTTTCTGGATTTGACAAGAGGTTTTCTGTAAAATCACAGGACGATCAGCTCTTTTGGCGACTTTGTCAGGTCACGGCATCCCGTTTCCGACAGGACGATCACGTCCTCGATGCGCACGCCAAAACGCCCGGGCAGATAGATGCCCGGCTCGGCGGAGACCACTGCCCCCACGGGCATGATCCGTTCCTCCCCCGGCGCGGCATTGGGGGACTCGTGGATCTCCAGTCCCAGGGAGTGGCCGAAGCTGTGGGAAAATGCCTCCCCATACCCCGCCGCCTGGATCACCGTCCGGCCTGCGGCATCGATCTCCCGCCCGGCCAGCCCGGCCCGGGCGGCGGCGATGCCAGCCTGCTGGGCCTCCAGCACCACCTGATATACCCGCTCCATCTCCGGTGCGGGCTTTCCCACCGCCACGGTGCGGGTCATGTCGGAGCAGTAGCCCCTCCACACACAGCCGAAATCCATGGTGACGAACATCCCAGGCTGGATCACCGTGTCTCCGGGGACGGCATGGGGTTTGGAGCCATTGGCGCCGGCGGCCACGATAGGGTCGAAGGAGACCCGCTCCCCGCCCCGGCGCAGCAGCTCATACACCAGCCGGGCGGCCACCTCCCGCTCCGTCTGCCCCGGGCGGATAAAATTCAAAATCGCCTGAAATGCCTCGTCGGTGATGCGCTGGGCCTTCTCCATGGCGGCCAGCTCCTCTCCGTCCTTGGACGCCCGCAGGCCGTCCGGCAGGTCCTGAGCCGGGACCAGGGTGCAGGGCAGGGCCCTCTCATACCGGGCCAGGGCGTCCACACTCACGGCCCCGCTCTCAAAGCCCACCCGCTTCAGGCCGCGCTCCTGGAGATAGCCGGCGGCCAGGGCCAGATGGCCCCGCTCCCGGGTCACCAGCTCCACCTGAGCCCCCTGCACCTCCTGCCGGGCCGCCTCGATGTAGCGGCTGTCGGTGGAATAGTGGGCCCCCTCCCGGGTCACCAGCACCAGGCCCTCCCCGTGGAAGCCCACGGCGTACCGCTCCCCGGCCTGACTGGCGAGCAGCATGGCGTCCAGCTGATGGTCCGCCAGTTTTCCTGCGATCTGGGCAATATGGTCCATCCCATGTCCCTCCTTTTGAACGGCCGCAGCTCAGCGGTCATAGCCGATGTACTTCTCCAGGATATCCAGCGGCACCCGGCTCCCCTGCTCCTCGCCGATCTTATAGAAGCCGTACCGCTGATAAAAGTGCTGGGCGGGGGTGTTGTAGCTGGCACAGCGCAGGCGCAGATACTGCCGCCCCAGGGGGCGGTAGAAGGACACCGCCTGCCCGATGAGCTGCACCCCCAGCCCCTGGGCCCGCAGCTGGGGCACAATGTAGCAGAATGGGATATAGCCGGCCCCGTCCTTGGCATACCGCTCTGGGTCCAGCTGGATCAGCCCCGCCATCCGGTCCCCCGCCATGGCGCAGGTCACCCCCCATGGGGTGCGGCCGCAGTGAAGGCGGGCATCCTGAAGAAAGCTCTCCCCATCAAAGGGGGTGTCCTCTCCGTGGACGGTGATCCATGCCTCCCGCCGGGCCTCGTAATAGGTCTGGCTCTCCCGCTCCAAGTTCAGGGGCCGGAACCACAGGTTCACGTCCTCCGCCCGCTTCCCGTCCCTCCGCCACCAGGACTGGCGGGCCAGTGTGGAGATAGCGGGGTCCAGGTGGGAGTTGTCCCCCTCGAAGGCCAGCTGGAACGCCGCTCCGTCCCACTTCAGGCAGGAGACGGCGGTGTTGTCACTGTGGCGCAGGCCGTGCCACTCCTCCGGCGGGATGCCCTTGATCCGCGCCAGAGCCTGCCGGATGGCGGTGCCGTGGCTGAACACCGCCACCGTCTGGTCCGGGTGGGCGGCGGCGATGCGGCGCAGGGCCCGCTCCACCCGCTCCCCCAGCTCCCCCAGCCCCTCTCCACGGGGGGCCGTCCAGGTGGGGTCGCTGCGGTTGAAGCGGTCCAGCTCCCCGGGCTGGGTGCGGCGCACCTGGCCCCAGGTCTGGTCCTCCCAGTCCCCCATGTTCAGCTCCCGCAGCTCCGGGTCGGTACGCAGTTCCAGGCCCCTGGGCTCATAGACAGCCCGGGCCGTGGTGCAGGTACGGTACAGGTCGCTGGACCACACCGCGTCGAAGTGCTCCCCCTGGAAGCGCTGCTCCAGGGCCTGGATCTGCCTGAGACCGTTCTCGGTCACCAGGGCGTCGTACCAGCCGTGGATGCGGCGGTACAGGTTTCCCTCCGCCTCAGCGTGGCGGATCAGATAGATGGTCGTCATATTCGGTATTCCTTCTTTTGAGTTTCGCGGCACGCCCCACCGGGGCTCCGCCTGCCGCGTATCCTTACCAGGGCTTCACTCCGCCGATGAGCTCCGCCGCCCGTTCCAGGCCCTGGCCGGCCGCCAGGGCGGCCAGCTCGTCCCGCACCCGGATGGGGGCGTAGGGGTCAGCGAAGAGGGCGGTGCCCACCGCCACGGCGGAGGCCCCGGCCAGCATCATCTGGGCCGCGTCCTCCCCCTTGGACACCCCGCCCATCCCCAGGATGGGCAGGTCCACCGCCTGGGCCACCTCCCAGACCATCCGCACCGCCACAGGCAGGACGGCGGGGCCGGACAGGCCGCCGGTGTTCATCTTCAGCACAGGGTGCCGGGTGTTCACGTCGATGCGCATCCCCCGCAGGGTGTTGATGAGCGAGAGAGCGTCCGCCCCCGCCCCGGCCACCGCCCGGGCGATCTCCGTGATGTCCGTCACATTGGGTGAGAGCTTCACCATCACTGGGACCGAGCCGGCGTGAGCCTTGGCCACCTGGGTGACTTCGGCGGCCAGTTCCGGCCTGGTGCCGTAGGCCAGTCCCCCCGCCTTCACATTGGGGCAGGAGATGTTCACCTCGATCA
>OJQR01001328.1_pt1 | contig 11266 bp, 10 predicted proteins | sample 1599011 | NCBI WGS metagenome assembly OJQR01 (sample SAMN03922456, study PRJEB24848) | human gut metagenome | isolation source: stool sample | host: Homo sapiens | place: Germany | collected 2009-11 | reverse complement strand
CAGTAACAAGGCAGCTTCATATTTACCATAATACTCAGATATATCATCACCACCTAAAACTATTATTTCATCAAAATCTCGATCCTTTATCGTGAATATAAGATCGTAAAGTATAGAAAATTTACGAATTAATCTATTCTGCTTAGTTTGTTTCTTTTTTCTTACATAATTATTTATCTGAATATCTTGACAAAACTCTTTTTTAAGATATTCTAAACTTTCTAAATTATCTAATTCACAATATATTTCTATATTTTCCTTTCCATATTTAGTGATTAAAGCTTGAATCGTTATAAGCCCCATCATTGCACTTCCGTAATTATTCATATTACGAAAATTCGATATTAATACTTTCTTATTTATCTTCATAATCAGATCCCATTTTATACTTAAAAGACAAGAGACTACGCACCCATAATAATAAATTATATATATAAATCTTACATCTAAACAGTAATGGTAAACGAGTTAAATCAAGAATTGTACTTGTCAATGAAGTTTGTGAACTTTGTTTATAAAATTGACTACGCTCATTTTTTAGCACAACCGATTTAATCAAACTTGGATTTCCCTGTAAAACTTCGGCGAAAGATGTTCCTATTAATTCCATAGAAGCAAACAATATGTTTTTCCCTTTATCACTATTGACAAGCAAACAGCATATTCCTTTATCATCATCTATCTCTGGTTTTACATTCTGTATACCCCAATAGTCACCAATCGTTACATCACTTCCACTCTTTAAGCATTTACTCGGACAAACATAACAAGATGGGCGCAAATACAAATCTGCCAAAAATCCTTTCATAAATATATTCTTATTATAGGGTTCTGAGAGCAAAACTGTATTTTTTGCTCCGTGCCCGATGGGCACGGAGAGGGTGAGAGCAAAACTGTATTTTTTCCATCCTAGTCGCTTGTTTCTAAATTCTATACGAGAAATATCCCGTATAGAATTTAGAACCATTGGTTTAGAGGGAGAGAAAACTGATTTTTTTTTATTGCCCTGATGGGCAATAAATTCATTCAAATATTGACGCCAAACCCCTGGACTTGGAACACCATGACATATAAAATCCACACTTAAAAGATTTTCATATTCCTTTCGAAGAAACAACTTCAATCCAGCTATTTGGCAAGGGGTTCCCGAAAACAGGACTTTTCGTCCTTGCTTTAAAAACTGTTCAGCTTGACTAAATGTACAGCCTATTCGACTCTGAACATATTTGGAACCTCTAAATGCAGACAAACCTTCAACTGTTTCCACATAATCATGAACAACCTCCCAATCTTCATTAAAACGGGCACCAAATACAACACCACCTTCTTTAATGATAGATTCTGCCAAAGCTGTAAAAACTCCTCCTGAAGAACTTTGCATTCGTACTTCTTCATTTTTATTAAACGCGGCATACACATCCAAAGGTTCACGTTCCTCTCTTTGCCGGAGCACAGGACACACTTGCTCACACAGGTTACAATCAATACAAACATCCTTATCTGCGACGGGATACAAAAAGCCTTCCTCGTCTTCTTTCATAACAATACATTGTTTCGGACATCGTTGCACACACGCACTACAACCGCAACATTGTTTTTTATCTTCTATGTTTATCATAAATTTTTCAGAAATCGATTCACGATTCTTTGTACTGGAGAAAAGAAAAGCCCTTTCTCATAGGAATTCATTCCGAAAAAACAAAACATAGGGATATAAACTAATGAAAACACTAATATCCCTATTATAAGCATCCACACAGTACTTATTTCATAAACATTAAACAGACTGTAAAACAGTAATCCTATAATCAATGGTATGATAGACATTTTGCCTATTTCTTTCCAAAATTGAGGTATATCAATATGAATTACTCGATGATAATACACATTCATTGCAATAATCTGCCCAGCAATTAATGCAAAAGCTGTTCCCACAGCACATCCAATACCTCCATATTGTTTAGCAAATGGAATGGATATACATAAACTTACTACCGCTATAATGACATAAAGTATTGAACGAAATTTCATTTGATTCCGTGCTTGCAATATTGTTATTCCTAAATTTTGTATATAAGGAACTATTAAAGGAATGAAGAAACATAAAGCAATCCAATAGGCATCCATGTAATCTTCACCAGCCCATAAACAAATAAAAGACTTTCCAAAAACAATAAAACCTGTTAAAATAAAAACCATTATAATATATTGGATACGTCCAGTACGAATAAAAAGATCAGAAATTGCCTTCTCATCGTTCTCTTTTGTCACCATAGCGGTAACTTTCGGTAGGAATACACCTGATATTGCTGTAGAAAATCCCATATAAATTCCTTGTAACTGGATAGCAACCGCATAAACTGCTACTACTGCCGCTCCCTTGAACATGCCTAACACAAACTGTCCGGTACTCCAATAAATACGATCCATAATGGCATTCAGAAAAATCCAAAAAGAATAAACAGATACTTCTTTAAAAAAAACCCATTGAAAATGTCCGAAACGCACTTGGATCTTCAATCGCTTTTTACAATACCAATAATTGATCAATAGTGTAACTACATTAAAGATTGTTGTAACTACCACCATTCCTATAGCTCGATAACCAATTAAAAGCATAGCTATCATTACTAATGGATTCAATATAATTCGTACGATTCCTACTAATTTTTGAAATACAAAATTTTCATATGCTGTGATAATCGATCCCCAAATACTCATTGGAAAGGTAAAAGCTAAATTAAAGACCATTAGTAACATCATGACGCGAATTTTATATAGTTCGCTATCATCCATAGTTGCATCAAATAAATAGTCAACATTAAAATAAAGACCTAATCCTACCAACAATGCTAAAACTCCGATTCCTATATAAAGGAGAAAAAACATTCCGAACATTTCATATTGTTCACGAATTTTTCCTTCTGCACGAAATTTTGCCGTATAACGAACTATGGCATTTCCAAAACCTAAATCTAAAACGGTCAAATAGGCTACCACCGAAGCGACAAGGGAATATAAACCATATTCCGACTGCCCCATCATACGCAGCATGAATGGAGTGTACAACAAGCCTACAATATTATTTAAACCGATAGAGACATAAGAAAGGAATGCCCCTGCTTTGAGTTGATTTATTGCCATACTAATTTTTCACACATCCTCTCCAAACAACCATATTATGGTCACTATAGGATACATCAGGAGAGAAACAATCCTGTCCTTTTAAAGATTCAGAATAAAAAACATAATCAATCCGCCACAGTCTATACAACTGCCGGAAAGTATATTGATAGCCGTTTCCGACATCCTGAAAACCATCTGTCAAACCTTTTTTCACTCGATGATAGGTGTAGGAGGCGGGTGTATCGTTGAAGTCACCGCAGACGATAACCGGATAAGGAGATCGTTGGATTTCAGCATGAATTGAATCGGCCTGAATCGCTCGTTTCCGGTTGTTGTCTTTCATTTGCAAGATCAAGTTCTTAACTGCCTTTGCGCGGATCTTCAAACTCTTGTCGGGAGCGGTAATGATACCGCGATAGGCATTGACGTTTGTTGTCTCGAAGTGGTTGTTGATCACGCGGATGTATTGGTTGTTTATTCTTACATCGGCTATTAATGACATATTACTGGAATTCTTATGATACAGAGCTTTTACCGAATGGATCGGATAACGGCTGTAGATCGTAGTCGGTAAATGGTCTGTACGCCGGCTGATATATTTATACAGTACATAATCGAAAGCGTACCGGATGCTGTCCCGATGGCAATATCCGTCACCGGGAGCTTCCTGGAAGCAGATGATATCGGGTTGTAGCTGCTTGATATAAGCGGCGGCTTCGTTCATAGTGTACTTTCTGTCCCAATAGAAATGGCTGGCGTTGTAGGTGACTACGGTCAGAGGGGTTCCTGCTTGTTCAGATGCAGCCGGTTTATGCCAACACGAGGGTTGATAAACGGCTGACAGATAATCCGCATGAAGCAGGATCGCCAGCAAAGGAACCGTACTTTTCCATTTCTTTTTTGTGAATAATTGTATTACCAGCAACAACAAGTTGACTGCCAATATCGGCCAAACCAACAATGTAAGGAAAGACAGCCAGATACAGATTCCATCAGCGTAATAGCCTCCGGTCAAACAGAGGGCGGATAATACTGCAAAAAACAGGAGCAGGGTATTATTCAGCCTTGTCCAGCGCCTCATATACCGAATTCTTGCTCTTGAACTCAGGCACGATTCCTTTCATCATTCGGACGGTTCCCATTTTGTCTACTTTGATCGCGAGGTCGATCAAGGGGGACATGAGCGTACAGATGTCTTCATAATCGTATTCCCGGACTTGGGCACGGTAGATCTTTTCGTTTTCCGTAGGTAATGTATTTTCTTTCGTTGCCAACAGTTCTTCATAGAGCTTTTCACCCGGACGGAGACCGGTATATTTGATCTCGATATCCTCGCCGGGGACAAGGCCTGCCAGTTCGATCATGCGGCGTGCCAGATTGGCGATCTTCACAGGGGTTCCCATATCGAAGACGAAGATTTCGTTTCCTTTGCCCATAAAGGCGGCTTCCAAAACCAAGCGGCAGGCTTCGGGGATCGTCATGAAGTAGCGGATGATGTCGGGATGGGTGACGGTCAGAGGGCCACCCTTTGCCAACTGTTCGCGGAAACGGGGAATGACGGAACCGTTGCTGCCTAACACGTTGCCGAAACGGGTGGTGATAAAACGGGTTTTACCGGAATGCCGGCCTTTGCTGATAGCGATGCTCAGGCTTTGCACATACATCTCCGCCAAACGTTTGGACGCTCCCATGACATTGGTCGGGTTGACGGCTTTATCGGTCGAGACCATGATGAACTTATCTACGTCGTACTTGACTGCCATATCGGCTACGTTACGCGTACCGTAGACATTCGTATGGACGGCTTCGCAGGGGTTCTCTTCCATCAGGGGCACATGCTTGTAGGCGGCGGCATGGAAGACCAACTGGGGATGGAAACGCTGATAGATGCTTTCGACACGATGGATCATGCGAATGTCTCCCATGACCGGGGTAAACTCGACATCGGGGAATTTTTCTTCCAGCTCCAGCCGGATGTTATGCATCGGGGTTTCGGCACTGTCGAACAGAACCAATTGCTTCAGCCCGAAATGGCAGAGTTGGCGACAGAGTTCGCTACCGATGGAACCGGCGGCTCCGGTGACCAAAACGACTTTGCCTTTCAGGGAACCCGCGATCTCCTCCATGTTGATACGGATCTCTTCGCGTCCTAACAGGTCTTCGATGCGGACTTCGGGAAGGGCGCGCATCTTCAGTTTGCCTCCTTTCAATTCGTCCAAAGAAGGAAGGAGCAACATACGGACTTTTTCTTTTTCGCAGAAACGAACCAGACGTTCGCTTTCTTCCTTCACCGCCTTATAGTCCGTAAAGAGGATCGCCTTGATATTGTAGCGGTTCACCAAACGGCTGAATTCCTCTTGGTCGGTAATGAAATAGACCTTATACAAACCGATGCGCATGGAGACACGCTGGCCGAAACGGAGGAAGCCTTCCACCTGATAGGATGAGTTTTCACGCAGAAAGGAATCGTTCAATAGGGCGGGAGAAGAATCTTCATGCCCGAATATGAAAAGCTTGTCTTTCCGGTTGGATACAATGCTGCTCACCATAAAGGTATAGAGCGTGATCAGGAAAGCACGGAATATCGTCAGGATAAAAAAAGTGAGGAAGAGATCCACCACACTTCCCAGCAGGAAACCGCGAAAGGAAAGAAGGCCGGTCGTAAACAAAAGAACCGGCAGGATGGTCGCCACTTTCAGTGAAGAGGACATGGCGATGCGTCCGGTTTCAGTAAAGGCGGAATGGCGAATAATGCCTTTATAGGTCTGGCAAACAAGAAAGCTGGCAGTGCTACAGAACAACGACGCCAGAAAAACCGTCAGAATGATCTGGTCGGTATAGTTCCAATCCAGAATATAACTGACCAAAGCCAAAGAAGTAACGGTCGAAAAGACGGAAAGGAACAGGTCAATCAAAAAAATTATCCAGCGATTGAGGTATTTCTCTTTCGTTAATCTTAATAGTAAATCATTGATTTTCATATAATTAAAGAATTTATTACCCTACAACAAAGTTCGTCAGTCCCAATAGTGGAATAACGAATAGAAATCGATTTTGGCAGCAAAATATCTTAACAAAATATTAAAAGGGTTACTGCACGTTATTTATTTTGTGCTATATAGCACAAAATAAAAGCTGTTTGAACAGCTTTTATACACTGAATATATATTTTCCCAAGAGCGCACAAAGATAGTTAATTTATTTGAAATTCAAACCTTTTAATTTTTTATATACCTAATAATCAATAGTTTGATATCATTATAAATATCCAATGATTATCAAGGATTAATTCTATTTTGCTCTAACTAAAAAAATCAAATAATATATAGATTAGAAAGCGGTATAGCACATCTTATCATATATAATATTTATTGAATATCAAGCATTATCAAAATCATATCGATTTTATACTAAAATTATACTGTTTCTAAATAAGTAGATTGTCTATCCTTCTCTTTCCGATAGAACGGGCAAAAGAACGGGATATATTTTTTCACTCTGTTAACCTATTTTTGAAACAATATGATTTACAACAACTTAACAAACAATACATTCCACACAAAAGCTCGTCAGTCCCAAAGCAGAAAAAGACATAACAGTCTGGACATATGAAGATTAAGTGTCTACAAAATGACTAAAAGAAACGTACGTTTTTTTTAGTCATTTTGATGGGGCAAATATACTTAAAATATTTGAAATTCACACATCTTCGTTTATTTTTTATTTTCCTGTCTGCCAAATATATCGAGTCTTTTGCACGCTATTTTCCGAAAGTCAATAGTTAACAATCTTTCGTAAATGGAATGACTAAAAGAAACGTACGTTTTTTAGTCATTTTATTGTTATGGGAATCTGCATGGATAGAGAACGTCACTATTCTTTTCAAAGAGACACAGGAAGGGAAAGATATAGGCAGATATGATTCAGGCACGAATTTCAAAGAAATCCGTGCCTGAAAAAACGTGATGAAACCAGTGACCTATTCGATCGTGCTAATCGTAGAAATCATACCGAACTTTTCGTTATCGTTCAGATTCCAGATCACTTCACCTTTATCATTGATTTCGAATACCTGGGGGCTGTTGGCCTCTACGGCATTCTTGTCATGTCCCTGCCAGTTGCAGACGTACAGGCCGCCATCCTTTGCAGGAAGCAAGCCGGCAACGAAGAACAGGCGGGCGCCTTTGATATCGTTCTCACCGTAACGGCGGGCTACTTCGCCGTTGTCGAGGTTCACTTCCATCAGGGAGTGACCGTCACCACAGGCAACCCAATGGTTCCCGTTAGCCAATGCCAATGTCGTGAAAGGCGTTCCTTCGAGACGGGTGATCTTCACGACTTCGCCTCGCGGAGAGATCTCGCGCACGTCGGAAGTGGCAAAGAGGGGCATCAGGTAGTTACCGCGGGCATTCTTGTTCAGCTGGCGGAACTGGGCATGCGGATGTTCGATGCCTGTCTCATATTCGGTACGCGACAGGATTTCTCCCTTCGGGCTCACCTCCATGATGACAGCCGGATGGCCTACCCAACCCAAAAGATAGTTACCGTCGGGCAACACGCGGGCGGTCTGCATCTCACAGGTATCGGGAGCGGCAATATTCCAGATCTCCTGATGGTTGCGGTCAATCAGCTTCGCACCTCTGGCATAAGCAAAGAGGATATTCCCGTCGGGAGTGGCTACAGCGGAGTTGCATTCCCAGCCTTTTTCGAGGGGATGCTCCCACTCTACCTGCTTGGTGTTCTTATCGATGATCACGATCTTGTTCCAGCCGGAACCACCCAACAGCAATTTTTCTGTCTTCTTCTCGCAGGATGTAGCGGTTACCAGCAACAATGCGGAACAGAGATAAGTAAATAATTTATGCATAACTAATAATTTATCAATTTGCAAATGTGCCAATATGCCGGTGAAATACTCCAAATAGAACATTCATTCCATTGGTACATTGGCATATTGACCCATTAGCACATTATTGTAAATCCTTGAACATTTCGAAACCTTGTTCCGGTGTCAAGCCTTCGTGTACGACAGCGTGTACGGCCTGAATCATGGCGGCAGGGTTTTCGCTCTGGAAGACGTTACGTCCCATATCGACACCGGCAGCACCGTCGTTAACGGCGTTGTAGCAGAGTTCGAGTGCTTCCTTTTCAGGCAGTTTCTTACCTCCGGCGATCACAACGGGAACCGGACAGGCGGCAGCTACCTTTTCAAAACCGTCGCAGTAGTAAGTCTTCACGATAGAAGCACCGTTCTCGGCGCATACGCGCGATGCGAGTGCGAAGTAACGGGAGTCGCGTGCCATCTGTTTGCCGACAGCCGTCACACCCATGACGGGGATGCCATAGCGGTTTCCCATATCGACAGCTTCCACCAGGTTGGCTGCCGTGATGGCTTCCTGTTCGCCGTCGCCGGCAGAGAACATGACTGCCATAGCGGAAGCATTGTAACGGATCGCATCTTCGATATCGATCAAAACGTTACGGTTCAATTCCGTCAGGATCGTAGAACCGGCATCCGAACGAAGGCAGACGGGCTTGTTGATGTTGGCGGGAATGGAAGTCTGCAAGATACCGCGCGTACACATGATACAGTCGGCATATTGTACGAGGGGAACGATATTCAGGTCGATACGTTCCAAACCTGAAGTCGGACCCATGATAAACCCGTGGTCGAATGCCAACATGACGGCACGGCCTGTTTTCGGGTTGAAGATACGAGAGAGGCGGTCTTTCATACCCCAAGAGTAGTTAGACGCACCTTTTACATGAAAATTGTCGAATTGGGAAGTTTGTCCGAAGCCGAAATTATTCGCTTCTCTGAACCCATCCATATCTGCCATAGCTTTTTTCCTTTCTTAATTTTTAATTCTTAATTCTTAATTTCTCAAAGCGCTTGTGCGAACGATTCGAACATGCAGCTCCAAGAGGTAGCACCGCTGTCGGCATAACCGACGGAGCGTTCGCCGTAATTACGGGCACGGCCGAAGTTGGCTTTCATTTCTACGGTCGAAGCAGCACCGGCAAGGGCAGCTTTCGCTCCGGCTTCGAGGATTTCCTTGATATCGTCCGAAGGACATGCCTGGATCGCTTCCACAGCCGGGATCAGGGCGTCCATCATGGTCTTGTCGCCTTTCTGGGCTTTCGTCTGTTTCTGCACGTTGGCAAGACCGCCGGCAAACATGGCTTTCACTCCGGCGGCATCCAGTTCCGTACCGGAAGCATGGTCGCTCATACCTAAGAAGAAAGCCCCCAACAGCGTACTGGTGGAACCGCTTACCTGCAACATGACGTCAAAACCCATATCGTTCAGCATGGTTTTGAACTCCGTTCCTTTCTGGGCCGTAGCCACGATAGCGGACATGGCTGTCACGATTGCCTGACCGTGGTCGCCGTCACCGATAACGGCGTCCAGTTTAGAAAATTCGTCTTCGCGTTCTTTGATGTTCTTCAAGGCGTTGTCGAGCATCGCCTTGAAGTTTTCGATAGTCAGTTGTTTCATATCTCGTTTATTTACCGATTGTTGTCCAGTAAGGTGCATCAGCACGTTTGTTCTTCAGATAGTCGATATGATCTTCGTCGAGGATAGCCATGATCATCTGGAAACCGGCCTGTTCCTGTACGGTCAGGATTTCCTGGATGCGGCTTACGACAACCTGGAGGCCACGGGCTTCCAGTTCCTTGTAGGCCTTACGGAAGATGATGTTCAACTCCATGTGGGTAGTCGCTCCTACGCCGTTGATGATAAGCATCATCTTGTCGCCTGCCTTCGGCTTGAGCTGCTGGCAAAGCAGGTCTACCATCTCGGCAGCCGTATCGTCGGCAGATACAAGCGGTTTCTGTCCGCCACCGCCTTCGCCGTGCTGTCCCATACCGATCTCCATGATGCCCTGGGGCAGGTCGGTGATCGTACCGCCGTTCTGCGGATGCGTACAAGAGCGCATGGCAACGGCCAGAGTAGCGACGTTGTTGTTATAGCGTTCGGCGATTTCGACCAGTTCGTCAAGCGTCTTGCCTTCTTCGGCTGCAGCACCTAATATTTTATACAAAGGCACACAACCGGCCAAGCCGCGACGGTCGTTGATATCGGCACCGATACCGGCGCTGATATCGTCGTGAGTCAGCACTTGTTTCACCTTGATGCCTACACGTTCTGCCAACTGGCAAGCCATGTTCGCACTCATCACGTCGCCGGAGTGGTTCAGGACAACCAACAGGATACCGGCTTCACGCTTCATCAGCTGCAAAGCCTGGAACAGACGTTGTGCACCGGGAGCGGCAAAGATGTCGCCCACGACAGAGCAGTCCAGCATACCTTCGCCTACGAATCCGCTCAATGCGGGTTCATGACCGGAACCGCCCAAAGTCACGATAGCCACTTTGTCTTCGCTCTTCGGATTGGCACGTACGACGATGTTTTCACCACCTAACTTGACCTGGTCCGGATATGCCAATACATAACCTTCCAACAATTCGGGTGTTATCTGTTCGGGATCATTTATAAATTTTGTCTTTATGTCTGACATGGTATATTCCTCCTTTATTTAAGTATGTTATTAATGTTATTATTTGATTTCCATGATTTCGATAGCGATGCCTTCTTCTTCGATGAAAGCGATCGTCAGGTGTTCGTCGCATACGGCCGGGCCGAAGATCACCTTCTTGCCTTTCAACTCTTCCTCCAAAGAAGGAACGGTGTAGGCAATGTGTCCCTGTTTCTGTACCAGTTCGGGCAGGCAGCTACCTTCCTCGAATTTCAGGAATTCGATGCGATTCGGACTTTTGCTATAGTCTGTCAACCATACTTTCAGGCCTTCGTTAAACATAGCCCCTTCTACTTGTTCTGTCGTTACGATACCGACATGATTAAATGTTCTCATGACTAATTAATTTTAAGTGTTCGTACTATTTTTTATTCGTTATCAGTTCTCTCAACCTCAAAACATAGATGTTTCGCATTCAAAACATATATGTTTCACACCTTCGTCTTCCATCTCCTGTACGAAAGGACAGCCAAAATAACGACTACCCCCAAGGCGATATAAAGATAGGTGAATATTCCATGCACATTATCATTTTGACCGTATGAATGCCTGTCTCTTATACACATCTCCGAGCCCACGAGACTAGGCATGATCTCGTA
>OJQR01001306.1_pt1 | contig 11491 bp, 10 predicted proteins | sample 1599011 | NCBI WGS metagenome assembly OJQR01 (sample SAMN03922456, study PRJEB24848) | human gut metagenome | isolation source: stool sample | host: Homo sapiens | place: Germany | collected 2009-11 | reverse complement strand
CCTAGTCTCGTGGGCTCGGAGATGTGTATAAGAGACAGGGCATCCATTGCGCTTGCAAGTTCTATTCCTTCTAATTTTTCTCCGCCGTTGAAGTTGAAGGCTTTGAAGACGTTTATCAACTTCTTGTTATTTTTCACTGCTTCTTGTTGTGTCACTCCGTCTGTAGAGATTTTAGAGACGTCATATTTTTTTTCTTCACCGATATTCATTTTTTTTGAGAACCAACCCATGGCGCACACCCTTTCATTCACACATTTTTTATATTGTTGTTATCGGTTAGTTTTGTCCCTGGCTTTAGCACGAGACGATTCCATTCCCTGTACTGTACTGTCAGAAAGGGTAGCACGTAGGGTTTTTGAGGTTTGTAAACTTTTTTTAACATTTATTTATTTGTAATAAAATAAAGTAAAAGAATATAAGGAGCACCCTATGACAAGACCTATGACTATTGCAGAAAAAATACTTGCAGCTCATGCCGGACTCAAGGAAGTAAAACCGGGACAACTTATCAGTGCAAAACTTGATATTACTCTTGCAAACGATATCACAGGCCCTGTTGCAATAAAAGAATTTAAAAAAATAGGTGTAGACAAAGTATTTGATAAAGAAAGGGTTGTGTTTGTGCCCGACCACTTTGTGCCTAACAAAGACATAAAATCAGCCCAGCAGGCAAAAATGGTGCGTGAATTTTCTAAAGAACAAAATCTCAAAAACTATTTTGAAGTAGGCCGCATGGGAATTGAACATGCACTGCTGCCGGAAAAAGGCATAGTAACCGCCGGAGATTTGATAATAGGGGCTGACTCTCACACCTGTACTTACGGAGCACTGGGCGCTTTTTCAACAGGTGTAGGCTCAACAGACCTTGCCTGTGCAATGGCCTCGGGTGAAACATGGTTCAAGGTTCCACCGACCATAAAAGTTGAGTTCAACGGAAAGTTAAACAAATGGGTGAGTGCAAAAGACCTTATTCTGCATCTTATCGGTGACATAGGTGTAGACGGCGCATTATACAAGGTGCTTGAAATAGGCGGAAGCGCAATACAAGAAATGGAAATGGACGGACGCCTCACAATTTGCAACATGGCAATAGAAGCCGGCGCAAAAGCAGGCATAATCGTGCCTGATGCAATAACAAAAGAGTATCTCAAAAACAGAAGTCTAAGAGAGCCTGTATACTACACAAGCGACGTTGACGCAGAATATGAAAAAGTTCTTGTATACGAAGTTTCCAAAATTGAGCCGACAGTTGCATTCCCTCATTTGCCTGAAAACACCAAGCCAATTTCACAGGTTGGAGACATAAAAATCCATCAGGCAGTAATAGGCAGCTGTACAAGAAAAGTTCACCCTGATGTGCGTTTAATCGTTTTTCCGGGGACACAGGATATCTATCTTGAGGCAATGAAACTCGGCTATTTACAAACAATTATTGAAGCTCAAGGCGCTGTTTCCACACCCACATGCGGGCCTTGTCTCGGAGGGTGGGCTGGTATTCTGGCAGAAGGTGAGAGATGCATATCAACAACCAACAGAAACTTTGTCGGCAGAATGGGCCACACAGACAGCGAGGTATATCTTTCCTCACCGGCTGTTGCAGCAGCGAGTGCAGTGCTTGGCAGAATCGCTGCACCTGACGAATTGGATTAGATTGATTGTTAAACGTTAATAAGCTCTTTTACTTCATTACGTTTAATTTTTCGGGTTGTAGTTTTTGGTAAAGGCTCTTTGAGCATAATAATATTAACCGGCCTTTTGTATGCAGCAAGACGAGAGGAGTAATGTTTTGCCTCTTCTCTCACCATACGGTTAAGTTCTTCTTCATCTTTGGCAAGAGAGATAAAATGCTCGGTTGGTACAATGACAGCAACAATATCTTCCGTGCCTTCTTTAGACCCGCTTGTTCGAGATGAGCCAAACACGCACACCTCTGAAAAATTTTCGCTTTCGCACAGTACTGATTCGACCTCTTCAGGAAAAACTTTTTTGCCACCTGAAAGTACAATCATATTTTTTATACGCCCTGTAATATGTATATGGCCGTCTTTATCAATGCTGGCTATATCACCTGTATGCAGCCATCCGTCAGGCGTAATCACCTCTGATGTCAGTGTTGGACGGTTATAATATCCTTTCATCACAGACGGTCCTTTCAATAACAACTCGCCTGTTTCAGGGTCGATTTTTGCTTCAACACTTTTTAATGGTCTGCCAACAGAGGCTATATCATTTCTTTTATCATAATTTACACTGACAACAGGGCTTGTTTCGGTGAGTCCGTAGCCTTGAAAAACCCTGATGCCGATTCTTTCAAAAAACTCGCCCACAGATACATCAAGAGGTGCCCCGCCTGATATACAGCCAAAGAAATTGCCGCCAAATTTTTTGTGAATTTTATTAAACATCAGTTTTCTAAGCCGATAAGACGGCACATATTTTGACACAGCAAGCATTGCATAAAACATTGTGCGCACAAACGGGTGAGAGTTCTTAACTTCTGACTCTATACCCGCTTTTAAAAGTTTTAAAAATGCAGGCACTACAATCATAAAATTAATATTTTTTTCTTGCATAATGCTCAAAATATCTTTGGGTTTGAGGCTTTTTGTATAATATACAGAAAGTCCCCAGCTCAAAATCATCGAGAACCCAACAGTAAGCTCAAAAAGGTGGTTCATTGGCAAAATTGAAAGGATGGAGGAAATTTTTTTCTTGCCAAAGAATTTTTTATACAGGTCAGACATGTCATTGAGCTGTGTAAGCATATTATTAAAAGATATTTCCACCCCTTTGGGTGCGCCTGTTGTGCCCGATGTGTAGATTATCAAAGCTGTAGATTTTGAGCTTCTGTGTTTCCATTTTGCTTCATAGTTATTGGGGAGTTTGTGGATAGATGGTATTTCCGCTTCTTTTTCACCTGTTTCATCAAAAGAGATGATAAATTTTATTGAATCCACTTCTTTTTGCAATTCTTTTGCAAGCTGGATAAAACTGTTTGAAACAATCATAACAGTAGGCAGGCAATCAGATAGAATTGATTTTAGCTCGTACTTTGTAAGTTTTATATCAAGAGGCACGGTAGTCATTCCTGACATAACAGATGCAAACACTCCTGCACCGAATTCCGGACGGGATTCTGACAAAATAGCAAGCCTGTCGCCTTTTCGCACTTCCAGGTTGTTGATGAGATAACAGGCAAGTTTTCTCGACAATCGCCCTATGCCTTTGTACGTAAACTCATTCCAGCCATGAGTTGTACGAATCCCTAGTGCCACACGGTTTTCATAGTCTTCTGTTTTATTCTCAAGAAACAGAAGTATGTTTTTTGCAGTTTTTTCCATCCTTTTGTCTATTGCAGTTTGTTTTGCATTAAAAGCCATTTAATCACCCCTGAATAATAATACGATGCAGTTAGAAATATTATAATTCATTATCAGGGTACCATCAAATAATTAAATTTTTTTACTGTTTTACAAAAGTTTATAAATTAGCAAAAAATTTTGATTACAATTTTTAGCGTAACTAAGTATAAAAGGAGCACTAATGAACGTAAGTTTTAAAGGCGTGAAAAATACAGGAGCCTACTATCACATACAAAAAGAAGCCGTTGCAGTGGAGCGAAATAACAACAAATATATTCTTCCAAAAGGAAAATATTTTAACATGCATACAGAGCTTACCAATATTAACGGAAAAGACCGTGACGAATTCAATGAGGTATTAAAAGCTTTTCCAAACCAATATAACCCTAACACTTTAAATATATCCTACGAGGAATTTGTAAATCCGAATAACGGAGAAAAAATGAAGATTTATGCAGTCAACGACAACATAATTGACATAAACAAAATAACATTTAGTGTGTTTAACAAAATTTTTAAACTTATGCAAAAAATTCAAAAGATGCCGGATGAAGAGTTAAAAACAGAAAATGCATACTTACACTCGCCTGAGGCAGTTGATGCTTTTAAAAGTTATATGAACCATGCCAAATACAACCTTGACCAGGTCATAGACCTGGCCCACACAAGAGATTACGCTCGCAAAGGCGCAGTGACACTCGGCAACAAATTTGAAAAAAAACTTACAGAGTATATTTATAGCTAAAAAAAGAGACAAACCCTTTTGGATTTGTCTCTTTTTTTTTATAGTTTTAAAACTATACTTTTTCTGCAACCATTTTTGTAGTTTCAGCCAATCTTGTTGAATAACCCATTTCGTTATCGTACCAAGAAATGATTTTAACCATGTTGTCGCCCATAACTCTTGTTAACAAAGCGTCAACTGTAGATGATTGAGATGAACCAATGTAGTCAGTAGAAACTAACGGTTCTTCTGTATAGCAAAGAACGTGTCCGTCAGCGCCTTCTTTCAAAGCAGCGTTAACAGCTTCAACTGTAACAGGTTTTTCAGTTTCGAATACAACGTCAACAAGTGAAACGTCCGGTGTAGGAACACGCATAGCGAAACCATCCAATTTGCCTTTGAGTTCAGGAAGAACCAATGCAACAGCTTTAGCAGCACCAGTTTTTGTAGGAACAATGTTCAAAGCGCCAGCTCTAGCTCTTCTTGGATCTTTGTGGCCGGCATCTAAGATTCTTTGGTCACCTGTGTAAGAGTGAACAGTTGTCATTAAACCTTTAACAATACCGAATTTTTCTTTGATAACTTTAGCAACAGGTGCCAAGCAGTTTGTTGTGCAAGATGCCATAGAAATTACATTGTGTTTTGCAGGGTCATATTCTTTTTCGTTAACGCCCAATACAATAGTAATATCTTCGTTTGTAGCAGGAGCAGAAATGATAACTTTTTTAGCGCCTGCTGCAATGTGAGCTTTAGCTTTTTCTGCATCTGTGAAGAAACCTGTTGATTCAACAACAACATCAACACCCAAATCTTTCCAAGGAAGGTTTGCAGGATCTTTTTCTGCAAAGAATTTAATTTTTTTGCCGTTTACGATGATACCTTCATCATAAGCTTCTACTTCACCATCAAATTTACCCATTACAGAGTCATATTTGAAAAGTCTGGCTGCATCTTCAGGTTTTAAACCGGGGTCGTTGATAGCAACGTAATCGATTTCGTTGAAGATACCTTCTTTAACTGCTGCTCTTAATGTGTTACGGCCGATTCTACCGAAGCCGTTGATTGCAACTTTTTTAGCCATTTTTAGCTCCTCTTCTTTTTGTACAATGTATTAAATACACCCATGTTATAAATTAAACATGAATTATAATCAAGCATTATAGATTCTGTTTTATGTTTTCAATCAAAAAAAGACCTGCTTTAAAAACAGGTCTTTTTATTTACTTATTCAATGTTTCTTTTTTAGCTTCGCAACTGTCAAGGTCGTTTATACACTTGCTCGAATTTGCGTATTCACTGACTTTTTTAGTAGTAATTCGTTTGTTATTCAAACAAGCTGAACCTGCAACGCATCCGCCTTCGCAGGCCATAATCTCAACAAGGTTGCCCTCGGGGCACTGCCCTTTTTTGGCCCAGTTTTTAAGGTCTCTTACCGATTTTGGATTCAGACCGTTAACGCATGTCGGGAACAATTCAGGGAAGTCTTTTAATGCAACTTTAACAGACTGCGCAACACCGCCTGTGATTGCAAAGTTTCTACCTTCTTTTGAAGCTTCGTTTGCAAATTCGTAATCTTTGCAATTAGCAACTTCTATTCCGCGAGCAACAAAGAGTGCGCCCATTTCTTCAAAGTTCATAACAAGGTCTGTGTACTCATCTTTTTGAGCTTCTTTTCTTTTTGCAACACATGGCCCGATGAAAACAGTAACCGCATCAGGATACTTGTTCTTAACAAACTCTGCTGTGTAATGCATAGGAGTTCTTGTTTCGGAACGGAAAGGTTTCATCTCGGGGATATGTTTATCCACGAGTTCGTTGTAAGCAGCACAACAAGATGTTGTCATAAACTCATTGCCTTTTTCCATTCTTTCTTTAAAGTCTTCGGCTTCGGTTCTTGCTGTAGTATCAGCACCTTGTGCAACTTCAAAAACTTCTGAAAATCCGGATTCTACAAGTGCTTGAGCTATTTTGTTAATAGAAACAGGAAGCTGTCCGACAACAGCCGGAGCCAGCATTGCAACTACTCTTTTGCCGTCTCTCATTGCTTTTAATACATCAATAACTTCGCTTTTTTCATGTACAGCTGCAAACGGGCAAGCACCAACACAGGCACCGCAGCTGATGCATTTATCAAAGTCGATAACGGCGTGGCCCATTTCATTTTTGTGAATAGCACCAACAGGACAGGCATCTTCACAAGGCACTTTAAGTTTTACAATTGCACTGTACGGGCATACAGAGATACACATACCGCAGTTTTTGCATTTTTCGCCGTCAATAACGGAACGGCCGTCTTTAATCTGAATTGCGCCAAATTTACAAGTAGAAACACACGGTCTTGCGACACAGCCCTGACACAACTCTGTAACATATACACGGCTTGGTACACAGCCTTTGCAAGCCGCATCAACAACCGTAAGAATTTCGCCTTCCGGTTCTTTTCTTTCCATTGCCTGTTTAGCATATTCATTCAATGATGTCATTTCATCATCTGTTTCAACGCTGCAGCCAAGTCCGGCAATTGCTCTTTGTCTTAAGATTGCTCTTTCTTTATAAATACAGCATCTGTAAGGAGCGTCACCGTTTTTGGGGCGCATTTGGAAAGGAAGCTCTCTTATTGAGCCCATTTCCTGATTAATAAAAGCTCTTATTAATCTAACCAGTACTTCTCGTTTTAAGTGGGTTGTATTACTGTTATCCATTTAATTTACTCTCAATCGCTTTCAATACTTTCTCAACTGTAGCCTCAGAGATTATTTCGCCATCTATTTTTACAAACGGAGCTTTCATGTATGTCGCATTTTTGCACAAATCCAGACAAGTGTGAGCTTTTATATCCACATATTTTTTGTACTGAGGAGGAATGAGTGACTCAAGCTCCTGCAATTTTGACGCACCCATTACAAAGCAGGTGGTACCAAAACATAATTCCACTAAAATTTTTCCGGATTCTTCCATTTAATTCTCCCTTTGCTGATTTAGATTTTGTCTTGATGACATTAAATAAACTTGAGGTTTACCTTTTTAATATAACGTCCTGATAAAATTTTTTCCAGTTGTTTTACAACATTTTTACGAATTTCCAATTCCAGAGGCAAATCAGGGTCATAATGTGCCTGATTCAGCTTTGACCCTATCATAAATTCTATGACGTCAGAATCAAGTAAAAGTTCAATGAGCCTTCCAGCCGCATCATCAGGCCATCTATCATAGCCTTCATTAAGATATTCAAGCACTTTTGTAAGCGTCAAAATCCCTTCTGTTATCAAGTCAACGCCATCCATATGCGAACATGCCGGCAGCATACCCTTGTTATACTTTTCCGTTGTTATTTCTCTCCCGAGCTCTCTGGCAATAAGGTTTGCTGTAGTACCGCCAACAATAGCCTTGCGTCCGTCAAAATCGTCAAATATTTTTGAATATTCTGCATCTCTGTCCTGACGGTACGGCGGGCCTGTAAATATCAATAGTTTTCTAGGTTTTCTAAAATACAGAATCAAAGCAGATACATCATCTTTGGCTTTTCTTTCGGGCTCTTTTCTTATTGCTTCTTTAACTATTTCACAAGCCAGATGGCGGCTGGAAATTGTAGGATTACGGCGCAGTTCACCCTCTACAAAATCTATAAGCCCCTCGCGACGCCAGCCGAGCTTGTACTCATCTGTGCCCATGCCTGCTTGAGTAACCCCGTCCGAACAAAATACGAGCCTGTCTTCGGGTTCAAGTTTAAACTTGTATAAATGCATATGCCGGTTTGTGAATTTTTTAGACGTAATAACACGCGGCTCGTGTTCAAGCACCTGCCCGTTTCTTATGTGGATAAAATCAGGGTTGCCCTCTTCTACAATTTTTATGTACCCGTCATCAGTACATTCAAACGCAGAAAACGTTGCATAGCTGATTTTTCTAACCTGACATACCGGCAGAGAGTTCATGATTACTTCTGTTGCTTTCAGAATATCTTTGCCTTCTTCTATAAATTTGAGAATCATTGTTGCCGTCATTGTGGCAAGGATATTTGCCTTTATCCCGCTACCTAAACCATCTGACAATACAGCCAAAAGACGCCCTTCGTCTGTGAACCTTTTTGATTTAAAACAATCGCCAAAGGTATTCTGACCGTCTTTTTTTTGCTGGTAGCAATCTATGTCAACAAAAAATGATTCTTCAGGCATTGTGCATCCTTATTTCATTTCCTGCTCATCGTCTTCGGGTTTTTCTTCATAACCCTGGGCAATCTGGCTGAGCAGCAGCTCTGTATCCACCATGTGTTCACCCAGAAGACAAGCAATATTTTGTACTGTTGCTATATTTTTTTCGATAACTTCGTGAGCTTTTCTTGCTATCTGTTCGCGTTTCATCTCTGTTTTTGTCACATCAGTAATTACAGCACCGACAATTTTGTTTCTTTCTATTTCAAAAACAGCTATGTCATAGAGATTTTTGTCCACAGCATAACGTTCTTTATGAATATCTTTGCCGGATTTTAAAGTACGTTTGAACAAATCAGTAAAAGGTACAACCCTGTCTAATGCACCGCCGGCAAGCCCTTCGGGGCGATCTTTAAAGATTTCAAGCAAATCAGGAGCAAACATTCTTACAAAAGCTTCGTTTGTTTCGATAATATTGAGGTTGGCATCGGCCATAACAATAGCCGAAGGCATAGAACGAAGCATTGCGCTTGCTTTTCTAATAGCAAGTTTTCTCATATAAGACACACACATAGAAGGCTCTGCATCGCCTGACAAAAGAGCCTGGGCCAGCTGACGACAGGTATCATAGCCGCAGCCTCCGCAATTGAGCTCATCTTCTATTCCGTGTTTACCGATACTGGCCATTGCTTCTGCAATCTGTTCAGGCGTGTAGTGACGGTTGTTTTGCGGTCTTTCTTTATATTCTTTTTCCACAACAACTTCCGGCTCGGAGGGGATATCATCCCTTAGCTTGACTGTCCTAAGAATATCAGACATTGCAAGCACACCCGGTTTTGAAGAATCCATGCACGGACCGTTTGCACAGCCGCCAGGACAGGCAAGTGCCTCTAGGAATATCGTTCTGTCAATTTTAGAATCATCAAGATTTTGCAAAGAGTCTCTAAATGCAGGAATAGAACTTATGCTCACGAGCTGAATATCTTTAGCACAGCCGGAAAGCCTGATTGTTTTATTCATACCGCCTTCTATCGGGTAATAAGCACCTTCATATGCTTTTTTCGGTACAAATTTAACATCTTCATCAGCATCGATTTGCCCGAGCACAATATTTTCCTGCTCAAACCATTGTGCTGCTTCATGAAATGTCAGAGAAACATCTATAAGAGAAGGATTTTTATCCGCTTCATTTTTCTTTGCAATACAAGGGCCCACAAATACAACGCCAATATCTTCACCGTAACGTTTTTTGAGCAGCTTTGCATGTGTCATTGCCGGAGATCCTACCGGTGTAATAAATTTTGTGTATTCAGGCATATAGAGTCTTACATAGTCTACTATTGCCGGACAAGCACTTGATATATGGAGCTTTTTCTCTCTGTCCGAGAGTATTTTTGTTACTTCAATAGACACTTCCTGCGCGCCAAGTGCTGTTTCAGAAACTCCTTCAAAACCGAGTTTTTTAAACGCAGTAATTATTTGCTCGGTATTACAGTTAAAAAATCCGGCCCAGCTCGGAGCAAGAGAAACAAACACACGTTTTTTAGCTGTTAAAACAGCACGTGCTCTGTTGAGGTCATTTCTTATTTTTTTAGCTTCAGAAGGACAAACAAGCACACAATGGCCGCATGCAATGCACTTTTCCGGAATAACCGAAGCATGTCCGTTTTCTATACGTATAGCCTTCATACTGCACTGGCGTACGCATTTATAGCAGTCTACGCACTCATTTTTGAGTGTGTAAATCGGATACTGATTGTTCATCGTGACCTCATATTTATTTTTTTAAGGATGCTGTTTAAAGATATTTTTTAAGTATTGCTTCCAATCTGACAGGAGAAGCAGACTCGCAGTTTTCGCCGTTGATAATAACATTTGGACCAACTGCACAGTTGTTTTCACATCTTGAGCCGATTACTTCGATTTTTGCATCAAGACCGTTTTCTTTAACAAAATTTTCAATATAATCAAGGTTTGCAGCATTGCCTCTGGCAAAGCAAGAGCTGCCCATACACACTTTAATAGTAATAGTTTGAGTTTTTTCTTTTTGCATTTTAACTTCCTTTATTTGTCTTCGACCGGGTGCAGTTGAGTGATAAAATTCACCAATACCAAGCTATATTTTAAGGCATTTTTTGAATATTATCAAGCAAAAGCTGAAATCGTGATTTTTTTCTTTATTTATTGTATAATTCTATCAGGATTTTTATAGGTAACGTTATTATGAGCAAAAACATACCGGAAAAAATTACAAACAGACTGACACTATATCACAGCATTACCGTAGAATATCTGGAAGCCGGCATTGAAACAATCTCAAGCCCTCAAATTGCACAACGACTTGGCATTGATGATTCACAGGTAAGAAAAGATTTTAAACTGTTAAACAATGCAGGTAAATGCCGTGTGGGATATATGGTAAAAGACCTTAAAGATTCTATTGAAAAAACACTCGGTTTTGCTCATGCAAAAGATGCTTTTATTGTTGGAGCTGGCCACCTTGGACTGGCACTTGCAAAATATGACAGTTTTAACAGCTACGGGCTGAATATACTTGCACTTTTTGACAATGACCCTCAAAAAGTTGATATGCAGGTTAATAACAAACAAATTTTTCACATATCAAAATTACCTAACCTGACACAAAGGCTTGGTGTTGATATTGCAATACTGACAGTACCAAGACAAAACGCGCAGCAGGTTGCCGACTTTTTGATTGATTCAAACATAAAATACATATGGAATTTTACCCCTGCAGTGCTCAAGGTTCCGCAAGATGTAAAAGTCTGGAACGAAAACCTTATGGGAAGCTTTTTGCAATTTGCGTGCAAAGATATTATTTAATATCAAAGATTTTCGTCGAAAAGATTAAAGTCTTCCTGATTAACTTCTCTTAAAAAGTCAATCCAATCTGTGTAATAATCAGTGAGAGCAGAATTATACCCTGTTAAAATCTCTCTAAAAGATTGCTGCATCATAATTACGGAAGTCAGGTCAGATTTACCTTCTTTATAATTTTTTTGTGAAATTCTAATTAACTCAGCAGAATCTTTGACAAGCTTATTTTTATAAAAAAGCAAGTTTGTTTGCGAAGTTATCAACCTTTCATACGCAGTGCTCAAATCTTTAAGGGCTTTATTTTTTGCAGATTCATAGTTAATCTGTGCCTGTTCTATCTGGAGTTTTGCATTTTTTATTTCCGGCTTATAGGTATAAAAAACCGGAATATTATTCAATGCAGCACCGGCATATGC
>OJQR01001298.1_pt1 | contig 11566 bp, 4 predicted proteins | sample 1599011 | NCBI WGS metagenome assembly OJQR01 (sample SAMN03922456, study PRJEB24848) | human gut metagenome | isolation source: stool sample | host: Homo sapiens | place: Germany | collected 2009-11 | reverse complement strand
CATTACTTAGTTTCAAATAGGAAGCATCCTCCACTGCCCATGAATGAATATAATTGTCTCCTTGTTGAGCATCATGATAAGCAGCTACGGTTTTACCAGCATTCAGAGCAGCCAGTTCTCCGGGATCTGTCACTTTCTGCCCATCCGAATTGATGGTCATCCAACGATTAGAGCTATTCATCACATCCAATGCGTTGTAGTTCAAGCTACCTACCTTACTGGTAACCAGTTTGGTCGCATTCAGCACTTCGTTGCCATAGCTGAAAGTCAGGAATATACTCAAATCAAATCCTTTGTAAGTAAAAGAGTTGTTCAATCCTCCGTAGAATTTCGGTTGAGCGTTACCAATGACCGTTTTATCATTTTCATCAATCACATTATCATCTCCGGTCAAGTTCTTAAACTTCCACATGCCCGGACGAATCTGGCCTTTATCACCATGATAAGGTACACCATCTTTCAGGGTATAGGTCTGCGTAGAAGCATCATAATTGAAATCATCTACCTGATACAGCCCTTCGGTGATGTAACCATAGAACTGTCCTAATGGTTCTCCGACAGCAATACGATGAGTGTTTTGGTTAAAGCCGAACCTGGCTTCATAGAGTTGCACCGCCTCACCGGTCAATGCTTTCACTGAATTTTTATTGTGAGATAGCGTCAGTGTAGTGTTCCAACTAAACTTCTTTGTAGAGAAATTCACAGTATTCACAGTCAGTTCCACACCTACATTCTTCGTTTCTCCGGCATTAATCAACATACTCTGATAACCGGAAGAATAAGGCAACTGGGCGTTAAGCAGCAAGTTACTACTCCTATTTATATAGAATTCGGGCGAAACAGTGATGCGTTGATTCAGAAATCCTAAATCGACCCCCATATTAAAAGTCTTGTTCGCTTCCCACTTCAGATCGGGATTCGGTATCTGCTTGGAAGCATAACCGGGAGTAAGCTGATCTCCCATAGCTGTGATGATGGAAGACATCAAAGCAAGGCTGTTATAACTACCGATTCTGTTGTTACCCGCCAAACCGTATCCGATACGGAATTTCAAGTCGGAGAAAACATTCAGTTTCTTTATAAAATCCTCTTCACCCACACGCCATGCTGCTGATACGGCAGGAAAATATCCCCATTTATTATTCTTACCGAATTTAGAAGAGCCATCCGCACGGAAAGTTGCGGAAAACAAATACTTATCGGTAAAGTCATAGTTGAGACGAGCGAAGAAAGAGAGCAGATTGTCATCATAGTTTTCATCGGACGAAGCAACGGATGGAGTACCCAGACTCATATCTCCCAAAATGAACTCATCGGTAGGCAACCCACTGACACCGGATTCGAGCACACGAGTCCAGCGTTTTACAAATTCCTGTCCCAATTGTACCACTACTTTATGTTTTTTCTGAAAACGTTTGTCATAAGTCAGGACGTTAGAGGTCTGAAAACTTCCGGTCTCTGTATTTCTGATAGAGCCGTAAATACCGTTGCGTCTTCCCATTATAGATTGGTCGCCATAGAAAAGCTCCCGGCGATAAAGTTGATAGCGCATACCCGTATTGTTGCGGAAGGTCAATCCTTTGATGATTTTGAAAGTCAGTCCGCCATTGGCTTGCAAAGTACGTGTTTCCTTATTATCCTTTTCTTCAGCGGCGGCAATCAACGGGTTCTGCATCACGTTTCCGTCCGCATCGCTTAATACAGGGTCTTCTCCTGCCAACAAATCCGAGTCATTGCCACGTATACCAATGGTAGGACGGTATTGCAAAATCTGAACCATTTTATTAAACTTTGCATCTACATTACTTCCGCCTTCATTCGTACCGTTTCCGGCAACACCTGCTCCATACACTTTCAGATAATCGAAGTTGATACGTCCTGTAACGGAGAGCCGCTTATTCACTTCGCTTTTCACGCTAAGCGCAATATTATGTTTGTCGCTGCCGCTATATACCATCGCACCTTCATCCTTGAAGTAACCATAAGACATATTGTAGTTCAACTTATCATTACCACCGTTGACGCCTACCCGGTAATTTTGCGTAACGGTAGTGCGTCCCATCGTACGGTCCAGCCAGTCGATACCTTTACGGTTACCATAGTTCTCATGAAGATCGACAAAACCACCATAACGGTTTTGCCATGACCGCATACTTTCCTCGGGATCAGTAGCATCTCCTAATGTTCTTTCATAATCCGCCAACACAAATTCCTCTACACTTAATACATCCAACCGCTTGGCAAGCGTACGCACACCGACATAAGAATCGAAAGTAAGAGTCGCTTTCCCTTCACTTTTCGCACCGCTTTTGGTGGTGATTACCACTACGCCATTCGCTCCCCGGGCGCCGTAGATGGCTGTTGCCGAAGCATCTTTCAACACGTCGATACTTTCAATATCGGCAGGATCAAGGCTGGACATGCCATCTTCCGTCGGAAATCCGTCGATAATATAAAGCGGTTCGTTGCTTTGCGTAATTGATATACCGCCACGAACACGCACTGACATCGTAGCACCGGGCTGACCGTCTGTTTGTATAATCTGCACACCCGCCATACGTCCCGCTAAAGCCTGGGTTACATCAGACGAAGGAACTTTGAGCAAATCGTCGCTTCTCACAGAAGCCACAGAACCGGTCAGGTCTTTACGCTTTACTGTTGCATAACCGATAGCTACCACCTCATCCAACAATACCGACGCAGCTTTCATGGTCACATCAATCTGTTTTCTTCCTTTCACGGGTACTTCCATATTTTCCAATCCGATAAAAGAGAAAACCAAGACATCTTTCTGCGGATCACTAACGGTAATGGTGTATTTACCATTGATATCAGTAATGGTACCCGTGTTTTGTTTTCCTTTCACGGTTACATTTCCTCCAATCACTTCCAAGCCTTCGTTGTCCACCACCTTACCGGTAACGGTCAAACTCTGGGCACAAATGCCGGATACACCGACAAGAAGCAACAAAATGCAAATAATTCTACTTTTCATCATATTCTGTTTGTTATTTATATTCACTATGTTTCATTGTTTATCATTGATTTACTACCCGAGTAGATATAGGACTCCGGTCGGTCATTTCAACCACCTGATAAACCCCGTCTATCTCATCGTAAAGCAACGAGGAACCCGTATATTGTCGAGAGTAAAAATTGCCATTCAACGCAGGATTGTCTGTTCCATAACTAAATACTGCTTGTTCGGTGCGATGACTCACTGTCAGTTCCGGTGCCTTGGAAGCATCCAAAACCGCTTTGATCGTCCAGTCGCCTACGTTAAAGGTATCACCATCACGGTTAATAATAGAAACAGCCTCATCTCCTACCTGAATTATAGCCAAGAAACGGGTGGCAGAACAACCGTCAACCCGTGCAGTCAAATGCCACTGGTTGGGATACTCCGCTCCGGTGATGGCGGGCGGCACTACAAAACGGTCCGTTTGGGACAGCGTAAAAACATGTCCTCCAAAAAGTTGTGTCACAGCCACCCATCCTTTGGCCTTATTATCTGTAGACAACGTTTTCTTTACCGCATCGATCTTAAATTCCGTAGGACTATGCAACAGCCACTCCCAGCGGACAGCCTCCGATGCCTCCAATTCATCATACACTATTACTGTATGAGGATGAAGCATCAATACGTGCCGACGGTATTTAGTCAACGGAGTGGCACCGAATCCATTTTCAGGCGTCTGCTCAATACCTGCCTGCTTGAAGTAGTCAACCCACATCGGGTCATTGCTGATACTTCTGTAAGCATGTGAAGCATCTCCCAAACAGTAACTAATATGCTGTCCGCCCATAGCACGCATCACACTGCCATAACCTTCGGTAGAATAAGGTTGCCCGATGCCGTTTACCAACAGTGAATTATGCGCCCGCGTATGGCGATAGGACATCAGATTATGAGCATCGCTGAAATTCTGATAATAGCCCGTACTGCGATACACATCGACACCCTTATACAACAGGTTAAAAGCATTCTGACTGGCAGTAGTGTGACTGCCGGACCCGAATGTACTGGAACGGAACGAGAGCGCAAGATCCTTTCCCGTATCTTCCGGAGCACTGTGCATGGCTACTTCACCAGCGTCTTTATACCATACCATTTTATCAGCCCCGGCAGGAAAAGCAGTGTTGTAATCCTGATCGGTGCACATCCGGTAAAGACGCAATTCATAATCCCGACGCAACAGGTCCCGACATTCTCCGGCATACCATCCGGCATAGGAATTACCCGTTTCACACGCCAGATAGTCAGCAAAGGCAGCAACCAAACGGTTGGGTTCACTCCCCTTTTCACTACTGTCACCAAAGCCGTTGCTTTTCGATCCCGGCGGGCAAGTATAAACCAACGAACGTCCGGCATTCTGATACCACGGATGTGATAGAAAATCGTACCGACTGACAAATGAAAGAAGAGACGGCATATACGCCAAAGTCAATATATTGGCACTGAAATAACCGGTACCATTGTGCCATATACCGTCGCGATTGAACCCGGAGGCAGGAGCGCGGGCTGTCCATAATTCGTAATAATACTCCATCATGGGCAGCACTTCGGAAGAATAAGCCGGTTTGTCGTAAAGCGACAAAGCCACTTGAAAGAGGACACGCATATTCTGCTGCCAAAAATGATTATCAAAGAGATGGTTTTCCTGAAAACCGCAATTTACCTTGTAATAGTAACGTGCCACACGCATCATCAGTTCTTCGGCAGCAGTACGATCGGAAGCAGACAAGTTATTATAAAGCAGATCGTAGGCTGCAACAAGACACCATGTGATGTTGCTGGCAGTAAAGTTGGATGCAAAAAGTTGTCCGTCAGCAGGGGGAGTGACAATCAACGCTTCGAGAAGCTGACGCAACTTTTCGGCATAAATTTCTTTTTGAGTCAGATGATAAGCCTGATAAAGATAAGTGGCATGTTGCCGGAGCTCTTCTGCACGACTATATAAATCAGTCATTCCGGTGTATTCGGCTTTCAATGCCTGTGAAGCACGACTTTGTAGTTCTGCATATTCAGGGTGTGAAGTGACACGGTTACGAGCCTCTCCGATACGGTCGTCTAAAAAACAGTAAATACGAGGATGCAGACGGGGAGCATTTGCTAAGAATGTCTGAAAAGGAGGTGTTACAAATTCCGGTGTATCATTCTTTACTTCGAAACGATAGATAGCACTCCATTCACCGGGCATCGTCCCATTAAGATTAGTGGAACGAAAGCGCCAATACCATGTGCCAACTTCCAAGCGGCGATGAAGATTATACATACACCATTCCTGCGGTGCGGAAAGTAGCGTTTCGGAACTGCTGAAATCTTCAGTACGTGAAAGGGAAAATTGCAGTCTTTCGCCCGTCTTCATGGCTTGAGGAACAATAAGAGGAGCAGGATTCAGATACAATTCATTATCTGCTTTGGGATAAGGTTGCGTTCGTATTTTATCCTGATAGGCATCGGGAATTCCGGCAGGCGTCTCTGGCTGCGTACTGTCCGGTTCGGGCAGCGAGTCAGATGTACAGCTACAGAACAACTGTACAATGAACAAAAGAAAAACCGATAGGCGAAATGTGGTGTGCATATTATTTTCTTTTCTAGGTATAAGATTAGAGGGCTATTTTCAAAAGTTTCAATGTAAGAAGAAGGTAAAGCGGGATGGGGGATCCCACTTTCCTTGAATTTCTATTGAGTAAGGTCGAATATTCAGTGACTATTTAAAGATTGTAATCATGGGGCGGCAAAGAGCTTGTTGGTTAGCAGCTGTTTTAACAGCAATACCCGCTTCTTGTGCATTAGTTACGGCACCACTGGCCACATTAATACGTACACCAGAAACATTACCTTGGTTATTGATAGTACTGGAAGCATAATTCACTGTATTAATCGGTGTTCTATCAAACATTTTGCCATTGACAAATTCAAACTCCGGAATATTTTTAAAGTCCTCACTACCAGTAGCAGGCACCTCTTTCATTGTAAACAATGTACCCATAAACGCACTCAATTGCGACAATGTAGGAATATACCATGCACTCAAATTCTCACTAGCAGAAGCATGTTCTCCCACCCATTTCTCATAAGTTGTTTTAAACGCAACATCTCCAAGACCTGTTAATAAAACGTCCGTAGTCTGTGTTCCATTTGTCATACCTGCAGCTGTTTCGGTCAAAGTAGTCAATAATTCAGTATTAAGAGTTTGACGACCAGTCGCCACATTTTCAATCGCTACTGCATATCCGGCGATTGTCTTGCCCTGAAGTGCTACAGGATAATTAGCCGGCACATCATCACCAATAGCTTCCATCTTGAAAACAATACCAACAGCATCCGCCGCGTCACGTACCACTTTACCTTCTGCATTGATATAACTACCAACCTTCATTTCCAACGCTTCATAATCCGGATCCACTCCTACTTCAATGTCAAAGTTTCCATCTCCGATTTCAAATTTAGCCATAATCTGCATATTAGCATCCAAAGGTAATGTATTTGCCGGTATTTTAATCTCTTTACTATATCCGCCACTCAATGCCATGGTTATTTCTTCTGTAAATTTACCTACATTTGAAGGAGCAAAAAAGAAATTAGCGAACCAATTGCTATCCGCAGAAGCAAAACTTGCATTTGTAAAAGTCACAGGAGCCGTAGCAGAACATTTACCCTCTAAAATATCATATCCGCTCAAAGCGTTATATTTTATTTCCAGTTTATTAGCTGCCGCAGCTACTTCCGGATTCTTCGGTTTTACGCTCACATTAGCGAACGGGCGTTTCAATGTCACACTGGCATTACCAATCGTTTCCAATTTTCCGCAAAAAGCGTCGCTGGCTGCCATCAACGCATCATTTGTCAGATCGAATGATGCAGTATTATATCCTACTGCTCTCAAATCAGCAGTGTCATATACTTTATTAGCAGCACCACTTTCCGGTACGTATTCAGCCCAAAACAATGCTTTCGACACTTCTTTTTGTTCATCTACGGAAATAGTGAAAGATACCTTACCGTCTGTAACCGGTTTAGTTACCTGATCGCCTATCTTATTGCCATCAGCATTCAGTAATTGCATGATACATTGCATCGTATAACCGGTAGGGATGGTAACACCCGCACGGCTAAAGACGTCATTTACAGGAGCCTGTACAGAGATAGTAACAGGAGCATTGATTTCTGTTCCGTTGTCCGAAACGATTTCTTCTTGTCCACAGGATGCGAAAAGCACTACGAACAAAGCCATTAGCGAATAAAATAAGTTCTTTTTCATGATCTTAATTGTTTTATGGTTAAGCAATTCTTAATTGATTTGTCTATTTTATAATTCTCCAAGGTCCACCTCCAGATCACCGTCATAATCGGGGTCGATCCCTATTCCTCCATTGGCATCGGAAGTCAGGAAGTTACCGCGTACCGTTGTGTTTTTACCCCGTTCACAAGGAATACGGAAAGCTGTACGTGCCAGCACTTCATTCTTCTCATTCAAGATTTCGAGCTCTACAGGGATGGAAACGGTTTCTCCGGCATCGGTCAACACATAGTCGAATCCCAGTATCAGTTCTTTCGTACCATCGGCAGGGCGTTCAAAGGGCACTTTATATTCCATGTACATGAGCGAGTTCTTGGATACATCGTCCCACAAATTGTAGCCGGTAGGCAAATAATCACTGTACTTCACACGAGCGGTAAAACTTTCACCTTTCAGTCCGCCTGTGGACAGTTTATTGAGAAATGTTGCCACATCTTTAGCCACCAGTTCATAGCGTGCTACGGGGCGATACAGTTCAACGTCAAGACTTGTTTCAGCTCCCCAATGATTGCGGAAAGAAGTCAGGTCTGCCATAGCAGAAGCAGCAAAAACATCTTTATAACGGCTATTCCCTATATACTTTCCGGCAGGAAGGATAAAAGCTAGATTCTTGGCATCGTAAACAAGTCCCTGTTCAGGTGTCTCCGCATTCACATAATCGGCCCACACCAGGATGCGGTAATTACGGGCGTGCAGCTTCATACTAACAGACAGACTGGCACGGTTAAAATCCTCTTCATATACCGTTTGCCGTGCCGCCACCTGTCTATCCAGATAGGCTTCTACGATGAAACGACGCAGATAGTTGGTTTCCGACGCACGGGTGATGGTTACCGGTGCTCTTTCTGCCAAACTTAGATTCATTGCCAGATTAAGGTTGAGTGTTACAGCTGTCGGATCCACTCCCAGTTCTCCTTCGGGAGTCATTTCCGGTTCTTCGTGCAGGCTGCATCCATTCACCAACAGGGTGATGAACAACAGGAAAGTGCACTGCGCCAGTATATATAAATTTCTTCTCATATTGTTATCTTATTTATATGTATGTTCCTATCTTAGGTTAGAAGCGGTAGACCAACGATGCTCCCACACGGGTTATCCCCCAGTAATGACGGACACGCGTATCCAGCAGTGCGCCGTTGTCTACATTATAATAGGTGTTATACTTCATGTTGGCATATCCCACTCCCAGATTAAATTCCGCTCCCCAGTGTTTGGAAAGGGGGAGTTTGTAACCGTAGCTTATTCCGGCTCCCAACAGCGGACGATCAGTATCTTGATAACGGTCATCGTTCCACTTTACGTTAAACCATGCCACGTGGGCGTGTAGTCCGACAAAGTGTCCCCGTCCTGTCTCATTTCCTATCCACCAGCGGGCTTCAGGTTGCAATGCTACCGTACGCACGCCGTGCTTATCTCCCAAGTCCCACAAACTGCAAGTCAATGGCAACTCTACCGTGATCTTTTTATGCACCTGCATCTCCACGGCAAGGTTCAGCAAAGCACAAGCATCATATATTACATTCGTTTTCAGTGCCAGATAGCGTTGACTAACAAAGGCAGCCGCTTTCTTTCCTGTATTCTCTTTGCCGGATTGGCGTTTATCCTCCTCCTTTTTTGAAGAAGTCGCAACTGCTGTTTCCTGCTTTTTTCCGCCGGACTTGTAAACCGTAGTTTCCTCCGGAGCTGCCGAAGTCTGTACACGGGGTTTACCGGGAGTCTGTGCCGACAAGACGGTTATGCCCGATAATGCAGCCAACAGGCATATAGTTCTCATATTAAAAGTAGAGTGTCTCATATATTCGTATCTTTCATGTTCATTGATCAGATTTCCAGTTCGGGAACCGTATCCCTCATTACCGTTTCGTACCCATCCTCATTGATGACAGTAGCTTCACCTTTATAAGTGATATTCACCTTCTCTTGAGTGCTGCGGATAAAGAACGAGGGAGCACCGTCGGATTTCAGGTTAACACTGATGAGCCATCCGCCCACTTTGATACGTCCGTCGGACAAGATTTCGGGGTCTTTGGCAGGATATTTCAGTGCATGTGTATTGATGACAGTGGCAAAACGATATACTTGTGCCTTTTCCGATGTAGCGGTGAAATGCCAGTGATTAGGATACTTCTTGAACACCCCTTTGTCATCAGCACGTAGCCAGTTGACTGCCGGATAGAAAAAACGGCTCGTCGTATCAGTCTGCAATGTTCCGGTGGAGAAAAGATAAGCGTCTGATGCTCCTCCGCGGTTCGTGGCTTGAATATGCACGAAGCGATGATTCGATTTATCCACTGTCATGGGATTTTCTGTGGTATGCAGCAAATAACTCCAGTTTACAGGTTCGTCTGCCACTAGTTCGTCATAGATAAAGATGAGTCCTGTCTTTCCCAAATTGACAATGTGACGGCGGAAAGTTTTCACATGATTCTCATCCCAGCCATTTTCGGGCGTATAATGCACCTCCGACTGTTCGCCACGTGTCAGCCAAAGCGGTGAAATCACTTTTCCGTAAGCATTGGAAGCATCACCCAGCACATACCCGATCTTCTCGCTGGCATAATAACGGGGAATCCATCCATATCCTTCCGTACCGATACGTTGTCCCATACCGTTCACCAGAATCGTATTGTGAGCACGTGTGGCACGATGGCACAACATACTATGTACGTCGGTAAACTCAATGTGGTGTCCGCTACTGTAAAATAATGGTTTTCCACCATAGAACGTATTGAAAGCATTCTGATTGGCAAGTGCATGAGAGGTAGAACCATAAGGGCTTGACCGGAAACTCCACATCGCATTTCCACCTACTCTATCCCAGTTCGTCTGGAAAGAGGCAAGTCCTGTTGCGGGGAAGACGTATCCTGCAGGGAGTGCAGTCAATCCTTCACCTTCCGGCAGAGGTTTATCACATTGCAGGCGGAACCAGGCAAGATCACCGGGCTTATTCAATAAGGCTTTCTTCATATAATCCGGTTCCACTTTCAATGTGCGGCGTACGAAATCAGCGGCATAAGTGTTTCCGGTAAGACGTGCCAGCGCATCCAAATATCCTATCCGGATACTGTTTGGACGTCCCACATTCTGATGAGAACTTCCGTTTCCTCCGGATTTGGAGAAAGGAGGTTGCTGGAAGATGGTATACATGATATTTCCCTGATACCAAGGATCGGAAAAGAAGTCGTAACCGGTCAGTTTGCTATAATAGTAAGGTACTTCTACTAATGTACGGGTATTGACCGTAAAGTAAGAATCGCCATTGTGCCAGCCACCGTCTTTGTTCAATCCGGGGAAACGTGCCAACCAGACGTTATAACAGTAATCCACCCATGTGTTGGCTTCGGGCAGATCGCCATATACACTGAATGCCGCCATTGTAAGGATGCGAAGTGTCATCTGCCACACATGATTGTCGGCGATGTGATTTTCCATCCGGTTATTAAAGTTCTCATACATTTCACCACCTTTATTTTTGATGGCTTCCAGCAATGCTTTCTTTTGTGATGTATTCAACCGGTCGTAGAAAGAATCATAAGCCATAGAGCAGAGAGACAATAAGCTAGAAGCATTAAAATCTCCTTTTACATTCTTATCTTTATCCCAGTCGGCCATGATAAATACCCGTTTGATGGCTTCGTCAGCATATTTAGTATCCTGTGTCAGCAACCAGGCCCGTATCAATGCTTCGGTGTTGCCTTCTTCCGCATCGATGATGCGACGGCTTTCACGAGTGAGGTATGAATTTATCTGCATCTCGTTCTTCAGATTCTTCACCTGCGAGACATTAATATCTTTCACTGATTTCATTGGAGTCTGAAGTACCTGATCTGCACGCTCAAGATACCATTGTCTTTCTGCCTTTTGTTTGCTGTGATTTATAAAGTCCTTCCATTCGTTCTTCATGATCCACACACGCGGATGGTCGGCAGGTAGTTTTGCCAACACTGTTTTCAATGAAGGCGGACAGAATTTACCCGGACGATTTTCTACGGTGACTTGCTGTGTGCTTCCCCAGGTCACTTGTCCGTTTTCTACATAACCGAACTGCCAGTACCATACCCCCGGCGCAAGCGGTTGTTCCGGATTATAGAACGGCCAACGAGTTTCCACCTGAACAACTCCGGACTTCAATCCGGCATCCTGCGAATAACGTAACCGATAGGTAATCTTCGTTTTATCTACCTTCTTTACTTTGTGTTCGAACCCATCCAACGGACTGTCCTGCGAGTTCATGTCCGAACGGAGCGGCCATTGGAAAG
>OJQR01001282.1_pt1 | contig 11642 bp, 6 predicted proteins | sample 1599011 | NCBI WGS metagenome assembly OJQR01 (sample SAMN03922456, study PRJEB24848) | human gut metagenome | isolation source: stool sample | host: Homo sapiens | place: Germany | collected 2009-11 | reverse complement strand
GCATCTCTCTCATCGGAGATATTCAGGAGCGGATCAGGCTCATCGACAGCAAGGGCTATGAGCATAAAGCCAAGCTCACGATCCTCAAGGAAGCGGCGCGGACACTCAACTATCTTACGGAAAACAACTTGCTCCAATACGCCGATCTTGAGAAGAAGGTCGAGGATGTTCACAGCTCCTATGACCGCACCGGCAAGGAGCTGAAAGACGTTGAGGCACGTCTGCGGGAAGTCCAGCCGCTTATCAAAAACATCTCCAACTACCAGCACCTAAAGCCCGTATATGACGCCTTCCAGAAGGCGAAAGACAAGCCGAGTTTCAAGGCAAAGCACGAAGCAGAGCTTGTGATCTTTGAGGCGGCGCGGAGTACACTGCTTGCCATGCAAGGCGATGAAAAGCTGCCGAGCTTGAAGACGCTGCAAGCGGAACAGCAGAGACTTCTTGAAGAGCAGCAGCGGCTATACGATGAACGCGCAACGCTCAAAAAGGAGGCGCGGATCATCGACACCATGAAGGCAAACGTAGATATTTTTCTCAAGCCGAGTGTAGTCCAAGAGTCTGAGCAAATTCGAGATAATCAGAGAGAATAACAAAAAGACTGTGCTGGTTTTTTGACCGGCACAGTCTTTCCCTTTAGCTGTATATCATCCAAATCGAAAACGATGAACGTCTCGTGCAAATCGGTCGTATTCACCCAAAGTTTACGAAACTCTATTGAATAGCAGACTTTCTTGTGCTATAATATAAGTTAGGTTTATTTTACATACTTTGCTGAGGTGAAAGTCATGAAAGCAAGCTACAAAAAGTTGTGGAAACTGCTCGTCGATAAGGAAATGAGCAAGGGTGATCTTCATAAGGCGTCCGGTCTTTCTTCAAGCACAATGACCAAGCTCAGAAAAGGTGAAGACGTGTCAATGGAAGCTCTGAGAAAAATCTGCATTTGCCTTGACTGCAATATCGGTGACATCGTGGAGTTTGTCCCTGACAACACAACACAGTCCTAAATATGGGACAGGCAATATGATATAGTATGCTATTAGGAATGGAGCAAATATAATGGATCAGACGCACCCTTATAACGGCAGCTTAACTGCTGAACAGTTTCTCTTCTACGAGATAAGAATTGCCGCAAAATACTATGTTTCCGGCTTGAAAATTGATGAGGCAATCGAGCGGATTAAGAAGGATAACCTCTTTCAATATCCAACAGAGAGACAGGTTTCCCGTTTGGCAAGAGCCTGTTATAAGCGGCTGGACGCGCTCGGCAACGAACAGCTTGTTCACGAGCTTGCCTCTGCACCAAATGATATTGCAAAGCAGATCAATCTATACGCGGTGATGAGGTATAATCGTCTGGTCTGGGAGTTTATGATTCAGGTTATAGGCGAAAAATACCGCAATCAGGACATGAACTTCTCAAGGAAAGACATGAATGCGTTCTTTTCCAGACTGCAAGCACAGGATGATTCTGTTGCCGCTTGGAGTGATGCGACAATCACCAAAATCAAAAGTGTTCTCGTTCGGATGCTGATAGAGACAGGGTATCTGGATGGGCTGAAAGACACCACGCTGAATCCCGTTTTTCTCTGTGAAGAGCTTGAACGAGGTATCGAAGCAAACAACGATTATGATGCACTTTCGGCATTTAATTACTTTAGATAGATAGGCGGACACAAACATGATTAAACAGGAGTTGGACCGGATCAAAGAGCGTATCTCGAATAAGGACTTCCTTGAAAACAAAGGACTGAGCAATGAGGTTGGTATCCATGTTTTCTGCTACAAAGCGGAGGATGAGTTGATCGTTCAGGATTATATCCGCAGATTGAAAAGCGAGGCGAACACGCCATATCGGATTATTGAGTGCGACCTTTATGAAGTGTTTCTCTCCCTTTTGGAGGACAAGCGCATTCTGAAATCAGTTGCAGGGTTAGAAGAAAAACGAGGCAAAAAGTATCTTCTGGATCAGTTGCAGAAGATCGCCACACCGGAAGCTCTCCTTGCCAAGATGGACTATTCACCCCATATCAAAGGGCAGGATGTTCTCTTCATGACAGGCATTGGAAAAATTCATCCGTTTATGCGTTCCCATAAGATGCTTGATAGTATGCAGCATCTCTTTGAAGACATCCCTATTGTGATGTTCTATCCCGGAACCTTCAATGGACAGACGCTCAACCTATTCGATGAGTTCAAAGAAGGCAACTATTATCGGGCATTCAATCTGCTGTAATGGAGGTAGCAACGTGAAAATACAGAATATGTTCCAGAAGGACATCGAAAGAGACATCAACGGCGTTATCAAGGTTATGCAGGATGATGACCGGAGTTTGGAACAGGAACTCAGCGAATACATAATTACCAAGGAGCTTCGCCGTCACTTCCGCACATTCTTTGACAACTACACAAAGGCTATCGACCAGCCGACAGATAAAATCGGCGTGTGGATTTCCGGCTTCTTTGGGAGTGGTAAATCTCACTTCCTGAAAATTCTCTCTTACCTACTTTCCAATCAAGAGGTCTGCGGCAAAAGAGCGATTGACTATTTTGCGGACAAGTTTGATGACCCGATGATGTATGCTCAGGCGGTTAAAAGTGTGTCCGTGCCTACGCAGTCTATCCTTTTCAACATTGACATCGAAGGTCCTCTCACGAAGGATAAGACCGCAGTGCTGCGCGTCTTTGCAAAGATGTTCTACAATCACTGCGGGTTTTACGGCGATGATCTGAAAATTGCCAAACTGGAACGCTTCATTGAAAAGCAAGGCAAGACGCAGCAGTTCCGCGAAGCCTTTGAGAAGGTCAATGGTGCGCCTTGGACGGAGACCCGCGATTCCTTTGCGTTCTTTGAGGATGACATTGTTTCGGTTCTGCAATCTACGCTCGGCATGAGCGAACAGGCGGCGCGGAACTGGTTCAATGGTGAGGAAACGAATGAACTGAGCATCGCCCAGCTCGTAGCTGACATTCAGGAATATGTAGACGGCAAGGGCAAGGATTTCCGACTGCTGTTTATGGTGGATGAAGTCGGTCAATACATTGGTGACGATGGTGACTTGATGATCAATCTGCAATCTCTTGTAGAAGAGATTGGCATTCGCTGCCACGGCAAGGTTTGGGTCATGGTGACAAGTCAGGAGGCGATTGACTCCGTTGTCCATATCACCGGCAATGACTTTTCCAAAATTCAGGGACGCTTCAATACGCGCCTCAGCCTTTCCTCGTCCTCCGTTGATGAAGTTATCAAAAAGCGTGTTCTGGCGAAAACAGATGCGGCGGATCAGCTTCTTCGCATGGTCTATGACAAGGAACACGCCGTACTCAAAAACCTCTATACTTTCAACAATCCCGTTCTTGACATCAAGGGCTTTACGGATGGTGCGGAGTTTTCTGCAACTTTCCCCTTTGTACCGTACCAGTTCATCGTGATCCAGAAGGTGCTTGCCGAGATTCGCAAGCACGGCAATTCCGGTAAACATCTGTCAGGCGGTGAGCGTTCCATGCTCTCCGGCTTCCAAGAAGCAGCACAGGATGTGAAGGATAAGGATGAAAATGCTCTGGTTCCATTCCATCTGTTTTACAATACAGTTCACACATTCCTCGAAAGCCCCATCCGACGGGTTATCGACCGCTGCCAGACTGCGGCAGACAATCACGATGGGCTTGAGCAGCAAGATGTCAGCGTCCTGAAGCTCCTTTACCTTGTACGTTATATTGAGGACATCAAGGCAAATATCGACAATATCTCCATCCTTATGATCGATGACATCCGTACAGATAAGATTGCGCTGCGGGCGTCAGTTTCCGCCTCACTGGAAAGGCTTCTCTCGCAGAACTACATTTCTCGCAACGGCGATACCTATGCCTTCCTGACGGACGAGGAACAGGACATTGCCATTGACATCAAGAACACACCGGTTGACAGTGCGCAGGTCATCACCAGCATTGCACAGACGGTTTACGGGGAAATCTACCCTTCCAAGAAATTCAAGTACAGCAAGTACGACTTCGCCTATGACCAATACATTGACGAGACCCTGAACGGCTCTGCTTGCGGTGGAATGCGGCTTCGCATTGTTACCGTTGCAAGCGACTACTATGGTGCGCCGAACGAACGGCTCATTATGGATTCTCAGGTCAACAATGAAGCAATCGTTGTGCTGTCCAATGAGACACCGTATTTTGATGAGCTGGAACAGGCGATGAAAATTCGTAAGTATGTCAAACAGCGTAATGTATCTCAGCTCCCTGAAAGCATTCAGGACATCATCCGCAAGCGGCAGCAGCAAGCGCGTATTCTGGAAGAAAGAGCGCGTAGCTATATTGAAAAAGCTATCGTTGGTGCAAAGGTCATTGTCCACGGCGAGGTCATGGACATCAAGACTGGCAACGCGAAAGACAAGCTGGACACCGCGATGAACGGTCTGGTTGAGAGTGTCTATTCCAAGCTCAACATGGTCAACCGTTTCGTAGAGAGCGACGCAGACCTTCTTTCCATCCTGAATGGAACGGATGACGAGCAGATTGCCTTCACCGGTCAGGGCGCAAACAACGAGGATGCGCTGAATGAGATCAGCCAGTGGCTCGAACTTCAAAATCAGAAGATGCTCAGTACCTCAATGGGCGATGTACAGCGCCGGTATCAGGCGATTCCCTACGGCTGGCGCGAAATTGATATTGCTGCGCTGATTGCTCGTTTGATCTCTCAGCAGAAAATCTCCATCAAATACGGCGGTGCTTTGGTTGGCAAGGACGAGCGCAGACTGGTTGATTATCTGCGAAAAAAATCCGAGATTGACAAAGCCGTCGTTACCCGCAGGATTGCCCCTTCCGAAGACCTTATGCGCAAGAGCATTGCCTTCCTCCGGGACTATCTTGGCGCGATGGACATTCCTTCCGACGAGGACGGACTGATCCGTTTTGTGCTGGACACCTTTACTCAAAAACAGGAGCATTATCAGGAGCTTCTTGATAATGCCTATTCTGAGTTCCGTTACCCGGAAAAGGAAGTTGTCACAAAAGCCCGCGACCTTATGAATGATGTTCTGAGCCAGCGCAGGGACAACGTTGCGCTGCTTACCCGCATGGTGCAGCGTCAGGAAGACCTTCTGGATTGCTCCGAGGACATGGAGGGTGTGGAGTTCTTCTTCAAGTCGCAGCGCAGTGTATATGATGAGGCACGGCGTCAGATGGACCGCGTGAATAAGGAACGTGACTACTTTGCTTCTGACGCGGATGTGTTGGATGTCTTCCATACCATTGCGACCATTCTTGCACAACCGAAGCCCTATGACCGCATTGGTGAGCTGCCGGAACTGATTCAGAAGGTTAAGGCGGCATACTCCGGTCTGCTGGATTTGAAGAAGGATGAGGTTGCCGAGAATATCCGTCAGTGTATGCAGGACGTTCATCAGCTTGCAACCGAAGCGCGGGATGCAGGATTTCTGCTGCGTCAGGCAGATGACTACTTTGTCGGCAAGCGAGAGGCGGCGAAGAACGCTTTCTCTCTCACCGAGCTGGACGCTATGATCACCCAGCTTCTCACATACAAGGATAATATCTGCCGACGCATGGAGGTAATGTCCGCTTCCCATCAGGAAGCAACGACACAGGGAGGCACAGGAGCAGCACAGCCCGCCCCGAAAATGCCAAAAATCACAACACTTCGCCGGTATGACCTCTGCTCTGTCAAGCGTCTGCAATCTAAGGAGGACATTGACCGGTACGTCGATGGAATCCGCGAGAAGCTGATGAAAACATTGGAAGGCTGCGACGGTGTGCAGATTAACTGATAACATTATAGAAGGGACAGAATGGTATGCAGGAAATTAGATGCCCCAAATGCGGTGAAGTATTTCAAGTCGATGAAAGCGGCTACGACCAGATTGCACAGCAGGTGCGTGATAGAGAGTTCGAGAAAGAGCTTGATCGTCGCAAAAAAGAGTTGGATGCTCAACGCGAACAGGAGCTTGAGATAATTCGCTTGCAGGAGGAAAAAGAGCATACTGCGAGTATCACCCAGAAAGATGCTGAGATTTCTGAGAAGGATCAAAAAATAGCAGAGCTGCAAGCCAAACTTGACGCCAGTGAAACGGCAAAGAAACTTGCTGTTGCAGAGGCGATTGAACAGAAGAATGCGGAATTATCTCAAAAGGCAACTGAGATTGCCGACCTCAAGGGCGAACTAAAGAACAAGGCAACTGAGAGCCGCTTGAGCGAGAAGTCCCTTCAAGAGCAGTATGAAGAAAAGCTCAAGCTGAAAGACGAACAGATTGAGTATTACAAAGACTTCAAAGCACGGCAATCAACAAAGATGATCGGTGAGAGTTTGGAGCAGCACTGCCTGACACAATTCAATGCGATCCGAATGACGGCTTTTCCAAACGCCTATTTTGAGAAAGACAACGACGCCAAAACCGGCAGCAAAGGTGACTTCATTTACCGTGAGTGCGGAGAAGATGGTACGGAGTTCATCTCCATTATGTTTGAAATGAAGAACGAGGCTGATGAAACCGCCACCAAGCACAAGAATGTGGACTTTTTCAAAGAGTTGGATAAGGACCGAAACGAAAAGGGCTGCGAGTACGCAATCCTTGTCTCTCTTCTTGAGATCGACAATGAGCTATATAACAATGGCATTGTGGATGTGTCTTATAAGTACCCGAAGATGTATGTTATCCGTCCGCAGTTCTTCATTCCGATGATTACACTGCTGCGGAATGCGGCAAAAAACTCCTTGCAATACAGGCAGGAGCTTCAAATTGTTCGCAACCAGCAGGTTGACATCCGCAACTTCGAGGAAAACATGAACGCCTTTAAGGAAGGCTTTGCCCGAAACTATCGGCTGGCAAGCGAGAAGTTTTCAACGGCGATTGATGAGATTGACAAAACAATCGACCACTTGCAGAAGACAAAGGCAGCACTTCTTTCTTCTGAAAACAATCTTCGTCTTGCAAACAACAAAGCGGAAGACCTTAGCATCAAGAAGTTGACAAAGAACGCTCCCTCTGTTAAGGCGATGTTTGATGAACTGGGGCAAGAGAAAGCGTAATACACGCATAGTTAGGAGATAACGAGCATGAATAAAGGTGCAATACAAAGATTTGCAATCTGGGCGCGGAACGAGCTGATCGCTCAGGTGTCGCAGAGAGCTTATCAGTATGGAATCACGAAGGAAGGCTGCGGCGAGGCAAACGCCGTAACGGTGGGGGGACGCGCACTGACCGGCGATGAGCAGAAACAGCGCAAAGAGCTTGTCGATCAGATCCGCTCAAAAGGCTATACACAGGTTATGGAAGAGGTTGCCTACACTTGGTTCAACCGCTTTATTGCGTTGCGCTTTATGGAGGTCAACAACTATCTGCCCTCCCATATTCGCGTCTTTTCCGACAGTACCGGCGCGTTCAAACCGGAGATTTTGAGTGATGTCCTGCACCTTGACCTTCCGGGACTGAACCGGGAGAAAGTTGCGGAGTATATCGAGAGCAATGACACCGAAGGTCTCTATCGCTATCTGCTTTTGACGCAGTGCAACGCCCTGAACGCCCCTCTTCCCCGTATGTTTGAGAAAATGGGCGGCTATACCGAGCTTTTGCTGCCGAACAACATTTTGAAGCAGGACAGCGTTCTCGGTCACATGGTCGCGGATATTCCAGAAGCGGACTGGACGGATCAGGTGCAGATCATCGGCTGGCTGTATCAGTATTACAACTCCGAACTCAAGGATGATACCTTTGCGCTGCTCAAGAAGAATGTGAAAATCACCAAAGAGCGCATCCCTTCCGCAACACAGCTCTTCACTCCGGACTGGATCGTCCGCTACATGGTTGAAAACAGCCTTGGCAGAATCTACGTAGACAAGTGCAAAAACGAGGGCATCTATGCGGACGGTCGCGGCTTGGATGAAATGACTTGGCACGAAGCGGAATCCGAACGCATTGCAACGGAAAAGCTGATTGCCGACAAAATGGGCTGGAAGTATTATCTGCCAGAAGCGGAACAGACGCAGGAAGTACGCAAGCAGCTTGACGAGATTCAGAACGAGTACGCCACGCTGGATGTCAAAGACATCAAGGTCATCGACCCCTGCATGGGCAGCGGTCATATCCTTGTCTATGCCTTTGATGTGCTGATGCAGATTTATGAGGCAACCGGATATAGTCAGAGGGACGCGGCGCAGAGCATTCTTGAAAATAACCTCTACGGTCTCGATATTGATGACCGTGCGGCACAGCTTGCCTATTTTGCCGTCATGATGAAGGCACGGCAGTATGACCGCCGCATCTTCTCCCGTGGTATTCAGCCTCATGTGTATGCGATTGTAGAGAGCAACGGGCTGGACAGCAGTTCCGTCGAATACTTCACCAACAACGACCCAAAGCTCAAAAAAGGCTTTGGAACGCTGATGGACGAGCTGCGGGATGCAAAGGAATATGGTTCCATCCTGAATATCTCTCAGGTTGACTTCGCCGCCCTCTATGCCAGAGTGGAGGAAGTGCGGGCTGACATCAGTATGTTTCGCGAGATTGTGCTAAATGGCATCCTTCCGCTAATTCAAGTAGCGGAGGTTATGGCGCAAAAGTATGATGTGGTGGTAACAAATCCGCCGTATATGGCATTAAGTAATGCAAGCCAGCGTGTTAATGACTATGTGAAGTCCAACTATGCTGACTGTAAAGCTGATATGTTTGCAGTTTTTATTGAGCGGTGTGGAATGTTTGCAAAGCAAAACCGTTTTCAGGCAATGATTACTCAACACACTTGGATGTTCTTAGGCAGTTATGATGGATTAAGAGTTAGACTCGCTTCTCGCTCCTTAGTTAGCCTTCTACACCTCGGCATCAAAGCATTTGAGGAAATTGGAAATGATGTGGTTCAAACTTGTGCCTTTGTGTTTCAAAACACTTCTTGTGCAGGACGAAAGTCGAGATTTTGCCGACTCGTGGATGTAAAAGATTCCGCAAAGAAGGAACAGGAATTTTTTAATCCGAGCCTCTATTCCGAGAAAAGCACAGATTCTTTCAAAGTGATCCCCGGATTTACTTATGCGTATTGGGTAGAAGACGCTTTTATTGATAACTTTGAAAAAGGGTCCAAAATTGAACAGTACGCCGAATTTACTGGCTCTCAGAACATCACGGGGAACAATGAAAAGTACTTGCGTTATCATTGGGAAGTTGAATCCGATAAGGTGGGTCAGACATACTGGGTGTTTTATGCAAAAGGAGGAGACTATCGGAAATATTACGGGAATCTCGAAATGGTCATAGACTGGCGAGACTCTGCAAGGAATTTCTACGCGACAAATAAGACCTCCAACCTTTTAAGCGAACACTTTTGGTTCCGTGAAGGCGTGACATACTCAGCGGTCACAAGTCGCGGGACAGGATTTAGATATTTACCCAAAGGGTGTATTTTTGACAAAGGTGGTCCATCTATCGCAATTAAAGATAATCTCTACTACCTTCTCGCATTGCTAAACTCGAAGACTGCGGAGTTGTATTTCCGTGTCCTAAACCCTTCAATTAACTTGCAAGTAAAGGACATCAAGGCTTTGCCAATCTTAGTTGAAGACAAGGACAAGATTGCTGACATTACTCAGCGCTCTGTCCAGCTTGCTAAAGATGATTGGGACTCTTTTGAAACGAGCTACACCTTTAGGCGGCATCCTCTAACTGTCGGTCATACGAGAGTTGAAGACGCCTTTGCCGCATGGAAAGCAGTCCAGTTAGAGCGATTTGATGAACTGTTGTCAAACGAGACAACTGTCAATGAGCTGTTTAAGGCAATCTATCGACTTGACGATTTGGAAATAAAATTTGAGGAACGAGATATTCCTATTCGCAAAGCAATTTTGCAGCGCGATATTCATTCGCTTATTTCCTACGCTGTCGGTTGTATGTTCGGTCGTTACTCTTTGGACGAACCGGGGCTTGTCTGCGCTGGTGGGAACTGGGATCCATCGAAATACTGCACTTATGTTCCAGACAGTGACAATATCATCCCCATCTGCGATGATGACTACTTCGACGATGACATCACCGGACGCTTTGTGAAGTGGGTGGAAACTGTCTACGGCAAGGAAACGCTGGAAGAAAACCTCAAGTTTATCGCAGATGCGCTCGGCGGCAAGGGAACATCCCGCGAGGTCATCCGAAGCTACTTCCTGAATGACTTCTATGCTGACCATTGTAGCACATACTCCGTTACTGGTTCGGGCAAGCGTCCGATCTACTGGCTCTTCGACAGCGGAAAAAAGAACGGCTTCAAGGCTCTGATCTATATGCACCGCTACCAGAGTGACCTTCTTGCCCGGATGCGCACCGACTACGTTCATGAGCAGCAGGAGCGTTATCGCACCCAGCTCGCCCACCTCGCGGACGCCATCGAACACGCCGGAGCTGCGGAGCGTGTGAAGCTGACCAAGCAGCAGAAGAAGCTCCAAGAACAGGCTCTTGAGATTCAGAAGTACGAAGAGAAAATCCATCATCTTGCCGATCAAAATATCCAGATCGACCTCGATGATGGCGTGAAGCACAACTACGAGCTGTTTGCCGATGTGCTGGCGAAGATAAAGTGAGGGAGGCATTATGAAAGATAATCTTCTTACACTCATTTCGCAAATTGATACCATCGAAGCGAAGTTTCACCACACACCTTCTTCCTCCGGTTATCTTATGCCCTCGGTAGATGAAATAGGCGATGTTCCTGAGTTTCAGATATGGATTCAAAATATACAGCTCGAATTACAGGAAATTGTTGACCGGATGGGCGATCATTTTGTAGCGGACACTTTGGAATGTGCAAAGTTGCATTACGACGGTTGGAATGACAAAAAGTATTTTACCGCTCTGAAAGGCAAGCTGATCGCAATGCGCGGTAACATTGAAAAATACTACGCAGAAGGAGGTGCGTCAGAGGTGGCTCAGACAAAGGCTCCAAAAATCTTTATAAGCCATTCAACGAAGGATAAGCCCTATGTCGAGAAAATTGTCGCGCTGCTTGATGATATGGGACTGGATCAGACGCAACTCTTTTGCAGTTCAATGCCCGGTTATGACATCCCGGTAGGAAGGGACATTTTTGAGTATTTGCGAGAACAGTTCCTCGAATATGACCTTCATGTCATCTTTGTACATTCACCAAGTTATTATCAGAGTGCTGTCAGCCTTAACGAAATGGGCGCGGCATGGGCATTGAGAAGCGACTATACATCTCTCCTTATTCCGGGATTTAGCTTTGGTCAGATGGTTGGAGTAGTAAACAACAATGTTATTGCAATAAAACTCGACAATGACCGCGTTGAAGTCAAAGACAAACTGAATCAGCTTTATGCTCGGATCGCTAAAGAGTTTGGTCTGCGTAGAAAGCCAGATGTTGTCTGGGAACATAAGCGGGATCGTTTCATTGATGATGTGTTGAGTATAGTTCCAAATGAAGCAGAGTCTACCGCTGAGACATCCGATGATGACATTGAAATGCTGGAGAGCGGACTTCTCGTTCGGAAATCAGAGATTGCCGCAGGAAAGAACATCAACTATTGTCCAGCCTGTTATACAAATTATAAAAAGCTGTATCCAGTTGTCAACGGCAGCATGGCGAGAGATCGCTTTTGCTCGAATTGCAAAATGAGATATTCCAAC
>OJQR01001277.1_pt1 | contig 11659 bp, 13 predicted proteins | sample 1599011 | NCBI WGS metagenome assembly OJQR01 (sample SAMN03922456, study PRJEB24848) | human gut metagenome | isolation source: stool sample | host: Homo sapiens | place: Germany | collected 2009-11 | reverse complement strand
ATCTACACCTAAGCCTTCGTCGGCAGCGTCAGATGTGTATAAGAGACAGCTACTGACCCTTATTTAACATATCCCAACCCACTTTTAACATTTGCAAACACTTTGTGGCACGCTTTTTGCTATGGGTCTCCCTTACCGTTTTTTAACATTTCGCACCAGACTTTGGCACGGTTTTTGTTATGCGTGTGCGCCCGTGAAATTGTTTCACGTGGAACACTGCCACACCGATGCACAAAATAAAATGTTTCACGTGGAACACACACCAAGAGTTAAGAAAAGTTAAAACGAAAATAATTTGTGCGCTTATGCTTGTATGTTAGAAAAATGTTGTATCTTTGCAGTGTTCAATTAAACATTTTGAAATTATGAAAGAGTTGATACAGCATTTCAGAGAGCAACCGAAAGAAGCAATCAAAGAAGTTGCAATGTGTTTAGCTATTTTCGCCGTATGTGGGGCGATGTTGTTTTTATCTGCAATTTTGCAGGGGTGCAGCGTGGCACATAACACAGCCAGCAGCGGCAAAGCCACGATAATAACAACCGATACAACGTATATCTACCACGGCGGTACGGTGAAGTTTCCAAAAACAAAATAACAATAAGTTTAACAATTAAAAGTTTACTACAATGGAAGAAAAAAGAAACGCATTTGACGAGTTTTCGTTTGCCGCCTTGTCGGCGTTGGGTAGCCTTATGGCGTGTAATGAAGTTTGCCGCAATCAACGGGCAGTGATGAAAATCAACCGTTTTCGGGCGTGGCTTATGGACTTGAAACCCGACACGAACAACGAACCTAATTTGCCGTTTGACGGCGAACCCCAAGGACAGACAACCGAATAACAACTAACAACAAGTTTAACAATTAAAAGATTACTACAATGAAAAGTTTTGCAAGTAAATTTAACAAGACAACTTTCGGTATTGACACAACCGACTTTCAGTACACCAAGTTAGCCGATATTTTCAACTCTCAAAATGAGGGCGGCAAAGATGTGGTACACAAAATCAATGGGCTTTACGTACATAAGTCGCAATTAGGCGACAGCCCTGTAATTATTGATGAGGAAAACAAACGGTTGGTGAACCTACCAAGCCACACCGCCGAAACGGTACGTGAAATTTTAGCCGATGATGAGGCAGTACAAACTATCAAAGACGGCAAAGTTGGGTACACGATTTACGAGTATGAGAGCCACGGCAAGAAGTGTTACTCTATTTCGTTTGTGGATTTGTAAGAGTTTGGAAAGTTATGTTTAACTTTGTAGGGGTTGCAATGTTTGTAACCCCTATTTAATATAACAGCGTATGGCAAAGTTAGGTTACAAGATTAAATTTTCAAAGTCGGTATTTGGAGCAACCCAACGGGCGAAAATCAAAAAAGAGATATTGCAAGCCGTGGAAAGCAGCCCCGAATACCGCAAAGAGATTGCAAGGGTTTTCCAAATGGCAAACCGCCGTATTCAGAACATAGAGCAAAGCGGACAACTTTCGCCAGCCGTGCAAGCGTTAAACAAAGGCGATGTAAAAGGGTTTACCAAGTTTTCTATGCGTGGCGATTGGAACACCCTAAAAATTGAGTATGGCAAGGCGATTTCGTTTTTACGCCAGCCAACCAGCACGGCGCAAGGTGCAAGGCAGTACGGGCAACACCTGCAACGTATGTACGATTTAACGCCCGATGAGTACAACCTTATGGCAAGGAACTTGCAAGGCAAGTTAAACAGCGTTTCAGATAGTGATTTCGTGGAACGGTATTTGATGCGGTACAAGGATTTCACGGGCGAAATGGAGCAAAGCGCAAGCGATATAAGCACCCAAATAGAAAGTGAAGCGCAAAGCATATCACGGGCGATTGATGCCGAAATAGAGCGGCAAGCAAATGAGGTAGCCGACCAAATGGAGGATATGCAAAACGATATAGAACGCATATTGCGCAACTTTAACAAGTTTGGGTTATGAAAAAAATACCTTTTGAGTTACAGGAAAGAATAAACAGCCCGACCGAAATAAACGAAATACTGAAAGCCGCCGTAAATGAAAAGAACATTATCGGAAACAGCAAGGGCGAACGGTTTTACAATATACCGTGCGCATTTGATATTGAAACAACAAGTTTTTACCGTGATACGGACGGACGGGCGTACACATACGAGCAAGTGCAGCGTATGCAGGACAGCAACGGGCGCAAGGCGAAATTAGAGAAAGCCGCAATAATGTACGTTTGGCAGTTTGGAATAAACGGTTACACGATAATAGGGCGCACGTGGGGCGAGTTTGTCACAATGATGCAGACCGTATGCGAGGTTTTGCAACTGAATGACAAATTACGCCTTATTGTGTATGTGCATAACCTTTCATACGAATTTCAGTTTTTGCGCAAGTGGTTTGAGTGGCAACGGGTTTTCAGTATTGATTTGCGCAAACCGATATATGCGATAACAACGGGCAACATTGAGTTTAGATGCAGTTACTTGCTTTCGGGTTATTCGCTTGCAAAGTTGGGCGAGCAGCTTATGAAATACAAGTGTGCAAAAGCCGTCGGCGATTTGGACTACCAGCAAATAAGGCACAGCGAAACGCCGCTAACAGATGCGGAAATACATTATTGCATAAACGATATTAAGGTAGTTATGTGCTATATTCAGGAACGTATCGAGGAAAGCAAAGGAATAACGCACATACCGATAACAAAGACGGGGTTTGTACGCAAGTATTGCCGTGCGCATTGTTTGCGTGAAAAAAGCGATGCAGGAAAGACCGTACCAAATTGGGATTACGTAAACTTGATGCAGGAACTACAAATTACGGGTATGAATGAATTTAATATGCTGCAACGTGCATTTGCAGGCGGTTTTACACACGCAAACGCCGAATATACAGACGAAATAATGTACAACGTGGATAGTTACGACTTTACAAGCAGTTACCCGTATGTAATGATAGCGGAAAAATACCCGATGTCGCAAGGCGTTGCAATCACGGTTAAAAGTACGGCGCAATTTGAGTTTTTAATATCAAAGTATTGTTGCGTGTTCGATATTGAGTTTACAAACATATTTGCCAGCGAAACGCAAGACAACCCGATTTCGGCAAGCAAATGTTTTGTGAAAGAAAACCCGTGCGAAAATAACGGGCGTATTGTGGCGGCTTCAAAAATAGCACTGACAATTACGGACGTGGATTTTAATATAATCAAAAACTTTTACACGTGGGAAAGTATGCGAGTGGGTGAAATGTATTGTTACAAGAAAGATTATTTGCCGACCCCGTTTGTAAAATCTATCCTGCATCTTTACGAAAGCAAGACGAAATTAAAAGGCGTTGAGGGCAAAGAAGTGGAATATCTTAACAGCAAGGAAATGTTAAACAGTTGTTACGGTATGAGTGTTACCAACCCTTTGCGTGATGAGTTTACATATAACGGCGAATGGGATATTAACTCAATGACAGCCGAACAAAAACAAGAACTTTTATACAAGTACAACACCAGCAAAAACCGTTTCTTGTTTTACCCGTGGGGCATTTTCGTAACTGCATACGCACGGCGCAACCTTTTCACGGGCATACACGAAGCAAAAGACGATTACATATACAGCGACACCGACAGCATTAAAATAATGAACGGCAAGGCGCACGAAGCATATTTCAAGGCTTATAATATGCAGGTGCAAATGAAATTACGGGCGGCGTGTAAATACCACGGTTTGCCGTTTTCGCTTTGCGAGCCCCAAACGATAAAGGGCATAACCAAGACTTTGGGAGTGTGGGATTTCGAGGGTACATATACAAGGTTTAAGACGCTGGGGGCTAAACGGTATATGGTGCAAGAACCGAACGCCCTAAAAGCAAACGGACGGGCATACGATTTCAGTTTAACCGTTTCGGGCGTGAACAAAAAGGCGGCGATACCGTATCTTATTGAAAAGTACGGGGCTGATGGCATATTTGATGCGTTCACTAATTATCTGGATATACCGCCGCAAGCAACGGGCAAAAACATACATACTTACATTGACTACGAGATACAAGGCGAGATAACCGACTACAAAGGCAGCACGGCGCATTACAACGAACGCACGGGCGTACATTTAGAGCCGACCGGATACAGCCTTTCCCTTTCGGTTATGTACATAAACTATTTGCGAGGTATCAAATTTAAGGACTAAAATAAAAGAGTTATGACAACAAGAAAGACAAAGACAGACAAGCCGAAATTTTACGACTTGAAAGCGATTTTAAGCAAGAACGCCGACTATAATGTTATATTTGGCGAACGGTCAAACGGCAAGACTTATGCAGCCTTAAAATATGGTTTGGAAAACTATATCAAGACGGGCAAGCAAATGGCGTATATACGCCGATGGCGTGAGGACTTACGGGGAAAACGTGCTGAAAGTCTGTTTGCAAACCACGTGGCAAACGGGCTTATTGAGGAACTGACAGAGGGCAAATTTAACGAAGTGTTCTATATGTCGAACAAATGGTTTTTGTCGTACTACGATGCAGAGAAAAACAAGCGGACACCCGACCCGACCCCGTTTTGTTACGGGTTTTGTTTGTCCGAGCAGGAACACGAAAAAAGCAGCAGTTACCCGAATGTTACAACGATTGTCTTTGATGAGTTTTTGACACGGCGGTATTATTTGCCCGATGAGTTTATGTTGTTTATGAACTTGTTAAGCACGATAATACGCCAGCGCAACGATGTTAAGGTTTTTATGCTGGGGAACACGGTAAACAAGTTTTGCCCGTACTTTACGGAAATGGGTTTGAAGCAAGTGCCGTTTATGGAGCAGGGAACGATAGATATTTACCGCTTTGGCGAACACGGCGCAATAGTGGCGGTTGAGTATTGCAGCACGATAGTACAACACAAAGCCAGCAACAAGTATTTTTGTTTCGATAACCAAAACTTGCAGATGATTACGGGCGGCAAGTGGGAACTTGCAGTATATCCGCATTTGCCTTGCAAGTACAAGCCGCAAGATGTGTTGTTTGTGTACTATATCAAGTTTAACGATGTAGTGTTACAAGGAAACATTATACAAGTAGGCAACGAATGTTTTACGTACATACACGCAAAGACAACCCCGATAAAAGATGAGGAAAACAGCCTTATTTATTCGCTGGAAATGAACGGCAAACCGAACTACAAACGCAAGTTGTTAAGCACGGCAAGTTACGTGGAACAACAAGTCGCACGGTTTTTCGCAATAGACAAAGTTTTCTACCAAGACAACGAAGTCGGCGAAATAGTACGCAATTATTTAATTACGAGTGCAAAGACAAACATTGTTTCGCTTAAATGAAAATAACGGCGGTTTGGTGCAAATTTCGTGCCGAACCGCACGTTTTACGAAATAAATAACTACCTTTGCAATAGGAACTAAAATTTATTGATATGGACGCAAATACTATTATTCAAATCATTTCAAGTTTGGGTTTTCCGATTGTGATGTGTGGCGCATTGTTTTGGTATATGGTGAAACAAAGGCAGGCGCACCAAGAAGAAACGGAACACCTAAAAGATACGATTGCGGAAAATACGAAAGTGTTAGCCGAATTAACAACGCTTATTAAAGTTTTGACAGATGAAAAGGAAAGATAACATTTACAAGTTGTACCAGCAACAAGTAAGGGACAAAGACACCGCCGTAACCGAATTTATTGCGAACACGTTGGCGAAAACTCAAAGTATGTTTGAGTATGAGGGTTTGCCCGACAGCATACCGCAAAAAGAATTGGAACGGCTTTTGCAGACCACGGGCAACGCCTTTGTTACCAGCGTGGACGGGGTTTTGTATGCGCTTTCGGGCGGCAAAGGCGGCGAACCCGATGTTTACGGACGGGCAACGCTTTACACCGTGGCGAACCCTGCAATAAAGTTAAACAAAACCTACGATATACAGAAAGACGGGGTTTTGATTGAGAATGACAGCAACGGCGAAAGCCTTTTGCCGCTTATCGGGCGTTATGCCGTCTTGCATACTGACGGGCTTATTTCGTTGAACACGGCAAGCATTTTGACCCGTATCACGATGCTTATAAGTGCATCCGATGACAAGACAAAACAGAGTGCAGAGGAATTTTTGCGCAAGATAGAAAACGGCGAGTTTTCAATTATCGGGGAAAACGCTTTTTTCAAAGGCGTAAATATGCAGACCGCACCGACAACAAACAGCGTGTATATTACACAACTTATTGAACTAATACAGTACTACAAGGCAAGTATGTACAATGAGTTGGGACTAAATGCAAACTACAACATGAAACGGGAACGCCTTAATTTGGGCGAGGTTAGCATGAATGTAGATGTACTTTTGCCGTATGTGGATAATATGCTAAAAGAAAGACAAAATGCAGTTGAGAAAATTAACGAAATGTTCGACACCGAAATTTCGGTTAAACTTTCTTCTTCGTGGGGTTTGGAGCGTGATAATTACAACGCTTTGGCGGCTGATTTGGAAACGGCAAAGGAAACAACCGAAACAGACGGAAACGACACGGAAACAGAGGAAACAACCGAAACAGAGGAAACCGAAGAAACAGAGGAAACCGAAGAAACAGAGGAAACCGAAGAAACGGACGGAAACGACACGGAAACAGAGGAAACAGAGGAAACAGAGGAAACAGAAACAAAAGACGATAAGCAATGAAATACAGCGAACTATTTACAAAGGGTAACGGGATATTCGCAACGGTTTTCAAGACTGAATATCCGACAGAGTACGCCGCAATTTTCGGCGATACCGACCCGACCAAGTTAGACGATTACGCCTTATTGCAGTTTGGCAGCAAGACCGTGGCAAGCAGCATAACCAGCGACAACGCAAGCGATGTTGTTTCGGCGGTGATTGCGGTAAACGTGCAAGGCTGGGAAAGGGAAGCGGCGGCGATGTTAGCCGATTACGATGTACTGACACCCGTCACGGGGCAAATTGAACGGACGGAAACCGTAACTTTGCAGGAAAGCACGGACAACACCGAAACGGGCGCAAACAAGGCGTTTAATGACACCAACTTTTCAGACAGCGACCGAAAGACAGCGCAAGACGAAAGAAACCGTACAGAGAGCCGCAAAACGACTGAAACGAGCAAAGGAACGGGCGCAAGCAAATCAATTTCAAGCGAAATTGCAAAAGAATTGCAGTTAAGGCGTGATAATTGGAGAAAAAACATTATCTTTGCGCTTGTAAGAGAGATAACAACGAGTATTTACGAATAACTAATTTAATTTTTAGCAATATGGAAGTAAAGCAAATTTATGAGTTAATTAACAAAGTATCGGGCGAAGTGTTGGGCAAAACCGACATTGTGCAGGAAGATTTAACGGGCATTGTGGATTTGGGCAAAGAAGTGTTCAATCAAAGTGCCGTGGATAATTACGTTAAATCACTTGTAAACCATATCGGCAAGGTGATTTTCGTAAACCGACCTTATGCGGGCAAAGTGCCGAGCGTTTTAATGGATGCGTGGGAGTTCGGCAGCGTGCTGGAAAAAATAAGTGCCGATGTTCCCGAAGCAGAGGAAAACGACACGTGGGATTTGGAGGACGGAACAGAATACAAGCAGGATGTTTTCCACAAACCGACCGTTACCGCAAAGTTTTTCAACTCAAAGGTTACGTTTGAAGTACCCGTATCAATCACCGAAAGGCAGGTTAAGGAAAGTTTTAGCAACGCCGCACAACTTAACGGCTTTATTTCGATGATTTATGCAGCCGTTGAAAAGTCAATGACTATCAAGGCAGACGCTTTAATCATGCGCACTATCAACAACATGATTGCGGAAACGGTTTTGGCTGATGCGCAAGCGTTTGGAGCAACGGCGGCAGGTGATATGGCAGGGTCAGACCTTTCCAGCGCAAGCACTGCAAGATGCGTAAACCTTTTGAAGTTGTACAATGACAAGTATTTCCCTGCAACACCAGCGCAAGGCGATGGCGAACCGACCCCGAACCCTGACGCACTGACAGCGGCAAAGGCGATAACCGACCCCGATTTCATTCGCTTTGCGTCTTACGTTATGGGAACTTACGCCGACCGCCTGCAAAGCATTTCGACCGTGTTCAATGTTGGTGGCAAGGAAAGATTTACGCCGAAAGATATGTTGCACGTTGTTCTTTTGTCCGACTTTGCAAAGGCAGCGCAAACCTATCTTTATTCCGACACGTTCAACCGTGGTGATGTACTTTTGCCGCAAGCCGAAACCGTACCTTTTTGGCAGGGCAGCGGAAAGAACTACGATTTTGCCAACACGGGGCATATCAATGTTAAGGAAAGCGGCGGCAAAGCCGTGGAAATTTCGGGCGTGTTGGGCGTAATGTTCGACCGTGATGCGTTGGGCGTTTGCAATCTTGACAGACGGGTAACAACCAACTACAACGCAAAGGCAGAGTTTTTCAACAACTATTACAAGTTTGATGCAGGGTATTTCAACGACACAAACGAAAACTTTGTAGTATTCTTTATCAAGTAAATTGATAGGTATTAGATTGTTTAACTTTGGGCGGTGTGGGTGCAGGTGAAAGCGCACCGCACCGCCTTTTTTCTTTGCAGATATGACAACGATAAACTTTTATTCATACAACGGACACCCCAACACGGTAAACAAGCAGTTGGGCGACTTTACGGCGATTGAGGGCGATTTGCGGCAAACTTTCGATGTGTTGCACCCGACCGTAACACTACGAAAGCAGCCCCGACCGACTTTCAATTATTGTTATATTCCCGATTTGGGGCGGTATTATTTCGTGGAAAGGGTAAGTTTTGAGGGAAACAACGCCTACGAACTTGCATTGCGTATTGACGTGCTTAAAACCTACGAAAGCGAAATTTTGGCGGCAACGGGGCGTGTATCTGAAAGCGATAACCCCGACCCGTATATTTCAAACCGTGATACGGTTTACAAGCGCACCCCGAATTTCGAGAAAGTACCGTTTGCAAATACGGGCTTACTCAATGAAACGGGCGGCATTATTATGGTAACTTTGAAAGGAACAACCGAAAATTAAAAGGATATGGCAGTAATTGTAAATATACCTAACGCACACGATGATAACAGCCAGTGGAACGCAAGCGGCGGTTATTGGGATATAAACGTAAGAACGAATGACGGTTATTTGTTTGTAGGCGATATTAAGGCGGTTTATAACAACACAAGCGGCTACCCGAAAAGCGTTGTTTTGGAGCAAAACGGCGCAAAGGTTTGGGCATTTGGTGAGTTGTCCGACACTGATGCAGACACGGAAATAACTATCACGGGAAACACCCGAAGCGAAAACGATTTGGAAGTTATAAACAACATACCGAACACGACAGCAACGGGAACAAAGGGCAGCGGTTATTATGATGCGAGCATACAAGTAACGGCAAACGAGGGTTATAAGATAACGGCGGCGCAAGTGGAGTTTACGGACAGTTACGGCTACCCCGATACGAAGGACTTGACAATTTCGCCAGACGGTAAAACTGCAAGTTGGGAGTATGACGATGCCGACACGGGCGAGAGTTTCACGCTTACGGGTACGACAGCCAGCGAGGGAACACCCGAACTAACCGTTACAAACGAAATAGCGGACACGACCGAACAACACACGTATGACGGACAAACGGCGACTTTTACGGTTAATGGTAGTTATCCAAGATACCGTTTTAAGCAACCGACCGTAAATTATACGGGTACGGACGGGCAACCGAAAACCGTACAAATGGAAGTTGAGGTTTTGGAACGTGGAAGCATAGCAACGGCAACCGTTACGGATATAGACCCGACAAAGCCCGTAACGATAACGGGGCAATACTTGTACGCTATAATGATAGAACCAAGTTTAAGTAATTGTTATGCAGACCCCGAATTACCCGAACATTTGTTTGAGGGCGACACGTTAAGCGTTGTTTTGAAAGCGAACCCGAACACGGCGTTTGATGATACGGACGAAATGAAAATACCCGTTTTTTCATACCAAGACGAAAACGGATATTATCAAAATAAACCGCTAACCGTTTCAGAGGATAAACAGACCGCAACGGGGCAAATTTTGTTAGGAGATTATCAAAGTATGAGAGTAGTTGCGGAAGCGTACCCCGTTACCGTTGTGGGCGAGCAGTACGGCGCAATAAACGTGTATTTGGTAACGCTTAATGAGTTGGCAGAGTTTAGCGGCAAACGATTTTTCAAGAAAACAGGAACAGACCCCAGCACGGGCGCACCCATATACGAAAACATAGATTTGGGTGCATACGTGAACAAGATACGCCGTGTTTACACCAACATAGGCGCAAGCAGCACCGATGTAATACGATGCGGCAACTACAATACGGGCGTATCTTGCCACCAGCCAGCACAGGACAAAATAACGCTTGATTTCGGCACGGCGGTAGTACCAGCGCACAATGAGGACAACACCGACTACGAAAGCGAAATACAAATCTTTTTGCCGTTTGCAGGCTTTGTAAACCTCAATACCGATTATGCAGGTAAAACGATAGCTTTGCAGTACGTTATAAACGTGGTAACGGGCAACGGGGTTGCGCTTTTGTCCTGCAATGGCGTTGTATTTCAAGTTGAGGAAACCGAACCGAGCAGCGAAATAATATACCTTTCACCAAGCACCCAAGTTAAAACCGTGGGCGGCGATGATTGGAACGAAATGTTATATTACGGTTTAGAACCTTACATTTACTGCAAGTGGTACGAGAGCGCAAACAACGGGCGAAACAATGACAGACAAACGGGCATTTTAGGCGATTTCAGAGGGTTTAATGTGTTCGATGATGTAACACCTATCCACACCGCCGAAATGCTGACAGAGGAACAAGAAATGATATACACGGCTTTGTCTGACGGCGTTTATATTGAGTAACTGAAAGGCAGGACAAAAAGAAAGGCGGCAACTTGATTGTTACCGCCTTTTCTTTTGCTTGCTGATTGTTATTTGTCCTGCAATGTTTCAACGCCCGTTAAACCGATGTACAAGTTTGTGGGGTAACATTCGCAAAAGGTTTTGAAACGCCCGATAAGTTTTTCAGCGGCGATAAAGTCATACGCTTGATTTTTGCAGGCGACTTCTTTTGCGAGCTTGTTGCGTGTATCACGGTTAAACACGATTTGATTTTCCAAAATATCACACCCCGTTTGCAGGCTTTCGGCAACGCTTTCAAGGTTTGTGCGAATTTCGGGCGCATTTGCCGCCAAAAATTCAACGTGTTTCTTAGTCTGCAACAACATTTCTTGCAATGCGTTTAACACTTTCTGATTTTCTAAAATTAAATCTGTTGTTTTCATTTTTATAAAGTATTTAATTGTTTAACACGATGCAAATGTACGCATTTTATTTTACCTGCAAGCGTTTGGCGTGTTATTTTGTGTTAAATTATTCTTTTAACTTTGTTTAACAATGTGTTCCACGTGAAACATTTTATTTCGTGCATCGGTGTGGCAGTGTTCCACGTGAAACAATTTCACGGGCGCACACGCATAACAAAAACCGTGCCAAAGTCTGGTGCGAAATGTTAAAAAACGGTAAGGGAGACCCATAGCAAAAAGCGTGCCACAAAGTGTTTGCAAATGTTAAAAGTGGGTTGGGATATGTTAAATAAGGGTCAGTAGCTGTCTCTTATACACATCTGACGCTGCCGACGAAGGCTTAGGTGTAGAT
>OJQR01001254.1_pt1 | contig 11808 bp, 7 predicted proteins | sample 1599011 | NCBI WGS metagenome assembly OJQR01 (sample SAMN03922456, study PRJEB24848) | human gut metagenome | isolation source: stool sample | host: Homo sapiens | place: Germany | collected 2009-11 | reverse complement strand
GTATAACCGCTTTCCCAAACACCATAGCAGTTTTTCAATTTACCGGAATATCCTTGAGTGAAGTCGAACATATCATCATCCGGGTTCACAGCCAACAGGTTGGTTACATTCACCGTACCGCCAAAGAATTCGATGGCATCATCCGCGCTCTCAAGAATGTAGATATTCTCGATCTTGGTACCGTTTCCAACACCGTTCAGTGTCAATCCGTTGTGCTCGATATCAGCAGTAGAGCGGGCACCGGCATAGCAGATTTTCACATAAGTCAGTGAACCGGAATTGTCATTATCAACATTACCACCGTATTTATAGTTGTTGTCGATTTCCGTCAGACCTGTATCACTCTTATTGGCGTTCGAACCGGAAATCGGAGCTTTACCATTGATAATGATTCCTCCCCAATAGCCGGATGTAGGGGTTGTTGAATTGGCAGTGAAAACAATCGGTTTATCAGCTGTACCGTCAGCATAAAGTTTACCGCCCTGTGCTACCAGCAGATAACTGCTGAAACCTTCGCGAGCCTTAATCGTTGTTCCGGCAGGGATATTCAGACGGCCTCCATTTTCAATGACTACCGTTCCGTTCAGAATATATTCCTTAGCTTCCAGTGTCTGTTCTCCGGTCAGCGTGCCGGACAGGATATTTTCGCCCACAACAATAGAGCTACCGGTCCCACCGTTGTTTCCACCATCTCCGTTACCATCACCGTCTCCGTCACTATCACTGCTACATGCAGTTAATGTAAGTGTTGTTGCCATAACGGCAAACGTCATAAAGTTCACAAACAATCTTTTCATTTTGCTTTCATTATTAGTTAATAATCTTATTTCATCACCCGGCTTAGAATGTACACGACACTCCCAGGCTTATATTTATTCCTTTCTTATAATCATTCAGTATCACCTTTTCCCCGTTTTCGTTCGCTTTGCGGCTTAACTTATAAGAGGGATTCAGCAGGTTGCGGGCTTTCAGGTTAAGCGAAAGATGCTTGTTCAGTTTGGCTTGGGACACAAAATCCAGTGTCAGTACTCCCTGCTCCATTATATCCTGATAGCCCTGTGTGCCAATGGTATATATCTTATCACTCACATAATTAAGTACCAATGTATTGACAAAACTGCGTTCTCCTTTCGTGAAGTTATGCGAGAGGTCGAAATTGACAATCCACGGTGCGGCTCCTTCCAGTTGCGAACCGGTGGTAACCGTTGCCAAAGGCATTTTTGCATTCGTGTAGATATAAGAGCCATTCAATCCCAAAGAGAGTTTATTCATTCCGTGCGCAGCATTACTCACCGGACGGACAAACAGATTCTTACGTATTTCTATCTCCACTCCTGCCACGGTTGCCTTATCCGCTATATTCTCATAAGAAAGATAACCTCCGGCGCTTGCCACTTCAATGCGGGATATCGGATTCTTAATCAATTTATAGAAAGCCGTAAGAGAAATCAACTCGGTCGGAGTGGGATTAAAGTCCCACTTCAGATCAAGGTTATAATGATCCGAAGGTTTCAGATTGGGATTCCCCTGACTGTTGAAGTTCACGCCGACATAACGGTAAGGAGATATTTCCTTTGCCTGCGGAAGCGTATATGTTTTACTAGCTCCCAGACGAAGCGAGTTTTTATCATTCAGATTGTATTTGAGATTCAAGCTGGGCAGGAAATAATCTTTTTGGATGGTATTGTTTCCTTTAGAGCCTCCACGATTCACATTGTAATCCACTTCAATATCTACCTTGTCGTATTTCAGTCCCAGATTCACAATCCAACGGGGAGTAAACTGGTAGGTAGCCTCGGCATAAGCGGAATGGATATTCTTTTTCACGGTATATTCATCTAAGTTCTTTTGTATCTTGAACCAGTCGGAAGCAAAGTTTTCCTGATTATAATAATCGTCAAGCGAGAAGTCGTCTAAAGAAGGGATGGCAGAAACATGTCCTACGGTCAGGTTATATTCCGTGGCTTTGAAGTTATCATCTACGAATCGGCCTGTATATCCGAAACGGACATTCGAAATCTCTTCTATATTATCTTTCAGACGATAGACCAAGCCTGCTTTTACATTCAAGTCGTCTTCATCTAAAGTTGAGAAATAGCGCTGTTGTGAGTTGCCCCTTAGCAACGTATAGCCGTCTTCCGCTTTAGTCAGGTTATTGATTCGACGATCTGGTTCATAGCCTTTCACCATATTATAGGAAGCACCTGCATCAAGACTTAATGATTTGGTCAATCCCCAGTTAGTCATTAGTTGGTTAACGATCAGCATATTGTCATTCGTTTGTTGGCGACGGGTGAATCCAAGGTTTTCATAGTCGTCACTAAAAATCGAGTTCTTTCAGTTGATTAACGATCAGCATATTATCATTCGTTTGTTGGCGACGGGTGAATCCGAGGTTTTCATAGTCGTCACTAAAAATCGAGTTCTTACCGTTGTAATCGCCCACCGACTGGGTATTGGCATGAATCATCATCAAATTATAACTGATGTGATGACGATTCTGCATATCGAAATCCACATTGGCAAGTGCCAGCTGACTGATATTCTCCGCATACTTCTTTCCATTCATATCTTTGTAGACCGTACCGCTGGTAGTGGTATTACGTATGATTTCATCCGTATACTGATAGTCCGTCGTATGTCCGGCAGTCAGGAAGAAAGAAAGCGGATTTTTGTCTTTTCCGACATAGAATCGTTTACCTCCGGAAATACTGTAACTCCGGTTGATTTGAAGATGTTGAGCGGAAGGGTCTAACTTATTTCTGAAGTTCCATGAGTTTTCATCGGCATGTTCGGTACGATTGGCAAAGCCCATGAAGTTCACTCCATCCTGTTTCAGAAAATCGGCTGCTACCGTTTGTGTATTCAAGCCACCGGAAATGCCGAATCCCAGATTACCGCTACCAATGAGTTCTTTGGATACGATATCAATGGTTGCCCCTCCGACATCGAATCCCAGATGACCGCTACCAATTAGTTCTTTGGATACAATATCAATGGTTGCCCCTCCGACATCGCTGCTGCCTCCCGCATTAAATGCTTTATTTACACCTACGGACTGAATAATGTCCGTACCGAAGAAATCAAGAGAGATATTCTTATATTCCGGGTCTTCGGAAGGAAGAGCAAATCCATTAAAAGTAGTTGCATTGTACCGGTCACCCAATCCACGGACAAAGACATTTTTCACTCCGTCTTGTTTAGACACTCCGGCAACTTTCGTCACAGCACCTTCTGCATCCGAAACACCCTTGCGGGAAAGCTCCCTGACACCAACAGATTGTACGGCAATGACTGCTTTTTGCTGTTCGAGCAACAGCATATTCTCATTTTCCCTATTCTTCTTAGCTACAACCACCACATCGGCAAGTTCCTGTGCATCGGTTTCCAACTCCAGATTCAGTATCACCTGTTTTCCATTCTCCACACGCACTTTATGGCGCACTTCTGTTTTGTAGCCTACATATTTAATCTCAATATCATACATACCTTCCAGAATGCCCATACTGTTCAATTCGAAATTGCCCTCCATATCGGTCACTGCTCCGGCTTGAGTTCCGAGCAAACGTATCGTAGCTCCTATCAAAGGTTCCTTGGATAGTTTGTCTTTCACAGCTCCTTTAATCTTGATATTGGCAGCCAATGCAGGAAGTACACACAACAGGCAAAAGAAGGCCGCCACTGAAAATCGGATAAGAAATAGTTTTTTCATCTAACTTTGCTCTACGTTTTAATTACGTCGGCAAAGATAGAGGGTGAGCATTACAACTATAAGACGAAATAAATACAATCTATTGAAAGAGTCGTTGCAAGATGATGACAAGATGTTACAAACGTATTATCAATCACTTACGCTATTAGTTTAACTTGTTTATAAGCAAATTTAAGACCGGAACTTCACTCTTTTATCTCTCATTATGCATATCGAAACCTAATTCTCCGTATTCGGCGAATTAGTTCATAAGGATGAATACACTAAATCAGTTTCTTTTTCTTCCGGTAGTTCTCACGAAACTCTTTGGGCGAACAACTCTTTTTCTTCTTGAAGATCCGGTTGAAATTGGAAAGGTTATTAAAACCGCACTCATAACAAATCTCAGCGATAGACATCGTAGAATCTACCAGCAACCGGGAAGCAAAGCCCAGCCGAATATCAATGATATAATCAGAAAGATTCTTGCCTGTACGCAGTTTGAAAAAGCGGCTGAATGACACATCCGTCATCCCAACCATATCAGCCAACTGCCCCAGACGTATTTCTTCCTGATAATGTGTATTGATGTACTCCTGCACTTTCTGCACACGCCGGCTGTCCGAATGAATATCTATCTTGGCAAAAGACGAACTGGACAAGGTACGCGCTTCTTCTTCAAAGAGAGAAAGTTCATACAGGATTGTCATAAACTTAATGACCGCATAAAATCCTTGCTTCTCGGAAGCAAGCGTATCCAGCAACGGATATATTTTGAGTATGGCAGACATCGGGAAACAAAGCCCTTTTTGTGCTTTATCCAGCATCCGGCGGATAGAGTCGAACTGATTCTTATTGATAAAGCTCTTGAAGAAAAGATCGGAAGAAAACTGAATCGTAATCTCCCGTATCTCTTTCGAATGGCAGTCGTTCTGTTCCCAGACGTGTTCCAAATCTTTTCCTGTTATCAATACCAAATCATAATCACCTATCACTTCGGAAGAGTCTCCTACAATCCGCCTTACTCCGGCTGCCTTTTCGGTGAAGTTCAATTCAAACTCGGAGTGGTTGTGTATAGGATAAGTGAATTCCGTTTTATAACGTTCCGCAATGTAAAAGCAATCCTTATCTGACAAAGGAGTGATTTCACGGATAATCTGGTTGGATAACGGTGTAGTCATAGTAATTACAATTTATAAGCGTTTTATCGTTTGATTAGTTTTCTATCTTTACCCCTATCCGATGCAGGTCTGCCCCCGACGGGTTTTGGAAGACACGCAAGTCGAATTCGGGAATAATGGCAAGCACATGATCGAAAACATCTGCCTGTATGCCTTCGTAGGCAACCCATACTTTATTGGCAGAAAAGAAATAAAGTTCCAACGGGATACCGGTTTCGGTAGGCTGAAGCTGACGTACCATGCAGGTCAGGTCTTGGTTGACAGTAGGCAGATTCTTCAGATAGTTAGTCAGATAGGCACGGAAAACTCCCAGGTTTGTTTGCCGGCGTCCATTCACTAACACAGAGTTGTCGATATGATGTTCCTTATTATATTCTTCCACTACCTTTTCCGTTTCATCCACATAGTCTTTCAACAGTTGTATCTTCCGGTATTTTGCCAACATCTCCGGTGTACAGAAATGCACACTGGTCATGTCTATATTGATGGAACGTTTCACACGACGTCCGCCGGATTCCTGCATTCCCTGCCAGTTTTGGAAAGAATCACTAATCAATAGATAAGGAGGAATGGTGGTGATGGTATTATCGAAGTTACGTATTTTTACGGTATTCAATGTTACTTCTATCACCGTACCGTCCGCACCGTATTTCGGCATCGTGATCCAATCGCCCACCTTCAGCATATTATTGGCGGAAAGCTGGATGCCGGAGACAAATCCCATGATACTGTCCTTGAAAACCAACATCAGAACCGCAGCGGAAGCTCCCAATCCGGTCAGCAACACTACCGGACTTTGCTTTATCAGAATACTGATAATGATGATAGCTCCTATAAAGAAGAGAATGACTTGCGCTGTCTGCAAAAGCCCCTTCAAAGGTTTGTCTTTATATTGTTCACGCGCGCTATATACCAGATACACAGCCGTAAACAAAGCACTGACGAAGCGAAGAAAGACTGCAAGGATATAAATCATGCAAAGTCTTCGAAGAAAATCAAGCAAAGCAGAGTCTGCATGTTCGGGGAAGGCAATAGGAATAGATATATAAATCAATATAGGCGCCACCATCCTGCTGATGTTCACCATTACTTTATCATTAAATACAATATCATCCCAAGTAGCTTTTGTCTGTCTCACCAATTTAGCCACGGTACGCAGAATAATCTTGCGGCAAATCAGATTAGCCAATAATGCTATTCCAATAATAAACAATAAAATGATAAAGTTATCAATCTTATCAGCCATAGCTTCATCCACTCCCATCGAGAGCAAAGCATGATTCACCTCTTGCATCACTACATTACCTGCTTCTTCCGGTTGCCCGTTTGCTAATGCCACACTCACTGTATCAACCACTTCTTTTACTTCTTTCATAAGCAATCGTCTCTCTCTTTTTTAGTTTTTCTTTTATTTATGATCTCTGTTTCTTTTCTTCTTTATTCTTTCCTTCTTCCAAATATTCACTGATATCCTGCCGTAGCCAATCATAATGGAAGAGTCTTTTGTAGGCTACATTCTTCTTGAGCATGATTTCTACATTCACCTGGCTGTTCTGATAACAAGTCAGTTCGTTTCTGAATTGCTCATTGTGTAATGGAAGAGTCTTTTGTAGGCTACATTCTTCTTGAGCATGATTTCTACGTTCACCTGGCTGTTCTGATAACAAGTCAGTTCGTTTCTGAACTGTTCATTGTGTTCGGCCAACCGCTTGATTTCCTGTTCCCGTTCACGGCGCAATACGGTGCAGACCGGAATCAGTAGTTTCATTACCACATTATCCATCACATGGTGTCCCTGCATATACAAGTAAGTAGTTTCCGGCACCAAGCCCAGCTCTTTAAATTCAGTCCGCAATCCACTCACCTGATTAATGTTATGGGGAAATTTCCTTTTCAACTCTGCCAACTTCTGATTAACCCGTTGTTGAAGGGATTCCAAGCTCTTTTCCGGATGCCGGAGATTAATCTCGCGCAAAGAAGTATAAGTATGGAAATCGTACATGGGGAAAGTGTAAGTATCCCGTTGGCGATAGAACCATACGTTCCAGAGGAAAAGCGGATATACTATTTCAGAATACTTCTTCAGGTAGAAGTTGAAATCTAAGATGGAACGGTCATTCAACGTAGCCTGCACACATACTTCGTGAAGGCTTTCGGCAAAACAATGATAGTTTTCAATAGCATAGGTATAAGTCTGAAAAATATACCTGTTCCGATTGATTTTACGGGAAGTATTGGTAGCTCCCTGCAACAGGAAATCATAGTCACTGTCCACACAGGCAATCAGACTTCTCCCCAATTCGGCTGTATTCAGCGTGTTCATGAGTACCATCTTTTTTCCTTTTGCCAGGGAGGTGGCCGAAGGAAGCATCACTTGGAAATAGTGTTCGTCGTCTTCAAACTCTTCAAGCAATGTGCGCCAGAAAGCGATGTCGTCATAGCTTTCTACGTAAGCGATGATACGTCGGCGGGCTTTCTTCGGATAAAGCTTATGGGCGGCATTGAAATAAGAAGAAGTCAGATTATCTCGTAGTGAAGTTGCCATTTGTTCTATTACAGGTTACGAATTACAAATTACAGTTGGGAGAATCCTTGTCGAGCTTGTGCCCTACGGTGGTAGATATATCACTTACTTCTGTCACGGCATCCAACCAGCCTTCCATAATGACGGCAGGCGAATGGGTAGTCAGGATAATCTGCACATTCGGATTCAGTTCACGTATCATAGCAATCAGTTTCTGCTGCCATTCTATATGAAGGGAGGCTTCCGGCTCATCCATAAACAATACACAATGGCTGTTGTCCTGCACGAGTACGGTCAGCAGGATAACCAGCATTTGCTTTTCACCGGACGACAGTTTATAAGGGAATAATAGTTCGCCATCCTGATAGAAAGCGATATCGTTCCGTTTCCGGTCTATCTTTTTGCGTGTATAGCTGAACAGTTCGTCAATCATATCCTGAAAACGACGTTTGGCTACAGATAATGTAGCTGCTTTACGACGCTCTTCTTCATCAGTGCTGGAAAGCATTTCAATCATCTTATTACCAATGTTGACCTGATAATCGAGGTAACGGCGTTGCAAGAGATAGAGTTGCCAGTCCAGTTCAGACTTTACATTCTTGTCGGCCATGCGGGCTGTGAAGTCACCCATAATCAGGGGGCGGTCGTAGCTCCGGATGACGTCATAAGGAATATAGGTTGCCTGGGGATTGTCGAAAAAGAGACGCACTCCGTTCTTCTCGTCACTTTTCATTTCACCGGAAAGTTCTTCGAGGTATCCCACCGAACGGTTCAGAATGGTAGTCTTCCCCACTCCGTTGATGCCGGAGAGGATGTTCACATCGGGACGCAAATCCCATCCTATATTAAAGCGTTCCCATAGTCCGTGTATCTCGATACGACGGATATAATTGGCTTGTTGTTCCATAATATTCAAGTTTAATCAAGGCAAATATAAACAAATCATACGATAAAAGACTACCTTTGCAACCGTTTTCTCTATTTGATTGTTAATGATATCAGAGATATGGTAAAATAAATAGTATCAACATGGACAAAAGTAAGAACCTGTATGGTCATTTGTTTGCGCTTACAGCAAACGTTATGTGGGGATTAATGTCTCCCATCGGTAAGTCGGCTCTTCAAGAGTTTTCTCCAATTTCTGTCACTACATTCCGCATGGTGGGGGCAGCAGCCGCTTTCTGGATCCTTTCCATGTTTTGCAAACAGGAACATGTGAATCATCAGGATATGCTGAAAATCTTCTTTGCTTCACTGTTTGCGCTAGTATTCAATCAAGGAGTGTTTATCTTCGGACTTTCTATGACTTCTCCTATTGATGCTTCTATCGTAACTACCACTCTACCGATTGTAACAATGGTTGTAGCGGCCATTTACTTGAAAGAACCTATTACCAATAAGAAAGTACTGGGAATTTTTATAGGTGCTATGGGAGCGCTCATTCTCATTATGAGTAGCCAGGCAGGAAGCAACGGAAATGGAAGCCTGATTGGCGACTTGCTTTGTCTCGTTGCGCAAATCAGTTTTTCCATATACCTGACTGTATTCAAGGGATTGTCTCAACGATATTCGGCAGTAACGATTAATAAATGGATGTTCATATATGCTTCAATGTGTTACATTCCGTTCTCCTATTATGATATTTCTACGATTCAATGGACTTCTGTTTCCACTGTCGCCATTCTACAGGTACTTTATGTCGTATTAGGAGGTAGCTTCCTCGCGTATCTCTGCATTATGACTGCACAGAGGCTGCTCCGTCCTACGGTAGTCAGTATGTACAATTATATGCAACCCATCGTGGCTACAATTGCAGCAATCGCGATGGGTATCGGAAGTTTCGGCTGGGAGAAAGGGATTGCTATCGCACTTGTATTCCTGGGAGTATATATTGTGACTCAAAGTAAATCGAGAGCTGATCTTGAAAAAGCAGAAAAGCCTCATTTCAAATCCTCAAAATAAGTATCGAGCAAACTTCTTGCAGCTATAAACGAAGTCAGGTTGCCTTTCAATACCTGCTGTTCTTTTTCTAAGAGCATCGCTTCAATCTTCGGATTATGATAAAAGCTGTCACGAAGTTGTTCATTGATGCTTTCATACATCCAGTATTTACTTTGTTCGTTGCGGCGATATTCAAAATAGCCGTTTTCTTTCACGAAGTCAATGTATTCGTAAATCATATCCCAGACCTCCTTCACTCCCAGGTTATAAAAACCGGAGTAAGTCAATACTTTGGGAATCCATCCGGATTCAGGCGCAGGAAACAGATGCAATGCATTACGGAATTGAGTGGCAGCCAACTTGGCACGTTCCAGATTATCTCCATCGGCCTTATTGATAACGATACCATCCGCCATCTCCATAATACCACGCTTAATCCCTTGCAGTTCATCGCCCGTACCGGACAACTGAATCAACAGGAAAAAATCAACCATCGAGTGAACAGCCGTTTCGCTCTGTCCCACTCCTACTGTTTCCACAAAAATTTTATCAAATCCGGCAGCCTCACAAAGAATAATCGTTTCACGTGTTTTGCGTGCCACTCCTCCCAAAGAACCGGCTGACGGGCTAGGGCGGATGAACGATTTAGGATGTACGGAAAGCTGCTCCATACGGGTTTTATCTCCCAAGATACTGCCTTTACTACGCTCACTGCTAGGGTCGATGGCCAATACCGCCAGTTTACCCCCCTTTTCGAGCACGTGCAGACCGAATACATCTATGGATGTACTCTTTCCCGCACCGGGAACGCCGCTGATACCAATCCGTATCGAATTACCGGAAAATGGCAGACACTTCTCAATGATTTCCTGTGAGACAGCCTGATGTTCAGGCTTTACGCTTTCCACCAATGTCACAGCCTGACTCAATATAGTGACATCACCTTTTACGATACCTTCTACAAACTCTGCTACTGAAAGTTGGCGTTTCTTAGGTTTCCGCTTTAAGTAGGGATTCACAGATGAGGGTTGCTCAATGCCTTTATTGACAACAAGCCCCTTATATTCTTCACTATTTTCAGGATGTTCCATAATCATAGGATTTAGCGTTTGATATTGATTTCGACTTTCGGGCGTAACGGATCATTTGTTATCATCAGGATACGTAAATGATGCTTCTTATTACCTACGTCACGCTTACGAATAGTTACTTTGAGCTTCGTCATTCCATCCGGAGGAAGGACCGTCTTCTTCAGGCTCACTCCTACCGACGAATTGAATACCTGCAACTTACTGATGACTAACGGAGTCTTTCCGGAATTGGCTATCAATATATCATGGCTTACCTTATTCTTCTTTATCAACGGGATACTAAGATCAATATCCGTTTCCGAAATGTGCATGGCAGGAGCGTTCAAAGAATCTTTTTCCGTCATACGTGAGAAGTCGGGAAGAAGAATGGCCGAAACCGGTATTTCATTATCTTCGCTCACCTTATCACCGGAGAAACGGGAAAGGTAGACAGAAGTCTGTGTCAATCCGTAATCTTTTAGCTGGCTTGCATCCAGCGTCAGTTTGATAGTTCCTTTCTTGCCTTTCAACAAGACTTTGGGTTCCGCTTCCATTTTCAGATAAGGAGGCAGATGCATCAATACCGGTTCGTAAGGACGATCCGAAAGATTGGCGATATCAAAGGTCAATGAAGGCTGCTGTCCGCGATAGACATCGGGGAAAGCAAACTCATCACGATCTAAACGAATATTTCCGATTGTATAAGGAAGTAGCTTTGTATAATCTTTTATTTCCTGCACTACTTCACCGGTAAACTTCAGATAGACCAAGCTCGGACTGGCATTGCTATATATTCCTATCGACTTTTCAAAATGTCCTAACGCTTTTGCGTCAAAAGAAGCTTTTACGACTCCTTTTCCTCCCGGAGCAATCGGTTCTTTGGTCCAGTCGGCCACGGCACAGGCACAAGAGGTTGTGACGTTGGTCAGTACCAATGGCTGGTTTCCCGTGTTAGTGATGGTATATTCCACTGTCACCGGACGTTTCCACTCAATTTGTCCGAAGTTATGTGTCTCTTTATTTGAAGAGATACGAGGTTGGGCAACGGCTGCCAAAGCGACAGTAAGTAAAGATAATATAGATAGTAAACTACGTTTCATGCGATATTTTTTATTTTGGTGCACAAATGTAGGGGTTTTAGATGAGTTTTTCACCACAGATTACACAGATTAACACAGATTGGGAAAAGACTTTACTTAATAGCAGTCCTTGTAAGCCCCTGTTTATAAGAAAAAAGTTCCTCACCGACGAAGGATGCCTTCCTCGGTGAGGAACACCCTCTTCATCGGTGAGGAACGCCTCGCTCGTCGGTGAGAATAAAAATCCCCTGCCGGAACTATTTAATAATGCGAATCAGCAGTTGAAATCACTGCTTGATTCATTTAGTTAAAATGTTATTAT
>OJQR01001243.1_pt1 | contig 11893 bp, 8 predicted proteins | sample 1599011 | NCBI WGS metagenome assembly OJQR01 (sample SAMN03922456, study PRJEB24848) | human gut metagenome | isolation source: stool sample | host: Homo sapiens | place: Germany | collected 2009-11 | reverse complement strand
GGTCTGATCGCCATGGTCTGGTTCTTCAAATCCGAAGACTGGAAAGTGCTGGCCGGAATCGCCGTCTTGTTTATTATCCCGTTTATCGCTCTAATGGTCTGGCACACCAAGCTCTTCGCCCGGAAATGTTACGCCGAAGCACTGGCGAACCTGTGCAAAAACGAACTGAACGGGTTGGATTACGATTTCAGTGCGTTCGACGGAGCACCGGAAAAAAGTTCCGCAGAACATTCGTTCAGCCTTGATCTGGATTTGTTCGGAAACCATTCGCTTTTCCAGTCCGTCAACCGCACGGTTACTTTCATGGGAAAAGAGAAGCTGGCCGGCTGGTTTATGCAACCACTCACCGACAAGGCTATGATATTAAGACGCCAGGAAGCGATCCGCGAACTGGAATCGTTCACACAGCTCCGGCAACATTTCTATGTGACAGGCATCCTGCATCCGGGAAACAAGGACGACCAACAACTTATTTCTCTATTGAGTAAAGCGGCTCCCTGCTTGATCAACAATAAAATATGGAAACTGCTCATCTGTCTGATCCCTTCCATCTGGGTATTGGTCGCGATAGGATGTGCACTGAACCTGCTCCCGGTATCGATAGCCGGCATGTTCTTCGGATTGTCTTTCATTATCGCTTATCTCAATGCGAAGCAGATCGCTACGGTACACAATTCTTTGGACAGAATGGAGCAAATATTGCAGACTTATTCCAAGCTGATCAAATGTATCGAAGGTGAAAACTTTCAATCCGCCGAGCTCGCCGATATCCACAACCGGTTTGCAAGCGACGGGCAAACGGCCTCTTCGATCATCAAAAAACTCTCCGGACATATCGGTGCGCTGAACCAACGTTTCAGTGCAATCGGCGTCATACTGAATATTTTCACTTTGCGCGATACCCGCATGGCGATAAAGCTGGAAAAATGGAAGATGGAGCATGGAGAGGATACGGAACGCTGGTTCGAAGCATTGGCTTTGTTCGATGCTTACTGTTCGCTGGGTGGATTTGCCTTCAATCACCCGGAATACATTTATCCTGAGATAGCAGACGTATATTTCAAAATGGAAGGCAAAGCGCTCGGACATCCGTTACTGCGCCGGGACATATGCGTAAAGAATGACATCGAGATCCGGAAAAGTCCCTGGTTCCTGATTATTACGGGAGCGAATATGGCAGGAAAAAGCACTTACCTGCGTACCATCGGCGTCAACTATCTGCTCGGCTGTATCGGTGCTCCGGTTTGTGCGGCGTCTCTGACTTTATATCCGGCCCGGATGGTGACCAGCCTGCGTACTTCCGATTCTCTTGCAAGCAATGAGTCTTATTTCTTTGCCGAACTGAAACGGCTGAAGATGATTATCGATCGCTTGCAACAGGGCGAACAGCTATTCATCATTTTAGATGAAATCCTGAAAGGGACCAATTCGATCGACAAACAAAAAGGTTCCCTTGCTTTGATGAAACAGCTGGTAGCGAATCAGGCTTGCGGTATCATTGCCACACACGATCTGGCGTTAGGCGAACTTGAAAAGGAATTCCCGAACCAGATCAAGAATTATCGTTTTGAGGCCGATATCCAAGACAACGAACTGACATTTTCCTACCAACTCAGAGAAGGGATAGCCCAAAATATGAATGCCTGCTTCTTGATGAAGAAGATGGGGATAACGGTATAACATGCCTATACCGAAGAAATTTTATGGCCCACCCTAATCATTCAGGACAAAGACAATGATAAGACATGTCACCAAAACAGACAATAACCCTTATTGGGACTTTTGACAGATGAATGTTGGTAGTAAAAAACGGCTTCACCGTTTGCGTTTGCCTTCATCAGGGATAAAGTCGGCCTCGGAAGGTCCTATTTAAAAGACAATTGCCATGCTACTGTTATCAAACAGCCAGCCCACAGACCTTTTGCCTTTAGTCGAAAACCTTTTCGCCCTTGGTCAAAAGCCCTTTCGACACTGGTCAAAAACCTTTTCGACTAAGGGCGAAAAGCAAAGGAGTGGTAGTAATGCTGTTAATACCTGTGTATTTGTTGATTAATTAATATTGTAGTGTCCTTGTTTTTCTCTTAAATATATAGAGGTAAAACGGGGAGGCATGGCCAATCTAAATCAGGACAAGACATATCATGGTGACAAATCATTTCTTTACCCTGTACTTCTCTATCTCCGGTAAATGCTGCTTAATCTCATTAATACGGGTGGCATCACTGGGGTGCGTGCTCATAAATTCAGGAGTGGAGCCGGATTTGCCGGCTGACATTTTTTGCCAGAAGTTGACGGCAACTGCGGGATTATAGCCGGCCATTGCCATAAAGACCAGTCCCATATAATCCGCCTCGGATTCGTGTTTGCGTGAGAATGGCAACATAACACCGTATTGAGCGCCCAAGCCATAAACGGAAGCACCGATCTTCTGGACAGCAGCCGACTTATTACTTAACGCCTGCCCCAATATCTGCGCACCGTATTGTGCCATCAACTGCTGACTCATACGCTCGTTGCTGTGTTTGGCTACGGCATGCGCCACTTCATGACCGACCACGACGGCCAATTCATCGTCCGACGAAACCAACTGCATCAGTCCTTCATAGACAACGATTTTACCCCCCGGCATGCAAAACGCGTTGACCTGCGGATCGTTCACTAAGTTAAACTCCCATGCAAAATTCTTGATTTCGCTCTCCAACCCGTTGTTTCTCAGATATTGTTCAGTAGCGGCCGCTATCTTTTTACCAACACGTGTCACCATAGCAGCACCGTCTTTCGATGATGATTTCTTAGCCGATTTCATATAATCAGAATATTGGGTCAGGCTGGACGACAGCACTTCCTGATCCGAAACAAGCAAAACCTGCTTTCTTCCGGTCAACGGGACACTTCCGCAACTGCTTAGCAACAGCAACATGGCGACGAATAAACTTGTAATCTTCTTCATTTTTTTATCCTTTATCTATACTATTTGCAAAATTATGATTTCTCTTCATAATAAACAATTCGTAAAGGCTTTTTGCTCAAGAGATAAAGAATATGAAGATTTATACAAAAAAAGAAGGCACACTTGCATAATTATTCAATTATAGTCTTTATATTTGCAGCCTTGTTGCATAAATATACAAGTATGAGTACAAAAAAAGAACGATTGGATGCCATCTGCCGCATTATACAGACAGAGAAAATAGGAAATCAGGAAGAGCTGCTTAAACAGTTGGAAAATAGCGGATTCCAGGTTACCCAAGCGACCCTGTCACGCGACATAAAGCAACTGAAAGTCATCAAAGTACATGACGGGGACGGAAATTATGTATATCGCCTGCCCGATTATTCAGCACTTATGCAACCAGTGAAAGAGCAAACGCAGTATCATCCCAACATCGAGTTTTCGGGTAATCTGGCCGTTGTCAAGACCCGCCCGGGATATGCAATGGGGATTGCTTCGGATATCGATACGCATGCGCCCTGCGAAATACTGGGCACGATTGCCGGAGACGACACGATCCTGATCATCCCGCGCGAAGGGATCAGCCGGGACAAGATCGTAAAAGCATTGGCTCATTTTATATAATATATATAATGTATAGGGAACTGATCATTTGTTCCCACTAACAACAGAAGATAAAAGAACAAACATAAAAATGGAACAAGAAAGAAAAATTGATGTGATGATCGCTGAAGCCTGTCACGAGGAATATGTAGATATCATCCTCGACACGATCGAAGCCGCCGCCAAAGTGCGCGGAACCGGTATCGCCAAGCGTACACATGAATACGTTGTCCAAAAGATGAAGGAAGGAAAAGCCGTCATTGCTTTAGAAGGTAACAAATTTGCAGGTTTCAGCTATATCGAGTCTTGGGGTAACAAACAATATGTGACCACCTCCGGCCTGATCGTGCATCCCGACTTTCGAGGATTGGGCATTGCCAAAAGAATCAAGGAGATGACCTTCCAGCTGGCCCGTATGCGCTGGCCTCACGCCAAGATTTTTAGTCTGACTTCGGGTGCTGCCGTCATGAAAATGAATACGGAATTAGGATATGTGCCGGTTACCTTTGCCGACCTGACGGACGACGAGGCTTTCTGGAGAGGTTGCGAAGGCTGTGTCAACCACGATATCCTCGAACGTACCGGCCGCCGTTACTGCATCTGTACCGGAATGCTCTTCGATCCGGACGATCCTCATCGAGCCGAGAGGGAGGCGAGGGAAATTAAGAATTAAAAAATAAAGATCAATACAGGTATACAAAATGAAGAAAAAAGTAGTAGTCGCATTTAGCGGAGGATTGGATACATCTTTTACTGTTATGTATCTGGCCAAGGAAAAAGGATATGAAGTGTATGCAGCTTGTGCCAACACAGGCGGTTTCAGCGAAGAACAGTTGAAACAAAACGAAGAAAACGCCTATAAGTTAGGGGCAACTAAATATGTGACAATTGACGTAACAAAAGAATATTATGAAAAGAGCCTGAAATATATGGTCTTCGGAAATGTACTCCGTAACGGTACTTATCCGATCTCCGTCAGTTCGGAACGTATTTTTCAGGCGTTGGCAATCGCCCGCTATGCAAACGAGATCGGTGCCGATGCGATCGCCCACGGTTCCACAGGAGCCGGAAACGACCAGATCCGCTTCGACATGACATTCTTGGTGCTGGCTCCGAATGTCGAGATCATCACGCTGACACGCGATATGGCATTGAGCCGCGACTACGAAATCAACTATCTGAAAGAACATGGCTTCGAAGCAGACTTCACGAAACTGAAATATTCCTACAATGTAGGTTTGTGGGGAACTTCCATCTGCGGCGGCGAAATTCTCGACTCCACACAAGGTCTGCCGGAAAGTGCTTATTTGAAACAAGTGACAAAGACTGGCAGCGAAGAACTTCGTCTTGAATTCAAAAACGGTGAAATCCATGCCGTGAACGGTAAAGTATTCGAAGACAAAATCGCTGCCATCCAGAAGGTGGAAGAAATCGGTGCAGCATACGGTATCGGCCGTGACATGCATGTGGGAGATACGATCATCGGCATCAAAGGACGTGTAGGATTTGAAGCAGCCGCTCCAATGCTGATTATCGGCGCTCATCGCTTCCTCGAAAAATATACGCTTAGCAAATGGCAGCAATACTGGAAAGACCAGGTTGCCAACTGGTATGGAATGTTCCTCCACGAAAGCCAGTATCTCGAACCGGTTATGCGCGACATTGAAGCCATGTTGCAGGAATCACAGCGCAATGTGAACGGTACTGTCATTTTGGAACTTCGCCCGCTTTCGTTCTCGACTGTCGGCGTCGATTCAAAAGACGATCTGGTTAAGACCAAGTTCGGAGAATACGGAGAAATGCAGAAAGGTTGGACAGCCGAAGATGCAAAAGGTTTCATCAAGGTCACTTCCACTCCACTGCGTGTTTATTACAACAACCATAAGGACGAAGAAATATGATCAAAGTCGGGATTATTGGAGGTGCAGGATATACGGCAGGCGAATTGATCCGCTTGCTGCTGAATCATCCGGACGCCGAGATTACATTTGTGAACAGTACGAGCAATGCCGGCAACAAGATCACGGACGTGCATAGCGGACTGTATGGCGAAACAGATTTGATATTTACCGATGAACTGCCGCTGGACCAGATCGACCTCCTTTTCTTCTGTACCGCTCACGGCGATACGAAGAAGTTCATGGAGAGTCATACCGTACCCGAAAACGTGAAGATCATCGATCTCAGTATGGACTACCGCATCGAAAGCCCTGAACACGATTTCGTCTACGGCCTGCCCGAACTGAACCGACGCCGTATCTGCAACGCACAGCATATTGCAAACCCCGGATGTTTTGCCACCTGTATCCAATTAGCTGTTTTGCCACTGGCCAAGCATCTGATGCTGAACTCGGATTTGCATGTAAATGCAATCACGGGATCGACAGGAGCTGGAGTCAAACCGTCGTCCACTTCTCATTTCAGCTGGCGAAACGATAACATCTCGATTTACAAACCGTTCACGCATCAGCATCTGGCAGAAATCGGACAGAGTCTACGGCAATTGCAGAACAGCTTCAACAGTATGGTCAACTTTATCCCGGTGAGAGGTAATTTCTCACGAGGTATCTTTGCCACGACTTATCTGGATTGCAAAATCGGACTGGATGAGATCAAGCGTATTTATGAAGAATACTACGCTGATCACTCTTTCACTTTCATCACCGACAAGAACCCGGATCTGAAACAAGTGGTAAATACGAACAAGTGCTTGATCTATCTGTTGAAACAGGAAGACAAGCTGCTGATCGTTTCGATGATAGACAACCTGCTGAAGGGAGCGAGCGGCCAAGCAGTCCACAACATGAACCTCCTCTTCGGCTTGGAAGAGACGGTAGGGTTGCATCTGAAGCCTTCAGCGTTTTAATTAATATACAAATGATGATTTATCGGTGAGCAAACAGGCTAAGCTGCTCTTTATGTCGAAGATTCTCTTTTGCCGTCTGCTGAAGCAGACGGCAAAAGAGAGAACCGGAGTAGACCGGACGGTTAAGGCTTGATCCAAAAGTAACCGATAAATCATCATTTATAAACATTTTTACATTATGAATCTATTCGACGTATATCCATTATTCAATATAGAGATTGTCAAAGGCAAGGGATGTCATGTATGGGATACAGAGGGAAACGAATACCTCGACCTGTATGGCGGACATGCCGTAATCTCGGTCGGCCATAGCCATCCTACTTATGTAAAGGCTATCACCGAACAAGTAAACAAGTTAGGATTCTATTCCAACTCCGTCATCAACAGTCTCCAACAGAAATTGGCAGACAAATTGGGTAAGGCATCCGGTTATGACGACTATTCGCTCTTCTTGATCAACTCAGGAGCCGAAGCCAATGAAAATGCTTTGAAATTAGCCTCTTTCCACAACGGAAAGAAACGTGTGATTGCTTTCAAACATGCCTTCCATGGACGTACGTCTGCTGCCGTACGCGTGACAGACAATCCGAAAATCATCGCTCCGGTAAATGAGGATCTCGCCGTAACCTATCTACCTCTGAATGACGCGACAGCAGTAGAAGCCGAATTGCAGAAGGGGGACGTTTCTTCGGTTATTATCGAAGGTATTCAAGGCGTGGGCGGCATCCAGTTGCCAACCGATTCCTTTATGCAGGAACTGCGCGCCTTGTGTACGAAATATGAAGCCTGCCTGATTCTTGATGAAATCCAGTCGGGATACGGACGCAGCGGTAAGTTCTTCGCCCACCAGTATGCCGGAATCAAACCGGACCTGATTTCGGTGGCAAAAGGTATCGGCAACGGTTTCCCTATGAGCGGATTGCTGATCAGCCCGATGTTCAAACCGGTATACGGGATGTTAGGCACAACTTTCGGAGGCAATCATTTAGCTTGTGCGGCCGCCATTGCCGTACTGGAGATCATGGAAGAAGAAAAGCTGATCGACAATGCGCGGGAAGTAGGAGCTTACCTGTTGGATGAATTGCATAAGCTACCGGGAATTAAAGAGATTCGCGGACGTGGTCTGATGATCGGTATCGAGTTCGAAGAATCGATCAAGGAAGTACGCAGCAAGTTGCTGTTCGAAGAGAAGGTATTTACGGGAGTAGCCGGAACCAACACGATCCGTCTGTTGCCGCCGCTCTGTCTGAGCATGGACGAGGCAAAGGAATTCATCGTACGATTCCGCAAGGTGCTGAATGCTTAAAAAAGAAGACGGTTTGCCAACCATCGCTATACAGCTTAATTGTTTCTTTATATAAATAAGATCCACCATCGGAGCTTCCGGTTGGTGGATCTTTGATTTTTTGGGAGGACAATAACTGATAAATCAGCAGTTACATTCTTCATCCAATCAATTGAACTTCTCTATCGTATAGGTGAAGATCAAGGTCGAACCAGCAGGAATCCCTCTGTAATCATAATAGCCATATCCCAAGTTAGCTGGGATAATCGCCTCAACCCGTTCGCCAATAGTATTATTCAACAATATTGCTCCCAACCCCGGTACGACGCCAGCAGGAGTAAGCGTCATCGTCATCTCCTTCTGGAAATTCTGGCCGCTGATAAAATCACCTTTCAAGATCATTGTTACAGGAGTCTGGCTCGTCGGGCATTGCGTTTCCTCTCCTTCCTTACCCAAAACACGATACAAGGCGGTGTTACCGCCTAAAACGATTTGCTTGTAAAGCAGCTCCCCATCGTCTCCCTTCAATACTTTCTTTTCGCGGATGAACTCAAGGTTCTTCTCGAAATAGGCAATCTGTTCGGCAGAGAAGCCTTTGTCATCATCCCCACAGGCGGTAAACCCGACTGCCATCACCATCATTATCAAGCTGATTACGGCATAAATAGATCTCTTCATTTGTTCTTCAGTCTTTTATTGTTTTGAAGGCGCAAAGATAGCATACAAAGCAATACGGTACAAACGGGACGGTCAATTCACCACAAAAGTATAGCTGCCGGAACCGATCTTCCCGGCATAAAGGAATGGCTCGCCCTTCACGCGGGAAACTTTCACCGGAGCACCATTATTCGTCACGGTGTATTTGCCGGACGGGAGCGGAAGATACACTTCGGCATCCATATTGGCAGGAATCGTCACCTTCAGAATATAGGCGTCCGCCTTATTCTCCACCTCCATACGGATCGCCCCCCGGATCGTCGGAATCGTTGCCTCCGCCCATTCGAGCGAAGCAAGCTGCGGTTTGATACGGGCAGTGCCGAAACCGGGCGTAAGAGGCTCCACTCCCATCAGGCGACGCGGGATGATATTGGCAGGAGCCGCTCCCCAGGCATGGTTCCAGTCTTGGTTTGGCTTGTACTTGTTGTCCCAGGCTTCAAGCGAGATAGTCGAGCCGACACGGATCATATTATACCAACTGCGGTCGTCCGTCTTGGTCAACATATGCAAAGCATATTCGGCATCATTCGCTTCATAGAGGGCGTCCATCAGGAATTGCGAGCCATAGACGCTGCAAGCCATCCCGCGGGTTTGGATAAAATCGACGACATTTTGCTTCTTTCCGGCCGGAACCAGATCGAACGCCAACGGGAACATATTGCCATGTAGGGAAGCATGGTCGGTGTCGGCAGCAAGACCATCCGTGAAATACCCCTTGCGAACATCAAAGAACGAACGGATGAACCGTTTTTTGAAAGCGTCCGATTCGGATGCATAAAAAGCGACATCATCCTGCTTACCCAATGCACCGGCAATACCTTCCATCTGCTTCAAAGCCGCGTAATGCCAGGCGTTCGTCACTACATTATAATCGGTAAAAGCAAATCCGTCGTCTTCTCCTCCTTGCTTCTTTCCCAAACCGAGTATTCCGGTATGCGGCCAGTCCATAATATCCCGTATCTGCCCCTTAAAACGGATCGAACGAAGGAAATCGTCCGTCTGCAATCCGGTCGTCGTGCTGATCAACCCGTTCTTCTCGCGGAGAGCCATCAAGATACGCGGTTTCAGCAATTCGTAACTGGATTCGAGCGAACGGCTATCGCCCGTATACAGATAATCGTACCAGGCTATCGACAACGCCTGCAAGATCCATTCGGTCGGCCATGTCGGATGTTGCAGCAGGTATTCATGCGAGCGACGGGCAATCGCATATTCACGATCCACCCCATAGTGGCAAAGCTGGTTGATCAGGGCATCCGCCTCATAAGGAATACGTTCGCGGTCGCCATCTACATAAATCCCGGAGAATGAAGTAGCGCGGACAGAATATTTGCACAATTCCCAGATCTGATTCAACGTATCGTTGGAACAACGGAAAGAAGAAGCCGTCTCATCAAACGGATAATGCACCGTCTCGCGGACAACCGATGCAGGCGTGAGAGGCGCCTCATACCCTTCGATCTCACAATAGCGGAAAGGGACGACTTCGCCCACATATTCCGGTATCAACACGGCAGCCGATCCGGTATTCCGTTTATCTTTCTTGATCTTGATCCGGTATGTGTTCGTTCCCTTCAACAAAGCCAACGGATAGCGGTGATAACGAATTGTCGATTTACCCGGATCACGCAGGATGCGTCCTCCTTCGAGACATTCCCCTAAATGCACGACCACCGAATCGCGCGTACCATCGGATGCCAACGTCAGCACCAACTGCCCGAAAGCATCTTTCCCGAAGTCGACAAGGCGCGTACCGGGACGGATTTCCGTTATTCCGACCGGAAACTCCATCGTCTTCACCTGTGGGTAGTAGGCTGTTTCATATTCGGACAGGCGGTCAGCAGTGCGAAAAGCCTTCACTTCGGACCATTCGCTTTCCCCCTCGGTATTGGTCACCGTCTTTACCCGCCAGAAATAGGATTTACCCGGTTTCAATGCTTCACCGGCGTAACGGACAGCTACGGACCGATCGCTCCCGACCACCCCGCTGTCCCACAGATTACCTCTTCCAGAAGCAGCATCTTCACGGTTATCGGCCACGATCACGCGATAAGCGGTTTGTCGTGTTCCTCCGGTTTCGCCCGGTACGATCCAGGAAAAGGCGGGATGTGATGAACGGATGGCGGCATATTGCAACGGTTCGATCGCCTCTTCGAGCTGCCAGACCGGAAGATTCGACGCGTATCCGTTCTGCCACGTCTGCCCGGTATGTTCAATCAGGTCAGTCATCAGCCCAAAAGGTTTCTTGTCGGCAGCCTGCAGGCAAAGAGCCGAAAAGGCGAAAGAGACTAATAAGGTAAGGCGGTTCAGTAATGTACTCATGGTATTTTTCTTTTTTCGTAATTCGGGGATAAAGATAGAGCGAGTAAGAGATTCATCCCCTCATATATCTGACATTTTTCTTTTGAAAAATGCACAAAAAACAGGCTGGCTTATAAATGCTGCACAAGCTATTTCCTCGTTTTGACCATTAGGGACAAAAGAACCATCCGACGTACAGAAGTGGCGGATTTACCTTCTCTTTGTGCAATCTCGTAGATACTTTCCCCCTTCAGGAAAGAGGTAACGATGTGACGGGTTTTCTCACCGCGAACAGAAGCGACCAGCTCCTTCGTTATTTTTTCATATAAAGGGTTCATGCTGTTCAAAGAGCGGATGATGAAGAGGACCTGTTCGTTCTTTTCGATCTCGGCATAGAGTTGACGCTGGATTTCGATATTTTCATTTATCAATTCATCTCTCTGCTTGTTCATTCCAACCAGCTCACTATGCAACCATCTCTCTTCACGTTTCAACAACGCCTCATTCTCCTGCAACCGACTTTTCCGCCGCTCGTATTCGAATTCCTGTTCCATCAGCCTTTCATAGGCATCCTTTATTTTATTATCTTTCAGTTCTTCCTCCCATCTTTTCAAATTAGAGATCTGCTCTAAGACTAATTTCTTATTCTTTATCAAATAGTAGAATCGGGGATAAAGTTCTTCTACCATTTTTTTATTCGTTTCAAACTTTTCTTCTTTTTCCTTTAAGCACTTCTGTGCTTTCATTATCTTGTCAAACATTTTATCCACGTACTCGATATTAGCATACTGGTATTCCATTTTAGCCTTTTCTTTCCTAAACAACTCCGCCATGCCTTTCAGGCTTGGCTCGGTAAATTCGAAAGTGACCCGGAACGCTTTCTCAAGTTCATCGACAATGCCAGTCACGGTATCGAAAACATCGTTTTTGCCTTCATGCAAGGAGTAATAAACGTCAAGCCGCTTCTTAAGGTGAATGCTCTCTTGATAAAAAGACTCGTTCTTTGCTTCCAAATCGGAAATACACGCCCTTGCTTTCTCCAACTTCAGGTTCAAAGTGTCTACATCCTTCTGAGATGAAGTTTTTCTTTTCCTTAAATATTGAGCGTTCTTCGCTTTCACAAAATTCTCATAAGACTTCTTCAAATCCTTATTTTCATTGAGGAGCT